>Ga0209904_1000046_pt1 | contig 9917 bp, 14 predicted proteins | sample PerMet712P3D_FD_188315 | JGI IMG/M metagenome (GOLD analysis project Ga0209904, IMG submission 188315) | Thawing permafrost microbial communities from the Arctic, studying carbon transformations - Permafrost 712P3D (version 2) | ecosystem: Environmental > Terrestrial > Soil > Wetlands >... | reverse complement strand
CCAGCAGCGCGCCCAGCAACAGCAGCAGGGTAATCAACGCCCCCAGCGCACTCAGGAACAGCAACGTGTGGAGCAGAGTGCATGGCAGCAGCATCGCTCACAGCACTGGGATTCGGACCACCGCAATTGGCAACAACGCGGTGGCTACGACGGCTATCGCATTCCTGATGACCGCTTCCGGGGATACTTTGGGCCGGACCATGGGTTCCGCATCTACGGGCTCCCCTTCCTGGTTGAAGGCGGATATCCTCGCTTCCAATACAACGGCTATTGGTTCAGCATGGTTGACCCGTGGCCGGAATACTGGGCGAATGACTGGTACGACACCGACGATGTTTATATCGCCTACGTGGACAACGGCTACTACATGTTCGACCGCCGGTATCCCAACGTCGGAATTGCCATCAGCATCTCGATGTAGCGGTGCACCCGGTGCAGCCTCGGGAGAGGCTGCACCTCTCACGAATCCATGACAAGGAGCACAACATGCTTGGAACTATATTGATCGTGATCTTGATTCTGGCACTTCTTGGCGTGCTGCCACGGTGGTCGCATAGCCGGGAGTGGGGTTATGCCCCGAGCGGTGGAGTGGGACTGATCCTCTTGGTCGTGGTGATTCTTCTCATCCTCGGGCGGATTTGAACCATGCGACACCCCCCAAAATCGCCAGGCGCCATAGCCAAGGGTTGGCGCCTGCTTTCTCTCCGCGCGGCGGCATTTCTTCTCCTCGTGGTGATGGGCAGCGGCGCTTCGCTTGCGTACTCGGTTTTAACCCACGAGGAAATCGTGGACCTGCTTTGGTCCGGCGAGATCCGCCCCCTGTTGCTCAAGCGCTACCCGGGGCTCTCGGAAGATCAGATCAAGGAAGCCCATGCCTACGCCTATGGAGGCGCCGTCATTCAGGATCTGGGTTATTACCCGTTCGGCAGCGCGGAATTCAGCAACCTGGTGCATTACGTCCGGAGCGGTGATTTTGTTCGCGAGCTGCTGCTTGAAAGCCAGGATGCCAACGAGTACGCCTTCGCGCTGGGCGCGCTGTCGCACTATGCGTCGGACATCGCGGGTCACCCGGCAGTCAACCAGTCGGTGGCCATCGCGTATCCAAAATTGCGAGCGAAGTTTGGCCAGTCCGTGCGGTATGCGCAAGACAAGACGGCGCATCTGAAAACCGAGTTCGGGTTTGACACGCTACAGGTCGCGAAGAATCGTTATGCCTCGCAGCAGTACCACGACTTCATCGGATTCCAGGTGTCCAAGCCCCTGCTGGAGCGGACCTTTCCGGTCGTCTACGGAGTGGAACTGAAAGACGTGCTTGCCCATGAGGATCTGGCGGTGGGTTCGTATCGTTTCTCGGTGAACGAGTTGATTCCGCAAATGACCCGAGTCGCGCTGCAAACCCATAAGAAGGACCTGATGCGCGAGACCCCGAACTTCTCGAAACAGAAGTTCCTGTACCGACTTTCGCGCTCCAGCTACGAAAAAGAGTGGGGAAAGGACTACGTGAAGCCGGGCTTGGGTAGCCGGATCTTGGCCGTGTTCTTACGATATATGCCGAAAATTGGTCCCTTTAAAGGGTTGGCGTTCAATAATCCGACCCCGCAAACCGAGGACCTGTACATCAAGAGCATCAATACGACCGTCGACCAATACCGGGTCTTTCTCGAAGAAGTGCGCACGGACACACTGGCACTTCCCAATTGTGATCTTGATAGTGGCCAAGCGACCAAGGCAGCGGAATACTCGCTCACCGACGACACTTATGCAAAGTTGCTGGGGCAGTTATCGAGCCGGAAGTTCGATCGGACGACTCCGGAGCTGCGCGCCAACATTCTCGACTTTTATTCCGACCTCTCGGCTTCAATAGACACGAAAAAAGACCAGAATAACTGGAAAAACGTACTGACAGAGTTAGACCAGTTGAAGTCCGCGGCGCCGGTGCCGAGGGTGGAGGGCGGCCTTGCACAGTGATCCCGATCCGTGCCCAAGACGAGGGTTGCCCCAACCACGAACACGTCGTTGGCTACTACAATTTCCCACTGCGATCTTTTCTCTCGGTGCCGTCCTTGCGCTTGCCCAGGCAGGCCTCGCACAATCTGTTCCCGTGACTGTGACCCGCACGATGCCGCCCGTAATCGTCATCGGTTTCGTCGGGGGGTTCATCAAGCACGACAATCTCGTCCACAGCGAAGTGCAGCTTGCGGCGCGCCTGCGCGAGGCTTACCCCACAGGCGTGGACGTGGAGACCTTTGAGAGTTACCACGGGGAAAGAGCCAGAAAGAAAGTCCTGAGCCTGCTGGACACGAACCATGACGGGACTCTCACGTCCGACGAGAAACAGAATGGCCGCATCATCATCTACGGGCATAGCTGGGGCGGCTCAGACGCCGTCGCCCTGGCACGTGAACTGGAGAAGGATGGCATTCCGGTGTTGCTCACCATTCAAGTGGATAGTATCTCTAAGCTTCATCAAAATGATGCGCTCATCCCGGCGAACGTAGCCCAGGCCGCCAATTTCTACCAACCAAAAGGATTTCTCCACGGCCAGTCCGAGATTCGCGCTGTCGATCCTGCACGCACGAAAATCATCGGGAATTTTCGATTCGATTACAAAGCGAGTCCATATAATTGCGGCAAGTATCCCTGGTACGATCGCATCTTTGGGAAGTCCCACACCCAAATTGAATGTGATCCCGAGGTGTGGAAGCAAGCCGAGTCTCTGATACGGTCAAACCTGCCCCCAACAAAAGGGACCGTAGCTCTCAGGCGTTGATGACATTACCGATGCTGTTTTGAACATACGTGAGAGGCAAACAGCAAGAAAGAGACCTGGAGCGATTAGGCCCTCCGGCGACGAGGTAGCACTCTTGGGCGGAGAGTTTCGGGGGCGTTCGCTTTCTGTCTCCGTTTGTATTCGAACAGGCCGAACAGTGCACCGAGCACCGAGAATGCGGTCAGGATAATCAGCACGGGCCAGTAGTACAGCGCAAAAAGCCTGACGATGTGCCGGCCGTAGTGGAACCCGAGATAAGCAAGAATGGTGTACCGGATGCCGCGCCCCACGGCCAAAGCTGTCAAAAATTTCCCGGTGGAATACTGCATGGCGCCGGCGGCCAGGAGCATGGGAACGATGGGAAACGGCGGCGGAAGCATGGCCGGGATCGCGACCGCCGCGAAGCCCCAGCGGGAAAAAATCGCGTAGATCTTGTCGGTCTTCTTCTTGGAGAACCTTTTTTCCAGAGTTTCTTTGCCGCCTTTGCGAGCCATGCGGTAGGTAAGGTAACCGCCGAGAACGGCTCCCGCGGTCGCCATCAGGGCGTAGTAGACCCACAGGGTGCGATGGTGGGCAGCCAGCAGGATGGTGACGACATCCGTGCTACCCGGTAGAGGAATGAGCGAGTTGTCGGCGAGGCCCAGCAAAATCAGGCCGGGGCCGCCGAGATGAATCAGCCATCGCAGGGCGCTTTTTTTCGACACGACCAGGACTATCGCAAGCCAGTGCATCTTCGTTTTTAGAGCAGAAATTGCGTTCGGCAAGGCGCAACGTCAATGGCAGTTTATGCCGCCCGGCCAGAGGCTAACGCGTCGTTCGTCACAGGAAGCACACGAGCAGACAATGACTCTCGGCGTGACAATCCGCCTGCGCACGAAAACCCCGTCGCCTCACCGCCTGTCACCGCTTGCGGGGCTTTGTTTCCGCGGCCTCGGCTGCGGAAAGTTTTCGATCCCGATGTGGCTCGGTGCGCGGGGCGCCGGTGTGCAATTCACAAGCCTCTCCGATCGCTGCGCCACAGGTATTACAAGGCACGAATAATATCTGTTTCGGAGTGAGTTCTTTGGTCTTCACAACTGCATAATGCAACGTTCCGGTGTGGGGAGGATGCTCAATATTGCTCACTTGCCATACATTTAGCCAGGCGACGAGTGCCATTTTTTGTCAGCCATGGGATTTTTCCAATTGTGTGCAAAAGTGAACATCTTCAGTGATTGCATTCTGCCAATATAACCGGGAGTGTAGCTCCCCGCTTGGAGAAGTGTTTGATGGCAGCACTACCCAATTCGGTCATGAACAAGCCGGAATTCGACCCGAGAAAATTCCTTGCCACCATCGGCACGGGCAGGAAAGTCGTGACCTTTCCCCAGAAACAAACAATCTTTACGCAGGGGGAAGCGGCTGACGCAGTCTTCTACATCCAGAAGGGCAAAGTTAGACTCACGGTCGTATCCAAGGTTGGCAAAGAAGCCACTCTGGCCATATTGAGTGAGGGGGAGTTTTTCGGAGAAGGTGGCTTGGCGGGACAGCCTTTCCGCATGGGGTCAGCAACCGCAATGACGGACTGCGAAGTTCTGCGCATTGATAAGAAGGCGATGATGCTGGCACTGCACCGGGAACACACGTTCTCGGATCTGTTCGTAGCGTATCTGCTGGCACGGAATATCCGATACGAAGAGGATTTGGTCGACCAACTGTTTAATTCCAGTGAAAAAAGACTCGCTCGGATTCTGCTCCTGCTTGCACATTTCGGCAAGGAAAGCGTGCCCGAGACGGTAATCCCCAAGATCAGCCAGGAGACCCTCGCAGACATGATAGGCACAACCCGGTCTCGGGTCAGTTTTTTCATGAACAGGTTCAGAAAGTTAGGCTTTGTTGACTATGGTGAGAACGGACTGCAAGTTCATAGCTCACTTTTGAATATCGTTCTTCACGACTAGGATCCGCGCACCTATCCCGCAAACAGAGTTTCCGATAGCGATGAACAAGTCCGCCCGCCCCGACTCGGTCGCGCCGACCTTGGCCCCAGTTCGATGGCTGCGATTGCTGTTGAAGTCACTGGGTCCGGGCGTTATCACGGGGGCGGCTGACGATGACCCATCCGGAATTGCCACCTACTCGGTTGCGGGCGCACAGCTTGGAACCAAGCTTCTTTGGACTGCGCTCCTGACTTGGCCGCTGATGGCGGCGGTTCAAATGATGTGTGCCCGAATCGGAATGGTGAGCGGGCAGGGCTTGGCCGGGAATTTTAAGCAGCGATTTCCCAAGTGGCTGCTAGGCGTCTTTGTCGTGGCCCTGCTTGCGGCCAACACGATTAATATCGCGGCAGACCTCGCCGGCATGGCGGACGCGGCGGCAATGCTGTCCGGGGTCAACGCGCACTTGTTGGTCGTGGTTTTTGCACTCTTGATATCGTGGGCAACGGTTCGGCTCCGTTATCACCAGATCGCGAACGTGCTCAAATGGCTGGTGCTGGTGCTCGTCGCGTATCCCGTCACCGCGTTTGTGGTCGGGGCAGATTGGGGACGAGTGGCCCGCGATACCCTCGTACCTTCGATGCCGCACACCCGAGATGAATGGGCGATGCTAGTCGCGATTCTCGGCACCACGATCAGTCCTTATTTGTTCTTTTGGCAGGCGAGCGAAGAAGTTGAAGAAGAAAAGGCGGCAGGACAGAATACCCTTGCTAAACGGAGAGGAGCAACGGACACAGAACTTCAGCTGAGGCGAATGGATGTGGGCATCGGTACGTTTTTCTCGAATGTGGTCATGTTCTTTATCATCCTGACAACCGCGGTCACACTCAACCGTCACGGCATCACGCACATCGAGACTTCTCGTCAGGCCGCCGAAGCCCTTCGTCCGCTTGCCGGCAAGTTTGCTACGAGTCTGTTCACCGTCGGTATTGTCGGAGTTGGATTTCTTGCTATCCCGACGCTGGCGGGATCGGCGGCATACGCCTTCGCGGAGACGCTGGGGTGGCGCCAAGGCCTGGACAAGAAATTGAAGCAAGCCCGGGCGTTCTACACACTCATTCTGCTTTCGACCGGGGTCGGCGTCGGACTGGACTTCGTAGGCATCAACCCCGTGAAGGCGCTCTACTGGACGGCGGTCATCAATGGATTGTTAGCGCCGTTCCTCCTCGTCGCAATCCTGGTCATCGCTTCGGACAAAAAACTGATGCGGGGCCAACCGAGTTCACGCCTGGCATGGACGGTCGTGGCGATCACCACAGTGGCAATGTTCGCCGCAGGCGTTGCCATGTTTGTTGTCTAGGGAAAGTCTGATTAAGTCCCCGGTGCCTCCGTGCACCCCTGTGTACCCCGTGGTTTAACGCTTTCGATGGTACTTAATCAGAGTTTCCCTAGGCCGCCGGTCTCGGCGATTTCATGGAAGGAGAGTCAGGTTCTGACCCTGCAGCTATTCCGGAGGATCTTTCTGACGCGTCGCTTTTACCCCCGACAGAATCCCAAGACCCAAGAGTACGATCGCTCCCACAACAATCCAATGCGTGGGCATATGCACCAGGTGTGCGGCGTAAATCAGTCCGCCGATCAAGATTGCGAAACCCATCGCGTAAAGTCCGAACGACATAGCATCTCCTTAGCGAGTCAGCGTCCTCTGGCACCGATCAACTCCACAGTTAATTTCTACATTGATGGCGATGAACTGGCCTTCTGATCTTTAACCTGCAAGTCGTTTACCACTTGCTGAACGTTCGGCACCCCGCTCGCCACTTTCCCGGCGCGCGTTCGCTTGTCTTCCGAGTTCACCTCCCCGCTCAACGTGACTACGCCGCTCTTCACTTCGTATTTCACGTTGTCGTGCATCTTGTTCTGGATCAGGGCAGCGTCCAGATTCTGTTCGATACCTTTATCCAGATCGGAGTTCACCGTCTTGGCATCTTTTTCTCCGCCCACGGGAATCACGGCAATCTGATCCGCGACAACCTGGACGCCTGCCAAAGACTTTGTCAGGGATTCGGCGTCCAGCTTGGCGTTCTCGCTGGCAACTTGTCCGCTGAAGGTGACGATGCCCTTGTCGCGGTCCTGACTGACGGAGACGCTCTTAAAGCCTGCCTCATCGAGCGATTTGCGAATGCTATCGGAAACATCAGGTGACTTCGCGGCCGTGGTTGAGCATCCGGCCAGAATCCCGGCGGCGAGCAGCGTAAGCATGGTAAAGAACAATTTAGTCGTTTTCACATTTTTCCTTTGATCGGCATCGAGATTGAATCCGGGAGAATGAGCAACCGCTACTTGTGGAGACAATCCTTAGATTCGCTCAATTGCTGCGGCAGTGCTGTGCAGAATCGCTCACTTTGCGAGAAAGTGCGTCCCGCGCCGTCTCCGGGATGCCAGAGCGCCGATTCAAAAAGCGATCAATTATGACCAGTCTTCCGAGGCCCAAAGTTCGATACTGGAAACTCACAAGCTTCTGACTCCGAAGGGAACTCCGCGAACGACGCTGGATTTGTGAACATTCTTGATGCCTGGAGGTTTCGATGAATCTACATCTGATGGATACGAACCTGATTGTGCTCGCAGCCCTGGCGGTGCTGATCATTGCCGTGCTTGCTTTGCTGTACGTAAGAAAACGCAAGAGTAAAAGTACGACCGCGGAACTGCGGAAGAAATTTGGACCCGAGTACGATCACGCGGTGCTGGTACATGGGGCAGGACGAAAAGCAGAATCGAAGTTAGAGGATCGCGAGAAGCGGGTGGAAAAGCTCAACATCCGCGATCTTGATCCGATGGAACACGAGCGTTTTTCGAAACGGTGGGAAGCTGTACAGTCTCGCTTTGTCGATTCCCCTAAGGGCGCGGTCACTGAAGCCGATGACCTGGTGTCCTCGGCAATGAAGGCTCGTGGCTATCCTGTATCCGATTTCGAGCAGCGTGCCGCCGACATTTCTGTTGATCATCCCCGCGTCGTGGAAAACTACCGGTCCGCGCATGAGATTGCGCTGCGGGTTGGGAAAGACGCAGCAACCACGGAAGATCTGAGAACGGCGATGATCCACTACCACTCTCTATTTGAGGAGCTGGTGCAGGCGCCGGTGAGTGTTGAAAGAAAAGAGGTAGCGTAATGGCTAAAAACAATACAAAAGACGGGCTGCTTACGGCGGCCGATCTGGCAACCTATGGCATCCCGCCCAAAGCAGCCTGTGGAACCGACACTGGTGAAAAGCCATGCGACTACGACGAGACGAAAGGACAACCTGATGAAACCAAGCACGCAAGACCGGACCGAGGGCAACCTCCACGAAGTGAAGGGGAAGATTAAGGAACAGGCCGGAAAGGTGACGAACAACCTCGATTTGGAAGTCTCAGGGGAAGCGGAAAAGAAAGCCGGCAAGGTTCAAAAGTGGATCGGCCGCGCTGAAAAAGCTGTCGGAGAGTAAAGCCGTATCACTACTTGTTCGCAAAACATACCCGGAGGGGGTCATGTCACAAACCGTAATAGAAAGAACAGCTGAACACATTGGTGAGTCAGCTCGCCAGGCGTCTCGTGCAACCAGTGCGATTGCCGATGCGATCGACGATGGAGTGGGAGTAGTGAGGCGGGCCGCGAAGCAGGGCGGCGATGCTGCCGAAGAGTTTTTGAATGACACAACTCAGCGTATCCAGCGACACCCAGTGCTAACCGTGGCGACGTCATTTGCGGTCGGCGTCACCGCAGGAACATTGATCGGCTGGATGATGAAACGAAAGTAGATCAAGGAGAACATAAATGATGACGACAATCGAGCAGAACAAGTGTGCCCACCTACCATGCCGGTGCATGGTGCCGTCTGGCGACAAATACTGCAGTCAAGCCTGTAAGGAAGCGGGATCCAAAGAGGTCGAGATTGCGTGCCAGTGCGACCATGGAACTTGTCCGCTTACCGCATGAAGTAACGCTGTGCTGTATAGGCTGGTCTTAGATTGACCAGGGAGGCTCTCATGAAAATGCGCTGAATTGTGCTCTTGCTGTTGGTAATCGCGGCCCTCGCGGCCATACCCGTGCTGGCGAAGGCGCAGTCACTGGTCGATTCGGGAGAGTCCTCCAAAAGCACGGTCGACTTGTCAGTAAGTACAGCGACCCCGCAACCGGATCTGACTTACATGCGTCCGCCGCAGGCAACGAAGCTCCGTAACTACCTCTTTGATGCGTTCGGGCCGTATCCCATCGTCGGTGCCGGAATTGCTGCGGGCATCAACCAGGCGGACAGGACACCTCCGGAATGGGGTCAAGGCGCAAAGGGTTATAGCAAGCGATTCGGTTCCGACCTCGGCATCGCGGCGGTGACTACGACGACGCGCTATGCGCTCTCGGAAGCCTTCCACGAAGACACACTGTATTACCGCTGTGAGTGTAAAGGCGTGTTTCGGCGGCTGGGCCATGCCGTAATTTCGACCTTTACGGCACGCCGCGGCGACGATGGCCATCGCGTCTTTTCTTTTCCTGATGTAGTTGCTCCGTATGTCGGCACCATGACGGCCGTCTATGGCTGGTATCCCGGCCGCTACAATTACAAGGATGGTTTCCGAATGGCCAACTACAGCGTGCTGGGGTATGTGGGTGGAAACATCGCTTTGGAATTCCTCTATAGCGGGCCACACTCATGGCTTTCTCGCATGCACCTGAACAATTCGCACGGAGCGCCGAATCCGGGTTCCAATCCGTGATCGGTCGGCAACAAAAAACAGAGCGGGGGGCGGGCTTATTTCAAGCCGAGCTCGCCATTGTACTGTTGGGTGATCCCGTAGCACTCACAGGCGGAGTCTTCAAGTTTCTTGCGGTTCACGATCTTCACTGCGCCAGGGGCGTACTCGATGAGCTTCTTCTTTTGCAGAACACCCGCTGCCAAGCTCACGCTAGGCCTGTCTGTTCCTAGCATGGTTGCGAGAAAATCATGGGTGATGGGCAACGACTCCGAATCCACTCGGTCCTGGGTCATTAGCAACCACCGAGCAAGCCGCTGCTTAATATCGTGCAGTCGATTACACGCCGCCGTTTGTGCAACCTGCATTCCCTGAACTACGGCATAGCGGCTCAACATTAACTGCAGGTGTGGAGCGGATTCCAAAATGTTTTGCAAGGCTGCGACCTCTACCCGAAACCCATCCCCCGTGATTTGAACCACCGCTTGAAGCGGGCTCCT
>Ga0209904_1000045_pt1 | contig 9947 bp, 7 predicted proteins | sample PerMet712P3D_FD_188315 | JGI IMG/M metagenome (GOLD analysis project Ga0209904, IMG submission 188315) | Thawing permafrost microbial communities from the Arctic, studying carbon transformations - Permafrost 712P3D (version 2) | ecosystem: Environmental > Terrestrial > Soil > Wetlands > Permafrost... | reverse complement strand
CAGAGACCTATCGAGGAGAGAAGAAATCGAACAAACGCAAGACCGGCATCGTGATGGGAACTATGCTCGGAGCGGGGCCTCCTATACCCTGGCTGATACATGGCCACGGTAAGGACGTGAAGGTGTCTCGGGCGGGTTCGACTTGAAGAGATGTCGGCCCTATCATGCCGACTCAATTCGTGCCGACTACCTGGTTCCGGCAGGTCTCCAGTTGGGACTTGGCAGGATCGGGTTCCACACGTTCCGCCATACCTATCGTGCGTGGCTGGACGAGACCGGAGCACCCGTGGGCGTACAGCAGAAACTCATGCGACACGCGCATGTTTCGACCACCATGGACCAGTATGGCAATGCCTCGGCCTTGGCCAAGCGCAAGGCCAATCTGCCCATCGTGCAACGCCTCTTGCAAAGGCCTGCCAATCAAGAGGTCTCTATTCAATAAATAAGGGGAACTGTGTGGCAGTTCCCCTTATTGGACAGTTTTGGAGAGTCGCTACAAGTGCCCAATTGCCCGTAACATATGATTGCTTTGGTTGCGGGGGGTGGATTTGAACCACCGACCTTTGGGTTATGAGCTAAACGATCAACAGCTAAGTTGTTGTTGATACTACTGCTCTTCCCCGCCCGCATCCTGCCAATACCTACCGAATTACCCCCATTTTTGTGTCCAAGTTGTGTCCAACTTTAATCCGCGCCGACGTTCGCCAAATCGTTAGAGCGGATCACGGGAGGAGATGAACCTGGAACTTCAAGATAATCACGGCAACCTATGTGCGACCGCCGTAGAGGTTCTCCCTGCAGTCCCGCCGCAATCTTTCAATCCTACCGCGACGAGTCGATGGGAGGGGCGTTCCCGGCCAGCAGTGTTACGGCTGTGAGAATAACTAAGAGCTTGGTAAATGTCCCCAAGGTGGTTGCGCGCATGTACTTCTCCTCCCTCAGCCTGGGAGCTGAGTTGAAAATGGTGCGTTACGGATACTTCGGCTCGCCGCCAACTGTGCTCGGAGCCTGGGATTTCGGCGAGCACGCTTTCTCTTACGGCTTGTACGGCGCCCCGGTGAAAGGCGGAGAGAAAGCAGGAGGGCGGTCGTCGGTGTATCGTTTCCACCTCGACTCACCGATCCCATTCACCAAGTCGCTGCGCGCAACCATTGAACATGGCCACGCCAATCACCGGTCCGACAATTTCTATTCCGTAGCCTATTGGTACCAGACCGAGCCGCATGCCGCCTTTCCAGCGCTTCCGCCGCTGGAACAGCGCATTCCGAAACTTTTTGCTGTGGGAGGGCCGGGGAATGAGGGGAAATGAGGCGGGCAGGGAACTCGGCGGCGATCACCACACGTGAGTAGCGACGACGGTGGGGACAGAGGGGGAGCCCGAAACTACTTCGACGTGCAGAACGATCTGAACATTCTTCTGCTGCCATCCCGCAGGTAATCAGCGGAGCGCCTCCTGGAGAAGCGTTGGATTCGTTACCAGGTCGGCAGCCGCCTCCGTGCCGTAATGAGAAATGCCCGTGATTTCGACGATGATGCTATTCGTACCGGGATACAAGACTCGCGACACAATCGCGTAATCCTCATTCAGTTCGGGGTCGTCGGGGTGGGTTTTGATTGTCCATTGGGTGAGGGCGCCATCTTGCGAAACTCCGAAGGGCCTTTGGGATAAATCGATGGAGTAACGGAAATGCTCTCCGATTTCATGCCACTGGGTATAGGAGAAGCCGACCAGAACAGCCGGCGTGGTACGCAGGTCGCGGAAGGAAACGTCATTGCCAATTCGAAGCTTGTAAGGTTCTCCCATCCGGCCGAACATCTCGGCGATTTGGGTGGCGGAGTTGACGTCGCTGACGGCCACAAAGCGGTTCGGGATCAGGACGAAATCTTCAACCCTGGCGGGCTGCCCGGCGCCGGAATTCCGAACATCAGAGTACACGGGCACAGGCGCGGTACAGACAAACACCGCTTTGTGGCTCTGAAAGACTGGCGACCAGAATTGATCGAGGGAATCCACGGGATGTGGGCGCAGCCAGAAAAATGCCGACATCGCCAGGCCGAGAAGAACTACACCCGAGGCGGTCAGGAACAACCATGAGCGAACCCAGGATTTCGCCAGGACATCTTGTTCTGCGCGTTTGAGAGGATGGAACTCGGGAATGTATGTTCCCGAAGGAAGTTCAATCAACACCTTGGCTTCGGCCGGTTGATTTGAGTAATACGAACGCAGCCGCTTTCGCACCTCGCCGGCTTTGACTCGAACCCCAGCATCTTCGCCGGGATCGTACGACGGCGTCTTACCAAACACTTCAATTCCAATGGTCCGTTCCTTGAGACTATCGGTGTGCCCGTTCAGAGTGTTCTCGACCACATAGCGCAGGAAATTCTGGCAGAGCTTGCTAGCCTGAAAGTCGTGGCTGGAGAGTACTCGCTCCAATTCCTCACGTACGAGCGCATCCGGTATCGCCGGCTCAATGCGACTCAATTCCGGATTCGGTTTCAGCGGCGAGTAAGAGGGGTGCGACACGAAGCAGCTCCGGACCGAATCTTAGCACGGGGGTCCCGTGAAGGCAGGCGCTGAATTCGAGTGCAACCCATTGCTTGCCAAATGTTTAAAAACGTTCGAAACATGGACGTAACCGACCTTTGTTGGGTAGCCTCCGTTGTACGACCTATTGCGGAACGTCGGGATTCAGCGCCTGTGAATTTCCGGGTTCTTTGTAGATATGCACATAGGTCGAATGCAAGCGTTCCTTGGCCGCGCGCAATTGCTTGAAGGTTGCGACCTCGCTGTCGGCCTCGGAGCTGCGCCCCCACCTCCGATATGCCTGCGATTTTGTTTCAAACCTGCCACTGAACTGTTTCGAACTTGACGCTTGGGACCGAACGTAGGAGAAAGGTAAGCTCGGCCTGTATTTCATCCTTCCTCGAGGAAGGGATACGTGTACCCGAATCGAGGCAACGTTTTGATGGTTGAAAGTTTTTGCAACCGAGGCGGTCCAAGCTCGATTGCTCCTTGCGAAAGGGGAAGCTGGCGATGTCATTCCTTAGCGGTAGGTTGCGTTCTGCTCTCATTCTGGTCCTGCTGGTTTCCTCGTTGTGGTTGAACCGAGCGCTGGCGCAAGGCCGGCAAAGCGGCGAAATTCGTGGAACGGTTACGGACCAATCGCAGGCAGTCGTGCCAGGGGTCAAAGTCACAATCACCAACATTGCGACGGGCGTGAGCACGACGGTCACGACCGACTCGTCGGGTCTGTACGACGTACCCTTCCTGCAGGCCAGCGAGTACAGCGTCACCTTTGCCGAGGACGCCTTCAAAACCCTGACCCGCTCCGGCATCACTCTGACTGTGGAGACGATCACCGTGAATGGTACGCTGGAAGTCGGCGCCACCTCGGAAAGAGTAACCGTCTCCGGCGATGCGCCGCTCGTGCAGACCGAATCGTCCGAAAAGAACACGACGTTCACCTCCGATGCTGTCAGTTCTGCTCCCAGCATCAACCGCAGTTGGCAGGACTTGCTTGCGGCCGTGCCTGGAGTGAATCCCGGCAGTGGGGAGAACTCCAATGGCAATAACAGCGGAAACGTCGGGGTTAATGGACAGGCCCGTTACTTTTCCAGTTGGCAGATTGACGGCGGCATCGCCATGTTCGGGCAATCGTCCAATCCCAACTACGTCTCCAACCCCATAGAAACGATTCAGGAAGTCAGCCTGAACACCGCCAACTTCGGCGCCGAGCACGGCAACGGCCTATCGGTGTTCAATGTGATCACCAAGAGCGGAACCAATAATTTTCACGGCGCTGTTTATGAGTATATCGAGAACGACGCGGCCAACGCGCTGAACAAGTTCGCCCAACCTTCCAGCACACCGACCATGCGTTGGAACGAATACGGGTTCAATCTCGGCGGCCCCATCAAGAAGAACAAGGCCTTCTTCTTTTTCAGCTACGAGAGGAATCCGGAACACGTTCTTGGCCCGGACCTGCGCTCCTACCCCACGACTGGGCCCCAGCCTAACGGAGGGCAGGGCTATCGCGAGGGCGACTTCTCGGCGCTGCTAGGACCGCTTGCGGTGGACGGTAATAACAACCCCATCATTAACCCCTGTAACGGCCAGCAAGTCCGCCAGGGCCAGATCTACGATCCGCTCACGACACAAACGGTCACTTACAACGGGCAATCGGTGGTTTGCCGCATGCCTTTTGCCGGGAACATCATCGACTCCAGCCGCTTCGACCCGGCGGCGCTTGCCATCCAGAAGAATTTCCCCATCCCGAACGTTCCTGGGGCTGGGAACGTGAACAACTACTACAGCACCCAGTCGAATTGGAGCTATGCAAAGCAAACCATGTCGTGGATCAACGGAAAAGTGGATTACGACTTCACTTCCAGGAACCGGGTGACCGCTTCGTTCGGATGGATCAATTACGATCAGAGTTTCACCCGGGCCGACTGCAGCATTGACTGCGCCCACTGGAAAGGCAACCAACCGCAGGGCCAGATTACCGATGTCTGGACGCTGAGCCCGAACGTGGTCAATGAATTTCGTTTTTCCCTGAGCCGTGCCTACGGAATCGCTACGAACGCGAGTAGTGGCGCGGGTTGGCCATCCAAACTGGGACTGAGCAATCCGGCCGGAGATCTTTTTCCCAACATCTGGATCAATGGAAACCTGAACACTGACATTGGGAATCCCGATGCCCCGCCCGCAATTGACGTCGAGACCAGCTTTATTGAATCGGATGCGGTCACCTGGATCAAGGGCAAGCACATCTTGAAGTTTGGCGGCGAATTCGACCGCTGGTGGGTGAACACCGGTTGGGGAACACAGAACGAAGGGGGTTTCTGGTGGGGAGGCGTGTTCACGCAGAATCCTTACGACCAATCGCTGTCCAGTAACATTCCGAGCGAGGGTGAAGGGTATGCAGACTTCCTTCTTGGCTTGCCGAACTCTTGGTGGATTTCCATCAACCCCGAGACGGGCGGAAGGATGTGGAGCACGCAGGCGTTTGTCCAGGATGAATACAAAGTGAAACCAAATCTGACGCTGACGCTTGGCTTGCGTTACGTGGTTCAGAGTGGATGGAGCGAAGTACAGAACCGGGTCTCGGACTTTCAGCCCTCGATCAAGAATCCGGCCGACGGTTCGCTGGGCGCGATGTGGTACGGCGGCCAATACGGGCACACGGCCATGACCAACACCATCCCTCACTTCTTTGCCCCACGACTCGGAGTTGCGTGGTCTCCCCAGAACGACTGGTCCGTTCGCGGAGGATTCGGTATCTACAATATCTTTGCCGGACAGAACACCATTGCTCCGGCCATAGCTTGGGGCCAAGGCTGGGTTCCGGTGGGGAATATGTGGTGTCCGGACTCGCCGCTTTTCCAACTCGGGAACCGGGCTTCAAACTGGCAAGATCCGAATGGTGGGGGCTCGAACTGTTATTCCAGCCAGTTTGGGATCGGTCCGCCGTTACCGATCTATCCCACAAACCAGAACCGGACGGCTGACTTGTTCAACGGTCTCAACGTGAACTACACGCCATTTAAAATTCCGATGGAATACTACGCTGAGTACCAGTTGGACATTCAACATCAGTTCGCCCATGGAGTCGTGCTGGACCTTGGCTACGTGGGGAACCGCGGATTTAATGTTCAGCTGGACCGGGACATCAATCAGATCCGGCTGACAGGCCCGGGTGCCGGTACCCGTCCGTATCCGAACTTCGCCCAGATCAATGCGTCCCTGTTCGATGGCCGCGCCAACTACAACGCACTACAGGTCATTGCCAAGAAGCAGTTGGCCCATGGGTTGTCGTTCGCCGTGAGCTATGCCTGGGCCAAGGTGCTGGATACGATGACCGGTGGTGGCTGGGGCGGGGGGGGCTCTTCCGAACGGTACGGGCAGAATTATCAGAACGCCTACGATATGAATGCGAACTACGGCCCGGCGTCGAACGACATCCGGCATACCTTCAACGGCAGCGCGACGTACAACCTGCCCTTCGGGAACGGTAAGCAGTTCCTGAATCAAGGGGGAGTGCTGAACGGGATTGTCGGGGGCTGGGAGCTTTCTTCGATTTTTCATGTTCGGAGCGGCGTACCCACGACTGTAGTCATGGGCTACGACGGAGCAGGGGTAGGATCGGGGCAGTGGCGTCCCAATCAGGTAGGGAACCCGTTAAGCGGAACCTGTCCGAACGGGTCTCCGGTGCATACGATGACCTGCTGGTTTAACACCTCGGCGTTCGCCACGCCGCCCAGCGGCACCTTCGGCAACGTGGGCAGGGATACCATCTACGGACCGAACTGGCGAACGGTAGACTTGGCGCTGCTCAAGAACTTCCGACTGGGCCTCCTCGGGGAAGGCGGAGGATTGCAGTTCAAGCTTTCTGCCACGGATGTGTTTAATCACCCAAACATCGGGCTGCCAGACACGAATTACAGCACCGGTGGCTTCGGCCAAATCAGTTACGCCAATACCAGCCGCCAACTGCAGCTTGGAGTGAAGATCGACTTCTAGAACTGCGGCTGCGCGCTGGGATATACGGTGGCTGGACGGGTGTCTTTCCTGTCCAGCCTGCAGGAGAACACCCGGTTCTTCACGAGGAAGGGTTGGTCTGAAACAGTCTTCCATTGAAGCTTGTCCACAGTCGTTCAGGGGTGAGGTCGTGCGTTCGCTTATGAAACCACTCTTTGTTCTTCTGACCGGCGTGATTCTGTCGGCTGCAGTGGCTGCCCAGCAGCCGCCCGATCCTTGTGCGTCTCTCAAGGAAGACAACTCAGCGATGGAGTTGACCTTACGCGACTGGCCCAACCTGGCCAAGTATCGTGAGGACGACGCCAAGCTCGGCCCACCCGCCAAGGGAGAGTCGAGAGTTGTATTTCTGGGCGATTCCATCACGGAATTCTGGTCACTGTCTGACTCCTTCCCCGGCAAGCCCTATGTGAATCGTGGAATCAGCGGGCAAACCACGCCGCAGATCCTGCTGCGCTTTCGCCAAGACGTCATTGCCCTGCAGCCCAGAGTAGTGGTGATCCTCGCCGGCACCAACGATATCGCAGAAAACACCGGCCCCATCACGCTCGCAGCCATCGAAGACAATCTGACGTCCATGGTGGACCTTGCGCAGCGCAACGGAATCCGCGTGGTTCTTTCTTCTCTCGTGCCGGCTTTGCAATATCCATGGAGGCCGGACCTGGCGCCGGTGGAAAAGATCCGCGCCTTGAATGACTGGATGAAGGACTACGCGGCCAAGGAAGGCTTGGTTTTCCTCGACTACCACTCGGCCATGGCGAATGACAAACGCGGGCTGAAGGCGGAACTGTCCGAGGACGGAGTCCACCCGAATAAGGCTGGCTATGCGGTGATGGCGCCGCTGGCCGAGAAGGCGATCACTGCGGCGTTGGCTAAGAATTGAGAGCTGTTCCTATGCGAGGCAGGTTAGTACTGGTAGTTGTCTTCGCCGTTACGTTCTTCCACTCCATTCGCAACGGGCCGAGTCAAGGCGACTTGGACGGTTGTTTCCAGTGGCGAGGTCGACAGCCGGATTCAGCGTCAGTTGCGCGAGCTTGCGTCTCAAAGTAGCGTGGCCCTGCGTTTTTCAGACCATGTCGAACAAAACGCCAGGCCACTGCGCGATACTGGCAGCCTGCTGATCCAGTTGGACAGCGTGGCCGATGCCAGCGCATTCCTGGCCGAGTTCAAGCGGGAAGCCGGCAACTCCGAGGTTGAACCCACCGCCGAGCTAACCAACGAAGGCTATATCTTGCGCTGTTCTTATGCGCGCGGTCCTGCTGCACGCAGTCCTGCGCCCAATCGCATTCGCATTGCAGCAGTCTCGGCCGCCGGTCTTCACAATGCCCTGCTGCGGATTCCGGATCTTCTGACAACTGCGGCTGAGAGCCTCTCGACGGATCTCATCCCTCGCCCGCAATCGGTGCGCGTGCAAGAGAACGGCGCGGAAGTGGTCATCGCCGATTATCCGTCTTTCCCCATCCGCGGTATTGTCGAAGGCTTCTACGGACCGCCCTGGAGCCACGCTGACCGCCTTGACGTGTTGCGCTTCGAGGGACAGCACGGAATGAACATCTACATTTATGGTCCGAAGGATGATCCCTATCACCGCAAGCTCTGGCGCGAGCCCTATCCGCCGGAACAACTGAAGCGCATGGGCGAGCTTGCAGATACCGCAAGAGAAAACTTCGTTGACCTGAGCTTCGCCATCAGCCCCGGCCTTTCCATGATCTATTCGAGCGAAGCGGATTTCCAGACTCTCGCCCACAAGTTGGAAAGTGTTGCCCAGCTGGGGATCTCGAATTTCGCCCTCTTTTTGGACGACGTTCCGCAGGACTTGGTCCACCCGGAGGACAAGGCGCGCTTCCAAACACTTGCCGAGGCACATGTCCAGCTGATTAACCGTTTGTACGATCATCTCAAATCGCTTTCGCCAAAAAATCATTTGACGGTTTGCCCGACTACTTACACCAACGAGTGGGGCAATCGTGATTACATTCGGGAACTGGGTGCGGGCGTTAATTCCAAGATACCGTTGGATTGGACAGGGGCAGAAGTGATCCCGCGGTCCATCACGGTAGCTCAAGCTCAGGAATGGGGCGACTACCTCCGGCGTAAACCTCTCGTGTGGGACAACTATCCCGCGAACGACGGCGACCCGTGGTGGCTAAACCTGGACCCTCTGCGCGGACGGGATGCCGGACTTTTCGCCGCGACGCAAGGTCTGTTCTCCAATCCCATGAATCAGGCACATGCCACGCTGATTTCTCTGCAGACCGTGTCTGACTATCTCTGGAACCCGCGAGCGTATGATCCAGAGAAATCGCGGATGCATGCACTCGTCAGCCAGTATGGTGAAGACGCGCCCATACTACTCGCTCCGTTGCTCAGGATCTTCACGGCCGATCGCGGAGACGGCTTGATCTTCCGATCCATTTTTCAGGAGAGTTGGACTCCGGTTGACGTTCCTGCCGTCGAGTCGCAACTTTCCCGCCTGAGTGCTTCAATCGCGGTTCTACGGGGTCAGCGACGGTTCGAAAAGCTGGTATCCGAAATCTCCCCTCTTCCGGACATACTACGCGATCAACTGGCCCGCGTTCGGGCTGACGCCGCGTTCAAACACCTGCCCGACGGGAAAATCCAGTGGGACCGCGAAGGAGATCTTCTGAAAGCATCCAGGGTCTCCGGCAGCCTTGTTCTCGATGGCGATTTTTCGAAGTGGGAGCCCGGAACTTGGTATGCGCTGAACACGAATTCCCAGATCGTGGACGGGCAAGATCTTTGGAAAGGGCCGTTTCGGTTTTCCGCTCGGGTCGCGTTAGCTTGGGACGAAGAAAACTTGTACCTCGGGGTTGATGTCACCGATCCTGAGCTTTACCAGCCTTTCTCGGGAAGAGGAGTGCAGAACGGAGACGCATTTCGCCTCATTCTTGACGCAGTGTTGCCCATCGCCACCGGGCCCGGAAGGCTGATCAGCGTATTCGACCTCTATCTGAGTCCGGGGAACTTTGCCGATGTGAAACCCAGTGTCTATTGCAACGAGGATTTCTTCCCCCTGCGATCCCGCCCTCACGACTATAACCAGGAGATTCATGCAACCTGGAAGAAAACGGCGGCGGGTTTTTCCGGCGATGTCGTTGTGCCAGCTGCCTTCTTCGCGCGGCAGAAGTTTGCGCCGGGCGAGGAAATCGGGCTGAGCTTCGAAGCGCAAAAAGTCTTCCCGCCCAAAGATCCGTTTGAGGAGGACCCGGCCCGGATCGTCTTTTCCTCGAAAGAGGAGACCTTATTCCCGGTTGAATCACAAAGCCCGGCCACGTTTCAGCGGATGAAACTGGTGGACTCACCGAGTGGTTCAAGGCTCGGATCTCAGGTGTTTTGACGTGATTCTCAACCTCAAACCGCTTTTGCAGACTGGAGTTTGTGAACGCCG
>Ga0209904_1000044_pt1 | contig 9951 bp, 8 predicted proteins | sample PerMet712P3D_FD_188315 | JGI IMG/M metagenome (GOLD analysis project Ga0209904, IMG submission 188315) | Thawing permafrost microbial communities from the Arctic, studying carbon transformations - Permafrost 712P3D (version 2) | ecosystem: Environmental > Terrestrial > Soil > Wetlands > Permafrost... | reverse complement strand
AGCCGGTCCCGTCGAACTTTTCGTGGTGCGCACGCACAATGGGCACCACCGGGTAGGGAAAGCGCACCCGTTCCAGAATCTCCGCTCCCACCAGCGGATGGATCTTCATTTTCTCGAATTCTTCCGGCGTCAGGCGGCCCGGTTTGGAGATGATGTGCTCGGGAATCGCGAGCTTGCCGATATCATGCAACAAGGCTGCGGCCTGCAGCGCATCCATTCCTTCGCGGTCAATCTTGAGTTCCTTCGCTACCTCGACGGCGTACACTCGAACTCGCTGTAAATGGTCGTGGGTAGTCTGGTCCTTGGCTTCGATGGCGAGCGCCAGGGCCTCGATCGTGCGCATGTGCAAGTCGGCGATCTCTTCCACGTGGCGCTTCTCGTCTTCCAGTTTGCCAAAGTAAAGACGGTAGGAACGGTAGATGAGGTACATCACCGGAAGGGTCAGCAACGACGTCTGCCAGTCGGTGAATCCGTGCAGCCAGCTCATCATTCCGGCCACGCCCGCACCCACCAGGTAGTAGGGGAAGCTCCAGAAGTAGCAGTCGGACCAGATCTTTCGTAGCGACCGGCGCTCGGTCAGCGAGACGACCGAGGCCAACGGAACCGTGTTGCAAACGAAGTAAACGCACGTCGCCAGAAACAGCAAGGTAGTGGGATTCCCCATCGGATAACGCGACAAAGAGTAGTGATAGGCGGCGAACGTCGCCACGATGGCGAGGGCGGTCGAGCAGATGCTGAAGGCGACCTGAAGCGGGATCGGATGATCGCCCAGGCACTGCACCACGACTGCGGCGCAGCCCAGCACCATGGCTTCCGACAAGCTCAGTTCCAGCACCGCCAACAGCAGGAACAGAAAGTTCACCGACATCGTCCCGCTAATACCGGGCAGATTCACCTTGAGCCGTGAGGCAGCCAGTGCAATCACTAGATAACAAAGAAATTTGAGCGGATTCTCACTCCTCGCGTGCAAGATCGCATAGGCCAGCACGGTCGTCCCACAGAGCAGGACCACGGCGACAAAGAAGCGAGGCGCCGCGCTCAGTTCCTTCCACGATTGCGGGCGAAGTTTCACTTCTGATGAACTCCTCCCCGGGGAAGCGGGGATTGCAGTTCCCAGGGGAAAATGAGGGAACACCTATTGATAACAGGCACCGTCCATGTAGGAAAGCATTCGGGCATTCGGAGAGAAACTTCCGTAACGGGGAACAGTGACCTTGCGGTTACTGCTTGACCCGTCCGAGCGCGTAGAAACAGGCCTTAAGCCAAAGAAAATACAGGGCCAAGCACGGCCACGACGAGCCCTGAACTTCCCCACCCGCTGCATCGTATAACCAGACGAGCTCAGATGTTTGACTTGCCAGAAGCCGCGGACCTTAACATAAGTGACTCTCTCCTAAGGAGTTTCCCCGAAATGATCGGCCAGAACGTCTCCCACTACCGTGTTCTCTCCCAGTTGGGTGCGGCGGGATGGGCGTGGTGTACGAAGCCGAGGACCTCAACCTGGGCCGCCGTGTCGCGCTAAAATTCCTGCCTCCCGAGACGGAAAAAGATCCGCTCGCACTCGACCGTTTTCAGCGGGAAGCTCGTGCGGCCTCAGCGCTGAACCACCCGAATATCTGCACCATTTACGAGGTTGCCGAAGACAGTGGGCGCCACTTCATCGCCATGGAATTGCTGGAAGGGGAAACGCTTAAGAACCGAATCCACAATGAGCCGATGGAACTGGAGCAATTGCTCAATCTCGGCACGCAGATCGCCGACGCTCTCGATGCCGCCCATGCCAAGGGAATCATCCACCGCGACATGTTGCCGCACAACTCGAACTGGGCCGGGTCTATCAAAAGCAGGGCGACACTGCCAAGGCCCGCATTGCCTACCAGAATTTCCTCGCCGACTGGAAAGACGCCGACCCCGACAGTCCCGCTGCTGCACGAGGCCAAAGCGGAATACGTCAAACTGCAGTAAGTCTTGAGTGAGGGGCGGGCACCCCCGCCCGCCTTTCGTGTCCAGCTTAACCAAAGGGCGCTGCCTTGCCGGGTACAGGTTCCGCGGGCAAGGGCGCCCGGACCACACCCCTTAGGGAAACTCTGATTAGGTACCATCGAAAACCTTGAACCACAGGGTACCCTTCGGCTTCGCTCAGGGCAGGCTCTGTCCGCTGCCTTTGACTTTTGCCCGACCCAAGATCAATCCTCGAATCGAAATTGACCTTGGTCGCGTTCGACACCTGGGCGGACAAGAGTGTCCGCCCTACATTCATTACGCTGCTGCTTGCTGCTTGTATGCCGGCACGAATTCTTCGGCCACGAAGGTTTCGTATGGCGTTGGAGTGGTGTTGCGGGCCGATCTTGGCTCGAGCGCCCGCATGTGTCCTGTGTTCAGCGAACCGGCCATCTCGAGGAGGAGCCCCACAAAATTCTCCGACATCCCCATCTGCACCAGAGCCGGCTTCATCTGCTCGTCCGGCACCTGAATGTAGCCGAGTCCGGGTTTGCCGATGCCGTCGCCGATGATGGACGCAACTTCGGTGTAGTCGAGATCGCGCTCTCCCAGGAGTTCGCGCGTTTGCTTGCCACGGAAATCAAGCCGCAAGAGCGCATCGGCCGCCGCTGCTCCAATGTCGCGCGTGGCGATCATGGGAACTTTCAGGTCGGGACGGAGCGGGCCGGCCACGCTGCCCGTCATGCGAATGGCGCCCACTTGCGGCAGCGTATTTTCCATGAAATATCCGGCACGCAAGTGGAGAATGTTGGTGTTATCGATCTGGTCGAGCTTTTGTTCCAGGTCATGGAGACCGAGAACCGGCCCTGTGCCGCTGGCCTTGTCGGCTCCGATGCTGCTGAGCGAAACCACGTTCTTGACTCCGGCGTGTCGGATGGCAGTCGCGATCGCGTCGCCGGCGCGCTCCTGAAAGGAGCGAAAATCGTTGCTGCTGGGGTTGGGTGGAATCATGACGTAGGCGGTTTCGGCGCCCATGAATGCCTTGGTCATGGCCCGCGTGTCGGTGACGTCACCGATAAAGATTTCCGCGCCTTCGGCCGCCAGAGGCTGCAACCGAGCCGCGTTTCTGCCGACGACACGAACTTTCTGGCCGCGGGCAAGAAGGTTTTTCGCCACTACGTGTCCAGTGTTGCCGCTTGCTCCAAGAACTACGTACATACAGACCTCCATGGTGTTTGATTGGATGCTGGAGCGGGCGGATGGACTCTAGCCGGAAGGGCAACCCGTGTGGTGCGGGCGCCCTCGCCCGCGTGGAACCCACGGTGCTGGGCAAAATCGACTTACTTGGCCGATGTCTTGGTGGTCTTTTGCGCGGATACGGGCGCGGCCGCCAGATCCGGCGGCGGGCCGATGTTCGCGGGCAGCTTGCCGTTCAGAGCATCGAGGAACTGCAGCAAATCGTTGCGCTCGTCAAACGTCAGGAAGTCGAGTGCATGGATTTGCTTGTCCAGGTGATCGTTGGCGTTGCCGCCGCCAATGTAGTGCGCGAGGGCATCCTTCACCGTGGGAAAACTCCCATCGTGCATGTAAGGCGCGCGATGCGCCAGGTTGCGCAAGGTCGGAGTCTTGAAGCAACCCATGTCCGCATCGTTCTTGGTTTGGCTGAAGCGGCCAACATCGTTCAGATTGCCGCGCGTATCCGCCCCGACGCCAAGGTTGTGAAATTTGTTATCGGTGAAGAGCGCGCTGGTCTTGCCGATGGTGTGGCAGACTTCGCAGTCGGCTTTCTTTGGATCAAGGAAGATCTTCAGGCCGCGCTGCGCCGCCGGTGAAAGCGCCTTCTCGTCATGTCCATAGTAAAAGCGGTCAAAGGGCGAATCGCCCGCGATCACCGTGCGCTCGAACGACGCAATGGATTTGGCGACCAGGTCAATTTCGATCGGGTCCTTCCCCCAAGCTTTCCTAAAGAGCGCAGCATACTTGGGATCCGCCTGGAGGCGCTGCACAACCCCGTCGAGCGAGTGCGCCATTTCCACCGGATTCGTCATCGGTCCCTTGGCCTGCTCTTCCAGACTCGGTGCGCGCCCATCCCAGAATTGCAGAGGGTTGTAGGCCGAATTGATTACCGTGGGCGCATGGCGATTGCCTGTCTTCTTGCTCACCCCGAACGAGACCGGATGTTCATCAGCAAAGGCAAACTGCGGCGCGTGGCACGATGCACAGGAGATCGTGCCATCCACGGAAAGCTGCGGGTCGTAGTAAAGCCGGCGGCCAAGAGCAATGGAGTCTGCCGTCGGAGGATTATCCGCCGGTATTGGCACGGGAGGCAGGCCCAGAGGAGCCTTGATCCGAACCGTCTTTCCCACCGGCAGCGCCGTTCCACGTGCGGGTGATTGCGCACTCGCCCGCCAGATGCCGTTCGCGGCCATCAGCATCGATAGAGCGAGCGACAAAACGCATAAGTATAATTTCGCACTGTTTATCTTCACGCTGTTCACAAATCAGTTTACACCGCGGAATGAACGCACCTTCTCGGCTCACGGATCACCTTCCAGCGGTGTTATCCTAAGCGAGATCACGCCGCAGGGGCTTTAACCTCCTCATGTTCAATCCAGAGACGTCCAATCCAAGCAACTCCGAACCCACTATGTCCGATGCAAACGCTCCCAATCCGTCCGCTCCGGAACCCGCGGTCGCCAACGAACCGGTCGAGTCCTTTAAGGATATCTTTTCCGAATACGAGCACAGCCACGCTCGCAAGAAGGAGCCCGGCACACAGGGCCGCGAAGCAACGGTGATCGCCGTTACGGCCGACTCCATCGTTCTCGATATCGGATTCAAGACCGAAGGCGTTCTGCCGCTCACGGCCTTCCCGGCCGGCGAACCGCCGAAGCCCGGCGACAAAGTGCAGGTCACCATCAAGGGGCGCGATCCCGAAGGCTACTACGAACTGACCCGCGGCAAGGTCGAGCGCCCGACCGACTGGGAGTCGCTGGAAAAAGCCTTTGCCGAAAAGTCGACGATTGTCGGCACCGTGACCGGCGTGGTCAAGGGCGGCTTGAGCGTGGATATCGGAGTGCGAGCCTTCATGCCCGCGTCGCGCAGCGGAACCCACGACGCCTCTGAACTGGAGAAGCTGGTCGAGCAGGAAATCCGCTGCCGCATCATCAAGCTCGACGTGGCCGAGGAAGACGTCGTGGTCGATCGCCGCGCCATTGCCGAAGACGAAGAACGCGCCGGCAAAGAGCGCCGCTTCTCGGAACTCAAGGAAGGCGACACCGTGCAGGGCGAGGTCCGCAGCTTGACCGATTACGGCGCGTTCGTCGATATCGGCGGCGCGGACGCGCTGCTTCACGTGGGCGAAATTTCATGGCGCCGCATCAACAAGCCGTCCGACGTGCTTTCCGCAGGCCAGCGCATCGAAGCCAAGATTATCAAGATCGACGCGGACAAGCATCGCATAGCGATCAGCCTAAAGCAGCTCCAGCCGCATCCGTGGGACGCTGTGGCCGAAAAATACAAGCCCGGAGAACGGGTGCGCGGCGCGGTGAGCCGCATCGCCGATTTCGGGGCGTTCGTGGAACTCGAGCCCGGTATTGAAGGCCTGATTCACATTTCCGAAATGTCGTGGGCCAAGCGAGTTAGGACTCCGAGCGACATAGTAAAAGTTGGCGAGACCGTCGAGGCCGTAGTTCTCGGAGTGAACCCCGCCGAACGGCGTCTCTCGCTGGGCCTGAAGCAGGCGCTGGGCGATCCCTGGGCCGGAGCCGAGCAAAAATTCGCGCCGGGTACGGTAATCGAAGGCCCGGTAACTAACATCATGAAGTTCGGTGCCTTCGTGCAGCTTACTGAAGGCGTTGAAGGCATGATTCACGTCAGCGAAATCAGCGCGGAGAAGCGCATCAATCATCCGCAAGAAGTGCTAAGAGTTGGGCAAGTGGTCAAGGCGCAGGTGCTGGCGCTCGACACGGAAAAACGCAACATTCGCCTGAGTATGAAACAGTTGGTTCCAACCGGCCTGGATGAATATCTCGCCGAACACAAGGAAGGCGATATCGTTACGGGCCGCATGGTCGAGGTTTCCGGAGGAACCGCACGCGTGGAGCTTGGCGAAGGCGTGGTGGCGGCGTGCCGAATTCCGGCGGAAGGTTCAACCAAGGGAGACAAGCGCGTTGAGCCGGAACCCTTCTCATCATCCAAGCCCGATCTGTCATCGCTAGGATCGATGCTGCAGGCGCGCTGGAAGACGGGCGCCCCCGAAAGCGAGACTAAGTCGGAAGCCCTGCGGGCAGGCCAGATCCGAAAGTTTCGCATCGCCAAGCTCGATCCTGTAACAAAGAAAATTGACTTAGAGTTGGAGTAGGGAGTTATGAACGGCTAACTCCCAGAGTTAGCCATCATGAGCGCGAACAGCACAGGCAGGTAGATGATCGTGGCACGCAACAAGCGTCGAGCCTGCGGCTTCGATGCCGGAGCCGTCGCCGGCAATTGCGGATGCGCGATTCCCATCGACACGCGGAACAGCGCCGCCCCCATCAGGATGGCGCCAACCAAATACACGCGTCCCGCCATGCCTAACGCCACCGGCATAATGCTTACCGGAATCAACACTCCGGAATAGGCCAAAATCCGCCACACTGTGGACTTTCCGTCGGACTCGACCACCGGCAGCATGCGAATGTCACCCTGCGCATAGTCCTCGCGATAGAGCCATGCGATCGAAAGGAAATGCGGAAACTGCCAGACGAACATGATGGCAAAGAGGATCAGAGTCTCAATTTCCAGCTTTCCCCGCACCGCCGTCCAACCCAGCACCACCGGCATCGCTCCCGGAAACGCGCCAACAAATGTGCACACCGGAGAAACCTGTTTCAGTGGAGTGTATGCCGCCAGGTACACCAATGCGGTCAGGAATACCAGAAGCCCAGTCAGTAAGTTGGCATAGATCGCGAGATAGGCGGAACCGCCCAGAGTTAGCGCCAGACCTACAATCGCCGCGTGTGCCCGGGACATGCGTCCCGAAGGCACGGGGCGCGTCGCGGTACGGCGCATGCGCGCATCCACCTTCGATTCGAGCACTTCGTTCAGCGCCGCGGTTCCGCTCGAAACCAACGCAACTCCCAGCAAGGCATGAAACAAGCCCAGCGACCACGACGGCACACCCAGCCGTCGCGCGCCAAAAAAGTAGCCGCACCACGCCGTAAGCACAATCAAAGTTGTAATGCGCGCCTTGGTCAGTTCGGCATAATCGCGCAACAGGCAGACAAAGTTTTGGAACATGAACCCCACATTCGGCCGTTTGCTGCCTGCCGCCCTCATCCGGCGGCTCGGTTCAAACCGGCAGTCATCGAAAATTCCCCACGAAACAAACCGACAGTCATAAAGACGTCGTTGGCAGCGCACCGTCCACGCCACGTCAAGGACGGCCAAAGGAACGGCACGTTAGGATAATACAATGCTCGCACCAAACGCGACCGCAGGCAACTGCCAAACCGTCGAGGGGCGGGCGTCTCGCTGCCCGTCTTGCCAGGCGCAGCGTCCGGCTCCTGGTCCATCTTGTAAAATGGACGGCAACCCGATGCCAGCCACTCAATACGATGACCTCAACCAGCGAAAGGAAGCACCTAAATGCGCGCTAAGCAAATACTGACGGCGCTCTTGATCCTGCTTGCCGGTCAGTCGTTGATGTTGGCTGGAACGATTAGCGGCAAGGTGACTTACACGGGAACGCCAGCCAAACAAAAACCCATCGATATGTCCGGAGAACCAGCCTGTGCCAGGCAGCATCCGACACCCGTGACCAACGAAACGGTTGTAACCGGCCCTGACCATGCATTGGAAAACGTGGTGGTGTACGTTTCGTCCGGAGCCCCTGATGACGGTCAGGTTCCGGCGCAGGCGGTCACTTTCGAGCAGAAAGGCTGCCAGTATCTTCCGCACGTTGTGGTCATGCACACTGACCAGGAACTCAAGATCCTCAACAGCGACCAGACCACGCACAACATACACCCGCAGGCCAAAGTGAACCGCGAGTGGAATAAGTCTCAGCCTCCCGGCGCGCCACCCATTTCCGAGAAGTACGAGAAAGAAGAATTCATCCCGGTGAAGTGCAGCGTACATCCCTGGATGCATGGCTACTTCGCCGTGCTCAGGACCTCGCACTACGACGTAAGCAAGGGCGGAGGGATCTTCAAGCTGCCGAACCTGCCTCCCGGCAAGTACACTGTCACCGCCTGGCATGAGGACTACGGTCTTCAGACCGCCGACGTCACCATCGCCGGCGACGAGACAAAGAACGTTAACTTCGCTTTCCAGGCGAAGGCATACTGACGCACCGGCGGCGGAAATCAATCCTCCCTTGATATCCAACTTACAAGTGATAGAATCTCTCCATGGCAAAAACACTTATTCAGTCCGTGGTCAAGCAACTTCAACAGGAGCGGGCGCGACTTGAGAATGAACTTCACGGCGTAACCGCTGCCCTAACTACCTTCGGGAAAGTCTTCCTGCAGGGCAGCAAGCGTCGGCCAGTCGCAATTCGCAAGAAACGAACGATTTCAGCCGCGGGACGCAGGAGAATTGCAGCCGCGCAGAGAGCGCGATGGGCAAAGGTTAGGGCAGCCAAGAAGTAAGTACGCCGGCTCTTTGTGCTCAACCTTGGGGGCTTCAGTTCGGGAGGTCCCTCACCACTCCCCCCACAAACTCTGCAAATTCCCGGACGTCCTCTTCGGTCGTGTCGAATGAGCACATCCATCGCACCACCGACTCCTCTTCGCTCCAGACGTAGAAGAAGTACCGGTCCTGTATCTTCTGAATTGCCGCCCGCGGAATCTGCGCAAACACCCCGTTCGCCTCCACGGGATACACAATCTTGACTCGCGGAATCTTCTTCACTTCCTGCTCCAGCAGCCGCGCCATGCGGTTGGCATGCTCCGCGTTCCGCCGCCACAGCTCGTTGGTCAGCAGCGCCCCCATCTGCGCCGACATGTAGCGCATCTTCGACGCCAACTGCATCCCCTGCTTGCGCACAAACGAAAAATCCTCCGCCAGTTCCGGACGAAAGAACACCACCGCCTCCACGCCCATTAGTCCGTTCTTGGTCCCGCCGAACGAGAGCACATCCACTCCCAAATCGCGCGTTGCCTGCCGCAGGGTCAGTTGCTGCGCCGCCACCGCGTTTGAGATCCGCGCCCCATCCATGTGCAAAAACATTTTCCGTTCGTGGGCAAAGTGCGCCAGAGCCTCGATTTCCGCCGGCTGGTACACCGTCCCCATCTCGGTCGCTTGCGTAACCGAAATCACCCGCGGCTGCACGTGATGCTGGTCTCCAATTCCGTGATACGCATGGGCTACCGTGTCCACCGTCAGCTTGCCGCCGGGCGCCGTCAACGGCACCAGTTTGCAGCCCGTAAACCTTTCCGGCGCGCCACATTCATCCGTGTAAATATGAGAAAGCTCTGGACACAGCACCGCATGAAACGGCCGCGCCAGCGCCTGCAAACTGAGGACGTTCGCCGCCGTTCCATTAAAGACAAAGAAGACCGCCACATCGGCACCAAAATGTTCGCGGAACTTTTCTATCGCCGATTCCGTGTGCGGATCATCCCCATACCCCACCACATGCCCCTGGTTCGCGCGCCGGATCGCCTCCAGCGCCTCGGGATGCACCGCCGCGTTGTTGTCGCTGGCAAAACTCCGACTTGGTTTCATGACAAGACAATTTAGCAGAAGCGAAGATTCCTCGGAGCTTCCGGCCGCTACCAGGAATCTATATGTTTGATCTAAGATTGCTGTGGCCGGGTAGTCGCGGCAAGAGTGCGAGAAGTCTGCCTTGCATTTGCCATAGGCAGCCCCACTAGTCATAACGTTGGAGGGACGGGGTCTCGCCCGTCCAGCCGTGCGGTTACGCCCGGCTCTCTAGGGGGCCATTTTTCCGTAGACTGAGGAATTTTCGTTAAGAGCAACGATCATGTCTCGATTCTTAGCAAGAACGTCATTTTCGATTTTTCC
>Ga0209904_1000043_pt1 | contig 10067 bp, 9 predicted proteins | sample PerMet712P3D_FD_188315 | JGI IMG/M metagenome (GOLD analysis project Ga0209904, IMG submission 188315) | Thawing permafrost microbial communities from the Arctic, studying carbon transformations - Permafrost 712P3D (version 2) | ecosystem: Environmental > Terrestrial > Soil > Wetlands >... | reverse complement strand
ACGTAATCACACACCATCCGCAATACTTGATGCAAAAGGGTCATATATTCACAATCCCCAGCTAAAGCGCCCCAACGAGCCGGTCGCCAGCCGCCCGCTAGGCGGCCCACCGAAGTGGTTGTCTGCGGAAGAAAAAGTTGTTTGGCGTGATGTAGCCAAGCAGGTGCTCCCTGGCGTGGCCTTCAATTCCGACCGCAACACGTTTGAGCTTCTGGTCCGCCTGATTACCAAAATGCGCGCAGGCCAGTTGGATAAGTCGTCAGATATGTGCCAGATGGTTTCGCTCTCTGCTCGCTTCGGCATGACGCCCTCCGACCGCACCAAGGTCTCGGTAGAAGTACCCAAGGAGTCCGCGCTAGACAAGTTCCTGGCCGGGCACACTCCTTCTGCTCCCAAGGTTCAATAGCAGTCTTTCGCGAGATTGCAAAGGCTGTGGGTGCGTCCCCGGTACGGTTCGCGCGCGGCTCCTGTGCGGATAATTTAAGTGTCGGCGCTTGGTTTGAGGCGACGGTCAAGTGCATTACTTCCGTGTTGCCCGTGATTCGGGGGCAATCGCCACGGCGTCAGGAATGGCCACATCCTCGCGGAGGATGCTTCAGGCGACAGCGCTGCGGACCTGCTGGTCTCCAGACGGCACTTGCACCGGAAGATAGGGCAGTCGCGCCGAGGAGGCCCATCGCGAGCGTACCGGGCCCAGTAATACGCTGGAAATATCTTTTTGGGCTCTTCTCGTGGAGAGGAACTTTTTCGTCGTCCGCACAAGCCAGTCTCTTCCATAGCAGGCGCGGAAGCCCTGTTGAGCCGAGATTCCAGCACGCCGGGCGCGCAATGTGGGTGGTTCCAGACGAGATGCTTAGTGTTGAACTTGGACCAGTCTTTTTCAAATATGCCGTAACCGGAATCGAGTTCACGCCACATTTCAGTCTGTGGATGCGGCGTGACGATGGTGATTTGCGTGGCGTCGAGCTTTAAAGAAGCCAATGTCCTCAGATCTTCGGCGATCGATCCCGGCGTCTCCGGCGGTAGGCCGATGATGTAATAGCCTTGGGCGTAGAGGCCGGCGCGGTTGAGTCGCTCGGCGAGTTCAAACGCAGCCTGTACGTTTTCGCTCTTGTGCATCTGCTGGAGGATGTCCTGGTGAAAACTCTCGATGCCGAATAGCGCGCCTTCCATACCGCAGTTCTGCCAGTCATTGAAGTTCCGAAGGAGCAGGTCCACACGCGACTGCACGAGCCAGCGGACTCCGTGGCGCGCCAGCAGCTCGACGACAGCGTCGGCATGCGAGGGAAGGTTGCCAAAATTCTCGTCGAGTACGAGGACGAAATGAATGCCGTGTTGGACATAGAAACGCAGCACTCGATCCAAAGACGCAAGAGAGATTTCCTCTGGTTTCGGCGCGAACGCGGTGGTCTGGCAGAAGGTGCAGCGAAAACTGCATCCGCGCGAGGAAAATAAGACACCGATCGGAAACGACCACCCTCCGGGCAGGCGGAAGCGGGTGACCAGCGGTGGATGCTGGATTTCCTCGACAGGGATTCCCAGCTTCTGTCCCACAGCGTCTTCGCTGTAGCTGGTGAACACATGATCGAAATGCGATTGGATGGAGGGAGTCAGAGCGCCGTAATTCCCCGCCCACAGTTCGCGGATGCCTGCCTGCCGCGCTTCGGCGGCCATCGCCAGGATGTCGTTGGTCTCTTCGAGGTAAAAGGAAAAACCCACGGCGTCCCAGCCCCTCTTGAGCTGAGCAGAAAACTCGGCGCGCGTCGGATATTCCAGGATGTTCAGGTCCGGAAGATTCTGCCGCAGGAATCGCAGGCCAAACGAGATCGTCCGTGGCATACCGAAACGCCAGCGAAAATTCCGCGGCGCATTTTCGCGAAAATAATCGTAGAGGCCGGAGTCGCGGCAACGCGTCGTCAGCAAAATTCGAGGCAATCTTTCCTCCCCTGTGCAACCCACCACAGAAGCGGACTTGGGCGCGGCCACGACTCTAGCACATCCCTTAGCCCCAAGTGCGAGAAGAGAGCCATGGGCTAGGCGCGACAACGGCACGATTCGGGCGCTTTTGCCATTTCCTCGAAAACTTCACCGAAGCTGGATCCCCTGTGAAACCGCAACAATCGACCGATGATGCCAACTCGCGAGTCGTCGGCTTCCGGAAACTATCCCCAGTGCGTTGCGGCTCTTCCTTATGACATATGGGCCAGATGGCGTTGAGGTCGGCTTTCCATGCCTCCGATTCGGACGTTGAGATTTGCTCGGCTCACTTGAGGTTTGTCGTGATTAAAAAACGCCACGCTCATGCGCTGACTTCTGGCCTTGAAAACCCAGAACTTCGGACCCGATCCAGACCGGGTAACAAACTGATATTTCTTAGCCCTGAGACTTGAACGAAAGCCCGCTGCTCGGAATGGGACGCGGCGATGCAACCAGCCTGGCTTACGAGCGAAGTGTTCTCGCATCAAATCCAGCCGCTGCTCGTGGACGTTTCAACATCCGCCATTCGATCGCGGATTGGAGTTTCCCGCTGGTACGCGGGCAAGATTCGGCAGGGCTACCGCCCGCATCCGAGGCACTGGCTTGCGTTGGCGCAGTTGGTAGGCACAACGTTGTGATTGCCATCATGCTGTGATGGGCATCATTGACACGTGTGCTCCTTCGTGACAACATTTCGCGCCGTAGAGTGATGCGGCGTAGCTATCTGACTAAGGCGCACCGCCGCACAGCTTTTTCCTTTCCCCCATTCTGCGCGGGCCCACGCGCCGCGAACCTTTGAGGGCGCAAATATGAAGAGATCAATTGTCTTTCGAACCTTCATAACTAGTTACTTTGCGGATTTTCTTTTTGAGAGGTGACGATATGGGAGCCGAGAAACGCAGTTGCGTTCCAGCAAGAGCGGGGATATCAGCTTTCGGACTCAGGCGCAAGTCAAAATGGAGTACTGCGCGCAAACTTGGCAGATGGAGAAGCGGATACGCGGTTTTTCTGTTCTGTGCAGCAACTGCGATCATCTCGTCGGCACAAACCTTCACTACGCTGGCGAACTTCGCGTATCCCAACGGTGTGAGGCCCGAGTTTATGTCGCTTGTCCAGGGCCCCGACGGGAATTTTTACGGAACAACAGCCTTGGGCGGGGCCAACGGCCCATATGGCACGATCTTCGGAATCACGCCAGAAGGGACAATGACGACCCTGCACAGCTTTGGCGGGACTGACGGTGCCTACGCGACTGCGGGGCTGGTTCTCGCAACCGACGGGAACTTCTACGGGACAACTGAGGAAGGTGGGGTCGTCGGGTACGCTGGCACGATTTTCAAAATCACCCTGGATGGTACGCTGACGACTCTCCACAGCTTTTGCGCCCAACCTAATTGCAGCGACGGCGAACAGCCCGACGCCGCGCTCGTTCAAGGCCGCGACGGGAATTTCTACGGGACAACCCAGATTGGCGGGGCCTACGACACTGGCACGGTCTTCAAAATCACAGCAAAGGGCAAGCTGACGACTCTTCACAGCTTTTGCGCTGCACCCGACTGCACTCAGCCCACCGCAGCTCTTGTTCAAGCCACCAACGGCAACTTCTACGGCACTACTGGCGGCACGGTTTTCAGAATCACCCCAGCAGGTAAGCTCACCACCCTGTACACCTTTGGCGACGGCGAAGCAACCGACTACGCAGGGCTGGTGCAAGCCACGGACGGGAATTTTTACGGGACTACCTACGTTGGTAGGACCTACTACGATGGCACGGTATACAAAATCACACCGGCAGGTGTTCTGACAACCTTGCACGCCTTCAAAGGCACAGATGGCAACTCTCCTCAGGCTTCACTGGTGCAAGCCACGGACGGGAACCTCTACGGCACAACCTACCTCGGCGGGGTCAAGAACTCCGGCACGATTTTCAAAATCACCCTGGATGGTACGCTGGCGACTCTCCACAGCTTTTGTGCCCAACCTAATTGCACTGACGGCTCTGGACCGACTGGCACGCTCCTTGAAGCCACCAATGGGAATCTCTACGGCACAACCCAACTCGGCGGGACCGATGGCGAGGGCGTCGTCTTCAGCCTCGCGGTCGGCCTCAAACCTTTCGTGAAAACACAGACTACCTCCGGCAAAGAGGGCGCCAAGATTGGCATACTGGGACAGGGCTTCAGCAGTTCGTCGGTGGTGAAGTTCGGCGGAACACAGGCTACAACCATCGCGCTGACCGGCACGACGTTCATTTCGGCCACCGTCCCGGCTGAGGCGCTGACCGGCCCGGTGACGGTGACGACCGGCACCACCACGCTGACCAGCCCACAGACGTTCAAAGTGGTGCCGACCATTACGAACATTCCATCGAGCGGATCGGTGGGAACTCTGGTCGCGATTGACGGCACGGAATTGACGCAGACGACAACCGTGAAGTTTGGCGGGGTGAAGGCGACAAGCTTCACGGTGAACTCCGACACGCAGGTAACGGCTGACGTACCTACCGGCGCGAAGACAGGCAAGATTGCGGTCACTACCCAGGGAGGCAGCGCCACCAGCAAGACGACGTTCACGGTCAACTAAGTTGTGCGCCGAGCTTCGGTCACAGGAAGCGAGAAAGGCATAAGATAGGTACCGTTTTCAAACTCAATAAGGAGATTCCGGCTTATGTCCAGGTGGTACTTGTTCGGCACCGTACTATGGCTCTCTATCAGCCTGGGCCTTCAAGCCCAGACGTACACAGACCTCTACAATTGCTACACTGACACCTGCAATTTTTCGTATCCTGCGCTTCTCGCCCAGGGCAGGAACGGCAATCTCTACGGGACGACGTCTATTGGTGGGACCCACAATCTCGGTACAGTGTTCACAATAACTCCCTCAGGAACATTGGCGACGCTCTACAGCTTTGACACAACAACAGGAGCGAACCCTTCCAGTGGTCTCACGTTGGGACTAGACGGTAGTTTTTATGGAACGACAGAATTTGGCGGTACATACCATGCGGGTACGATTTTCAAGATCACTCCTGAGGGAACATTGACAACTCTCCACAGCTTTGCCGGAGATATTACCGATGGAGCATGGCCGTTCACTGCTCCTGTGCAGGGTGACGACGGCTATCTCTACGGAGTGACAGAGGTGAACCGGGTGGCAGCCGGATGGACAGGGATTGGGTATCGCATCAGTTCTACGGGCGCCTACAAAATATTGTCAAGCAGCCTCCCGGGCAGTCCCAACCCCTTTTGGGCACCTTTAATACAGGCGATCGATGGCAACTTTTACTCCACCACCTATAACGGCGGCGTGAATAATTCCGGTACCATTTTCAGGATGTCTCGAACTGGAGCTGTCAAGATCATCTATAACTTTGACACAACTCACGGCGGTTGGGGGTACGCACCGCTTGTGCAGGACGATGCGGGATATCTTTACGGAACTGAGGACCAGGGTGGCAGTTTGGGCGGCGGCGTAGTTTTCAAGGTGACCATTGGCGGAAAGCTAACCGTGCTCCATAACTTTGTTCATCAAGATTCGACAGACGGGTCGTCGCCTGTAGCAGGTCTTGTTTTGGCGTCAAATGGCAAATTCTACGGGTCAACGTACAGGGGAAATCCAAACAACTGGGGAGTGTTGTTTAGCGTCACCAGAACCGGAGCATACACGTCCCTATACAACTTTGACGGGACACACGGTGGTGAGGTTGAGGCCACGGCTATGCAGCACACGAATGGAAAAATGTATGGATTGGCCCAATGGGGAGGGCCTTATTACGACGGCGGCGTCGTCTACAGCTTCGATGTTGGTCTGGAGCCATTCGTCTCAATGCTCACCAAATCAGGTAAGGTCGGTGATGTTGTCCAAATCCTTGGTCAAGGGTTTACGCGCACCAGCAAGGTGACCTTCGGGGTTGGCGCAGCCAACTACAGCGTGATCTCCGACACCTTTATGACCGCTATCGTACCTTCGTCAGGAACGACAGGACCGGTCATAGTAACCACCGCATCCGGCACGCTGGTCAGCAACAGAAAGTTCAGGGTTTTGCCGACGATCTCCAGCTTCGCACCCACTAGTGGGCCAGTGGGCACGAAGGTTACGATCACTGGCTCAGGTTTCATTGGTGCAACGAAGGTTACCTTCGGAGGAGTCAAAGCGATCAGCTACACAGTGGATTCTGGAACGCAGATCACGGCTACGGTGCCGACAGGGGCTAAGAAGGGAAACATTGCAGTCACGACGCCGGGAGGAAGCGCTAGCAAGGGAACATTTACCGTGATCTGAACTTTGAATCAACTCTAAGTGCTTCAGTCGCACGATGTCTGGGCGGCTTTCCTTTTGCATCACGCGAAAGGTGGGAGCGTGATACCCCGCCCCTCGCGCTTAGCGCCCCGACGCCCCCTGGCCGATTGTTTACTACTCGGTAACGAGGGCAGTTTCAAAACGCTCTACCTCCTATCCCCTCCTTAGTTTGACGGGGTAGTGTATGGCGACGGCAAAAGTGCTACACCACCCCCATTTCCCACAGAACTTGGACCCAGAGGCCGGGGGGCGCGCGCTCGCGAGCGGGGGTTGGCCGGGAAGGGGCAAAATGGAGCGCGACTGACTGGGGATAGCCTGTCGAGGGTGCTCCCAGCCGGTCATTTCTTCTCGACGATTAGCACTGAACCCCTGTCGTATTCCAACGTACCCGTAAACAAAATGTCGCCGACTTTTTTGAAAACGCCCGCGGAATCAAATATGCCCTCATCGTTTTCGTAAACGAGAACCGCATGTCCCTTCGTGTGGTCGTTCTTCTCGATCATTGTGACGATGCGGCGGTTCTCCCGATAGCCGAAACCCTCAGGACCGAAGACGTGTACGGAGTAGCCGTTTTCTTCGATGGTTTTAATGGCGTCCGCCTGAATGCTGGGATCACGGCGAGCACGTCTGAACATATCGAAAATGTCCTCGTTGGATAAGTCCAGTGCTCTCGCCAAAGACTCAACCATACAAGTTCCAGCTTCAGTTAACGGTTCTCGAATCTCCCATTGCCATATCATGCTGCTGATGGCGTCCTTCTCCTCGTCTGTCAGTTCAATGGGTTCGGGGTTAATCTCGATGATTCGTTGTCCGCCGAGTTGTATTCGGGGGACTGAGTAGAATGCTGTCGGGCTATCGACCCAGACGGTCCTCACGGGGTCACGCCTAATCAACCAAAAAGTGACCAGCCATCCCTCCTCGTATTCCCAACCTGTGAAAGCGTAGCCGTGGGTGGTACCGCTACGTCCGTTTCTCACCTCGACTCGATGGATGGTTCGCTCCATGCTTGCCTCTCAGATTTCACGGCGGTCCTGAACGTGTTCTGTTCCGTTTCATATTGTCGTCTAATTCAACCCAATGAGAAAACGTTCCAGCCCAGCGGAGAAATGGCTCCAGTACTAGCACGCGATGGTATTGCGGAGAGCGCGGAAACGAACGAAGCATAAATTTGGAAGTATCCAACAGCACTTGCCCGGCCACCGGCGGGTGTACAACACGCTTACGCGCTGCCATTCCGCTTGGCGGATGTGGGGATTCCGCGGTTTACGCATTCGAATTGGGCCACGCATCGTGAGTTGCTATACTTTCAACTACTTTCAACATTCCCCCGCGCACAGAGCACTTCACGCGCAAAGACAGAAAAAGGAGCGACGATGCGCCCATTATCCGTCTTTGGAAGTCCTCATCCGAGGCATTGGCAAGGAGGAAACTATCCGCAACGGCAAGCAGCAGCAACGGCAAAGTCGTCTACTATCGTCCCTTCTCACCTGTGACTGGCACTGGCTATCTCGTCAAGACGATTAAATGGGAATCACAAACTTATCTGCATACCAGAGCTGTATACAAGACCGGAGGTAATTTGGGACGCTGGTTGGTTTGAAGATTAGTAAAGTGGGCTCATGGTGTCTTGCGAGAAACAGCGTTGTCACGCATAGCCTTCATTTCCCTGCATTCCCTGCATAAATGTCCTGAAAAGTCCGCTATGTCCAAAAGAAAGCTATCCAGAATCTCTGGGGTGATGTTGATGTACCCATCCCTGCCAACAAGCCTTTGTTGAGTTTGCTCGACATATTCTCTTGTGGGTTTTCCGTTACTGTGAAAGCTGAGCGACAGGACGTACAACGCCACGACAGAAGGCGACAGCGGAATGGACGCGGCGACAGTTTACACGCACCTGTTGCGGGAACATGGCCTCGTCGGGCACGAGGCCCAGGCAATGGGGCCTGGTGAAAATCGCGTGTCTCACCCAGTCCGATATGGACGGAAATTACCTTTCGGAGGCCGACTATAACTTCCTGTTCGGTATTGCGCACAATATTCAGCATGCGCTGGAATCAGCGGACGAAGTGATCCGGGAAGCGCGGGAAAAGATTGCAGACAAACTCGCAAGAGCTGTCGGTCCGGAAAATACTAGCTCCGCTGGACCCTCACGGAAGAGACCCCAAAAGCTGCCCCGCCGTCGTATTTCTCCAGGGTCACAGGATTGAATTGCTCTTTGTGAAGCTCTTGTCGGTTGCCTACTTTTTCAAACCACGTGCACCAAACGTTTTCTGCCTGCGTTACGTGATGTTTGCCAACCTGTTCGACGGTCATGACGGGGCCGCCTGATTTCAACTGAACGGTGTCTCCGGGTGTAAATCCCACTCTATTTCTCCTCTACGACGTTATTATACGTCCCCTTCCGATGCGGTTTTGCACGTCCATCGGAGTGGTATTCTACGGCTCATGGGAGACGAGCAAGACAAGATCGTCCCGACAGATTACGTCATCGAATCGATCAAAGCAGAGATCGAGGCAGCAGAGCCATCGCGGGGACGGCGAATTTCAGAGGCCATAGCGCTTGCTGCCCTTGGGGGCATTCCGTGGGTTGGGGGCGTGATATCAGCCGCTGCCGCTTTTAAGGCCGGTGAGTCGGAGATGCAGCAAAATGCACTTCTTCGCGAATGGCTGCAGGAGCACCAGGAGAAACTTCAGGAGTTGCGCGCCACCCTTGGGAAACTGGTCGCAAGACTTGATGGGTTTGGTCAGGAGGTAGAGGAGAGAATTACCAGCACTGAATACCTCACCTTGGTACGCAAAACGTTCCGCGAATGGGATGTTGCCGACACCGACGAAAAGCGCAAACTTCTTGTGCAGCTGATAACCAACGCCGGCGGCTCGAGAATTGTTTCCGATGACATCGTGAGGCTGTTTCTGGATTGGATTGATACCTATCACGAGGCGCATTTCGCGGTGATCAGGGAAATCCAGAAAAACGAAGGTCCGACCCGCTATGACATCTGGGTAGCTGTCTATGGTGAACCGCTTCCGCGCGATGATTCCCCCGAGGCGGATCTGTACAAGATGCTCATCCGGGATCTTTCAACCGGGGGCGTGATCAGGCAACAGCGGGAGTCAGATTACAACGGAAGGTTCGTAAAAAGAGCGCGAGCGCCCCGGGGTGGAGCGACGTCGAACACACTAGAATCCGCCTTCGAGGACACAAAGCAATATGTGCTCACCGGACTCGGTTCGCAGTTTGTACATTACACAATGACCGAGCTTGTGAAACGACTGGATTCAGGAACGACCGGTGGGGGAAATAATAATAATAAGGAGACATAAAAATAGGTGTTGGCAAACCGTCACTTATCGGCGGATGCAGTCGTGGCTGTCTCAGTTTCCCTACAAGCCGTCGCCCGACAAGAGTCAGTTTGTCGTGCGACTCATCGGCTGGGTGAACGGCGAGCCACGCCGGAAAGTTACTCCTACGCTGTCCAGAAGTCCTCTTCTGGGAAGTCTGCCGCTGACAATCGCTGAGATTCCTCCCGAGCGACGGGCAATACAGAAGTTGGCTGCGTTTTCGGGATTCGTACCGACAAACGCCCTTGCACCAACCATTCGCTGTGGCCCTCGTGGTTCCGGATTCGCGGGCGCCTTGCCGACTTGTCGGTACTGATAGCGGAGTGCGCCAGAAAAAGCCGGCTACCGTGTGATCCGGCAGGGGGAATCGTTCAGCAATACACAAGCTTCCCTATCACGCTCACCGGACTGGAATTGACCTCCGATCAGGTACGTAGTCAAGGATGTGA
>Ga0209904_1000042_pt1 | contig 10169 bp, 5 predicted proteins | sample PerMet712P3D_FD_188315 | JGI IMG/M metagenome (GOLD analysis project Ga0209904, IMG submission 188315) | Thawing permafrost microbial communities from the Arctic, studying carbon transformations - Permafrost 712P3D (version 2) | ecosystem: Environmental > Terrestrial > Soil > Wetlands >... | reverse complement strand
ACTCGTCTGGTGCCGAACCTACATTTGGGAAACCCATCGCCTTGTTCGCGGACGAGTATGACTTCGGGCAGGGGGCCTCGATCCCGAACTACGACGTGACCCACGACGGGCGGTTCATTATGTTGCGCCGCGGTTCGCAGGGAAGCAGTCTGCGCCTGGTTATTCACTGGACCGAAGAGCTGAAACAGATTCTCGCAGCAGGCGGCGTTCGTTAGCCTGTTATCTATGTTGGCTAGTCGATAGCGATGTCGTCGCTTAGCGTAGATTCCTCCTGGATAACGGGCAACCCTGAAATAATCCCAAGGTAAGGTTTGCCGACTATCCGCCCGGAACCGGCCCGAGGAATGTGAACAGCCATCGACCGGAGCACGAGTTCGACAGGTCTTGTCGACCTGAAGCCGAGTCGCACAGCGCTGGGGATTCTGGCTCCGGCGCCGAGCGGGCTTAGGCGTGTTTAGTCTCAGATTCCGGGAACTGTTCTGCGATTGTTTCGTATAACTTATGGTGGCTCTCAAACCCACGTCGGCAAAGGGGTGACCATGGTTTCTGCTGTTGCGCTTGCTGAGCCGGAAGCGACGAAGCCTCATAGCCGCTTCACCTCCGGCCCTGTAATTGTTCTTTACCTGGCGCTCGCAAAGCTTCTGCTCCATCTGCTCACCGCGACACGTTACGGTATCTTCCGCGACGAGATGTATTACGTGGCGTGCTCTCAGCACCTCGCTTGGGGTTACGTTGACCATCCGCCGATGAACGTGTTTATCGCCTGGTTCGCGCGGCACGCGTTCGGCGATTCACTGCTGGGGTTGCGCCTGTTGCCGGCCCTCGCAGGAGCGGGGCTGGTCTGGATGGCGGGACAGTTGGCGCGCGAGATCGGTGGGGGCCGCTTTGCCCAATCGCTGGCCGCATTGGCCGTGATCCCGGTCCCGATCTACTTGATCATGCACCATTGGCTGACCATGAACGCCTTTGAGGCGCTTCTCTGGATGGGCTGCCTGTGGTGCGTGGTGCGGGCGATCAACCGCGGCGAGCCTCGATACTGGTTCTGGTTCGGTGCGCTCACCGGGGTTGGGCTCGAGACCAAATACTCCATCGCTTTTCTTGTTTTCGGCGTACTCGTCGGAGTCCTTCTCGGCCCCGAGCGTCGTTTTCTCAAGAGCGGCTGGTTGTGGTTGGGGATGCTGGTGGCGGCGGCCATCGCGCTACCCAACTTCGTGTGGCAGCTGCAGCATGACTTTCCTTTCCTGCAACTCCTGCACAACATCCGCATGGGCAATCGTGACATCGTTCGGAGCCCGCTGAGCTTCCTCGCCGACCAGGCGGCCATCATGAATCCCATCCTTTTGCCGCTATGGGCGGGAGGGTTGCTCTGGCTTTTTTTCGGGCGCGAAGGCCGTCGGTATCGCTCGCTCGGCTGGGCCAGTGTGGTGGTGGTGACGATGTTCATTGTCCTCAGGGGCAAGAACTATTATGTTGCGCCGATCTACCCTGTACTTTTTGCCGCAGGCGCAGTGGGGTTTGAGCGGATCACGAGCCACCGTTTCACCTGGGGACGGCCCGCATACGTCGCGGTGATCGTAGCCGTTGGTGCCCTGCTGACGCCGATTTCTTGTCCCATCCTTTCGCCAGAGAACTACCTCCGGTACCAGGCGATACTCCACATTCCGCCAGTAGTGGCGGAGCGGCAGAACAACGGTCCTCTGCCGCAATACTTCGCCGACGAGTTCGGCTGGGAGAACATGGTGCAACAGGTCGCGCGCGTCTATAACAGTCTGTCGCCGGAGGAGCGCGTGCAAACAGCCATTTTGTGCAACAGTTGGGGCGAAGCCGCGGCGATCGATTTCTTCGGGGCGAGATACGGGCTCCCGCGGGCGATCAGCTACCATAACAACTATTGGTACTGGGGGCCGCGCGACTACACAGGTGACATCGTAATCGTGCTAGGGAGCGACGGCCGGGGCGATCGTGAGTCCTTCCAGAGCGTGGAAGCCGTCGGGCGCGTGGAGCACCCCTATTCGCGGCGTGACGCACAGTTCACTCTCTGGCTCTGCCGCGGGTTGCATCAGAATCTGCGGGACCTCTGGCCGAAGTTGAAGAAGTTCGATTGAGCTGAGTATCCCAAAGTTCTCACGCGTCATCTATGGTGATCGTGCCAGTATCACGAGCAACTCTGACGTAATCCGGTAAGGTAAGGTTTGCCGACGATCCGTCCGGAATGCGCCGGAACGAAGGAATGCGCTAGCGGCTTACCGCAAAATCGTCATATCGGCAATGGTCCGCCGTGGAACTCTTCTCTTGTCACTGTGTCTCTCGCAAAGGACTGCCGATACAGCCCTAGGGATTTTGCGACAGTTGCGCAAGGCTCTCATTCAGCTTTCCCCGGTTGCCTGCGAGGCTCACTGCGGGAAATTCATGCGGCGCAGCAGATCCTGGAAGCGCGGGTCGTCCCGCAGGTTATCCCAATCCCAGGCCACGCTGAGATGAACCAAAGGGGTTTCACGCTGCTCGTAGGCTTTCTCGAGCCATTTCATGACTTGATCTTTCTCTCCACCGTGAGCATACAATCGCGCAATGCGCACGCCCGGAACATGGGTCCGCTTGGACCGCGCTGCCAGTACCTCCGCCGCAAGATGCATCGCTTTGGTGTATCCGCCAGCCGCATAGCCGCGCGTCAGGGCGTCCTCGACTTCATGGTCGCCGAGCACCGCAAAGAACTTCTTGGCTTCCGCCAAAGCTTCCTTGTGCCTTCCCGTTTTGTAGAGGGCGCCCCAAAGGCCCATGTGCGCCGACGAAAAGTCTGGTTCAGTTGCCAGAACCTTGTGGAACTGCGAGATGGCTTCGTCATAGCGTTGCAGGTACACGAGGTGCCAGCCGTAGAAACACTGGAAAAATGAATTGAAGGGATCCAGTTTCAGTGTTCTGTGAACCTCCGTGTTCCATTCGTCTGTGCGCTTCATGGAGATCAGGAAGTCGGCGTACATGAAATGGCCATCGGCGCTGTTCGGGTTGAGTTCGATGCCGCGGCGGAATTCAGGCTCGGCGGCGGACCAGTCGTGGTCATAGGGTCCTACGATATTGGCGAGGGCGATGTGCGCTTCCGAAAGCGTGTCGTGGAGCGCCAAGGCTTTTGAGACGGCGGCCTTCGCCTTCGGGATCGCTTCGCTGGGCTGCATGAATCCGGAATCCCCGCGCGCTATCCAGACGTTGGCGACGCCCACATACGCGCGCGCGTAGTTGGGGTCCTTCTGGAGCGCCAGTTCAAAGTACCCAAGAGCCGCGTCGAGGTGCTCGCGCGAGAGATGGTACCAATGCGACTGCCCCTTCAGATAAGCCTCGTAGGCGTCGGGGTTGACTGGGCTGGCGCGGCCCAGGGTCCTTGTTTCCTCGGGCGAAACGGCAACTTTTATCTCGCGAGCAATCGCCTGCGCCACTTCGGCCTGCAAGGTCAGCACATCGCGAGTGTCGCGTTCGTAACTTTCGGCCCAGAGATGAGTGTCGGTCGCGGCGCGGATGAGTTGCGCCGTGATTCGGACTCGTCCGCCGGAGCGCTGCACGGAGCCCTCCAGGATGCCGTCCACTCCTAACGCTTGCGCGATCTGCGGCAGCGGCTTCTTGACGTCCTTGAACTGCATGACCGAGGTTCGCGAGATCACCTTCAAGGCTCCGATCTTGGAGAGATCAGTAATCAGTGCTTCGGTCATGCCGTCGGCGAAGTATTCTTGTTCAGGATCGCCAGAAAGATTTGCCAAGGGCAAAACCGCCAGGGAACGGATGGGAGCATGAGCCGTTCTGCCGAACAGCTTGTCTCGTATGCCGCCGGGGTTGAGCCCCAGAATTAACGTGAGCAACACCGCGACCGAGCACGCCGCGGCAAGCGAGATTGTGTTGCCCGCACCGAACTTTCGCCGGGGGGTTGGGCGCGTGATTGTGCTCGGTGTGAGCAGCCGTCGCAAATCCACGGCCAGCTCTTTGACGGATTGGTAGCGGTTCTCCGGGTCTTTCTCCAGGCACTTCCCGATGATCCTCTCCAGTTCTGATGATAGCTTGGGATTCAGCACAGTGGGCAGCACTGGGGAACGCCGCAGAATCGCGCCGATCAGTTGCGAGCGTTCCACCTCAGCAAACGGGCGTTGCCCCGTGGCCATCTCGTACAGCACCGACCCGGCGGCATGAATGTCGGTGCGAGCGTCGATCTCTCCCCCCAGCAACTGCTCCGGAGCCATGTAGGGCAGAGTTCCAGCCATCGTTTGCGTCTCGCTAAAACTCTCCGTCGTGGCACTGTCCGTGACGGGACGCCGCAGCTTCGCCAGCCCGAAGTCCAGAATCTTCAGTCGTCCCTCGCCCGTCAGTCGCAGGTTACCGGACTTCAGGTCACGATGAACTACCCCGTGTTCATGGGCCGCGGACAAGCCTTCCGCGAGTTGCACTCCCAGGCGGAGAACTTCCTTTTCCGGCAGCGGTCTGGCAGCCACCTTCTCGCTGAGTGTGATCCCGGGGATGTATTCCATCACCAGGAAGTCCACGCCCTGCTGCGTGTCGAAGTCGTGGATGGTGGCGACATTGGGATGATTGAGCTGCGAGAGAATCAGAGCTTCTTTGTGGAAATGCTTGCGGGCTGATTCGTCGACAAGCGTACCCGGCGGAAGGACTTTGATGGCAACATCACGGGCGAGGTGCTCGTCGCGGGCGCGATAGACTTCTCCCATGCCGCCGGCGCCGATCTTTTCGACGATGCGGTAGTGGCCCAACTCGAGGCCGAGGAGCAAATCCTGGCCTGACGCCCGGCTGGCCATGGGGAAAAGTCTCCTTCCCCCTCCCCTCACACGCCCATTTTAGGCCATTGGCGTAAAGGAATCGACAAGAAAGTGGTACGCCACAACAATGACTGCGTTCCAAAGCGGGGGCAACGGCCAAGAGCTGTGTATTTGTGGATCCTGCCGCCACTACAAGCCGGCAAAACAGAATCTGTGGTTCGCCCTGTCGCTTTGGCGGATTGTGCCCGGATCACGGACAACCTGGAAGTTATGAACGCGGCGGCAGCACTTGACGGTATCCCTCCTCTAATTTGCGCCAGTCGACACGTTTTGTCGGTCCGCACTTAAACTCTCCACTTTACTTCTCGAAGAAAACGGTTATGGTTCGGCTCAGGAACAAAAATGGGCGATCAGCTTGTAGAACCGTTCCCGGGCCGTGAGATGTGCAATTTCTGTTCCGAGCGTCCTACGATCCAGCTCTATGCCTGTAAGAACTTTCTCATTCCTCGAACCAAAACCGCGCTCTTCCAGCACGAGAGTGTGGGGGCTTGGGCCGCGTGTGCCCGTTGTGCTGAATTGATTAACGGGCGGCGCTGGGCGGAGCTTACGGACCGCGCTTTCACCAACTTCATCAAGCAGCACGGCGTCCCGCGTTACGCGCAATTCGACGTCCGGGAGCAGTTCCGAGAGATTCACCAGCTGTTCAGAGAGCACCTGGTCCGAAGCGGATCGCCTGCACATGAATGTCTTCCTCGGCGTCGGTATGTATGCGTGGTTCGATTTCACGACGGCTTCCCTCGAATGGCACAAGAAGGTTGCCGAAGAGCTATGGCACCGCTACGGCCATCATCCGTCTTTTTATGGTTGGTACGTTTCGGAGGAAACCTACGGCAGCCTGATCCCCGACGAAGGCGAAGCCGCGAAGGATCGCTACCGGCAGGAAGTCATCAATTTCTTCCAGGAGCTCCAAGCCTTCTGCCGCAAACTCGCTCCCGAGAAGCCGCTCATGCTCGCGCCCAACGCCCACGGCATGATGTTGTCGCAAGACATCTGGCCGCTTGTGCTCAAGCATCTTGATATCGTCTGTCCCTTTGCGTTTCATCGTATGCCCGAGGGAGACATAACCGGCGAACAATCAGCAGCGATCTGGCAAGCCATGTGCGACAAGGCCGAGGCACATCTCTGGATGGATATGGAAGCGTTTCTCTTTGAAGACGACGTCGCACTGGTTCCGCGCCCAATCGCCGGATTGCTCCAGGACCTCCAGCGTTTTCCCAATTTTGAGAAGATACTTTGTTACCAGTATCCCGGCATCTTCAATTCTCCGAAAACAAAAGTGCAGCCGGGAGGGCATCCGACCGTTGTGCTCTATCAGGACTATCTACGGTATCGGCAACACCTCCGCCCGAAAACTCAGACCGATTGAACTGACATGGAGTTTTGCGCTTCGTGAAGGAGCAATCACGAAAAAGCTTTGACTTGTGCCTATGTCTTGCGGACCGATATGACGGAGGCGGTGTAGCGGTCGGCTCGCAACAACGAGACGCTGTATTCAATGGGTATACGCTGGACATCGTAGGTTGTTTCCTGGATCAACAGGAGAGCACTTCCGGGCGAGGTCTGCAAAATACGCGCTTCCTCCTCACCGGCAGTGACCGCGCCGATCACTTCCTCCGCCCAGTGGAGCTTGCGCCGGTAAACATTCTCGAAAATATGGTACAGGGACTGCCTGGCCAGGTCCTGCTTCTCAATGCCGGAGAAAAGGCGGGCGGGCAGATGGCTGGTGACGACGGCCACCGGCTTTTTGTTCACGAATCGAAGACGCCGCAAGCAGTATGTCTTTTCGCCGGCGGCGAGCTTGAGGGCTTGCGCTGTTTCCGGGTCCGGCTCTTCAAGCTCAAGGGCCAGGACTTTTGCGGAAGGAACTAATCCTCGCCGCCGCATCTCTTCGCTGAAGCCCCGCAGTTGCTGGAAATCCCAAGGCACGCGTCCAGACCCGATGATCGGCCGCTTACCTTTCGCCATGATCAGCAGGCCTTCGGAGCGGAGTTTCTGAAATGCCTGGCGGACGGGCATCTTGCTGATCCCGAGCGTGCGGGCCACTTCGCCTTCAGAATAGAAGACCTCTCCCTCGTGGAGCAGACCATCTTTGATCAGATTGCGCACCCGGTCCACGATTTGCTCGTAATAAGGTACGAAGCTCGAGCTGTCGAGCACCAGCCCCAGTGACTCAGCTTTGGGCGCCGCAAGAGGTTCGCGATGGGGAGTCATCGATTGTCGAAGACAACATATACACGTAGTATACAACGTCTATAGGTTTCGATTCGCAAAATATTTTGCGAGGGATGCTCCAGCCTCGCTTCCGGGTAAATATATCATTATAACTTATTGATTATAAATACTATAGTCGGATATATCACGCGATTTGTCCGCGCCAAAGCGAAGACGACAAGGGGAGGTGGTGCGTAAATGTAATTGACAACATATATACATAGGATGTTTACATTTCATCGTCAAAGACAAATGGGGGCATGGTTGCACCCGATTGCCTGTCGGGAGGGCATGATGAATAGGATTATTCGCATTGGTTCGATGTTGCGATGGCTCACCGTCATCGTCGGCACAATACTCATCGTCGCCTCCGTTTTGCAGGCCCAGGTGGAGTCGGGAAAAGTTGTCGGCACCGTGCGGGACGCTTCGAGCGCGATCGTAGCCGACGCTGCGGTGGCGTTGATTAATACGGCGACCAACGCAACGCGGAACGTCCGCACTGACAGCGCTGGCGAATATGTGATTACCGAGCTGAAGCCGGGCGAGTACACCATGACGGTGGAACGTGAGGGCTTCAAGAAAACGGTTCAGGCGCCCTTTAAGCTTGATGTCAATCAGGTGATTCGTGTCGATCTGACCTTGGTCGTTGGCAGTGTCAATGAACGAGTCGAGGTCACCGCCGCGGAGCCGCTAATCGAGTCCGAGACCTCGTCGCTGGGACAAGTGGTGGAGGAGCAGCGCGTTCGTGAACTGCCTCTGAACGGCCGCGATTTCGTCGAGCTTGCTTATTTGTCTCCGGGCGTGAATGCGGGTCCTTCCGGTGCCGTTCAGCAAGGTGGAATTCCGGAGAACCAGCGCGGTACTGGTTCGATCCAAGCCAACGGTCTGACGGCGACGAACAACAATTTCCTGCTCAACGGATTCGATAACAACGAGCAGCAAATCGGCATTCAGGTTATTCAGCCCGCGATTGATGCCATCCAGGAATTCAAGGTTCAGACCAACAATTTCGGGGCCGACATCAGCCGCGGCGGCGCGGTCGTCAACGTCCTGCTAAAGTCCGGCAGCAACCAGTTTCACGGCAGTGTTTACGAGTTCCTGCGTAACTCGGCTTTCGATGCCAAGAATTTTTTCGACGATCCAGCCGCGCCCATCGTGCCGTTTAAGCAGAACCAGTTCGGCGGCACATTCGGCGGTCCGATCGTCAAGAACAAACTGTTCTTCTTTGCCGATTACCAGGGGACACGGATCCGGCGATCGGAAACCGACATTTCCACTGTTCCGCTATCCGCTGATCAAAGCGGGGAACGGGGCGGCGATTTCAGCGACATTCTGGGGCCGCAGGATACGGACCCGATCACAAACCTGCCTCTTTATGACGCGCTCGGGCGGCCGATTTTCGTAAACGAGGTATACGATCCAGCCACAACTCGCAGCGTTGCCGGCGGAATTGTACGCGATGGCTTCGGCTTCGATCCGGTGACCGGCCTTCCCATTCCAGGGCTGGCAAACATCATTCCGTCCGATCGTTTGGACCCCGCCGCGCTCAATGTTATTCAGTTGTTTCCGAATCCGAATCTGGATGGCACGGGCAACAACTTTCTCTCCAACCCGGTGGCCCAGAACAATCAGAATTCCTTCGACATCCGAGTCGATCACCAGCCTACGAGCAACGACAGCCTCTCCATGAACTTTAGCTATGGCAAGGTCGACGCCCACAGTCCCGATCCGTTTCCGGGCGTGGCCGGGGGTGGCACGTTCTCTGGACATGTAACCAACCTAGCGCTGGCAGCCGGAGTCAGTTACGTCCGGACTTTTTCCGCGAACCGAATCAATGAGCTCAAGCTTGGTTACTCCCGCTATGTTGTGAACGCGCTGCCCAATCTCGTGGGCCAAGATATTTCCGACCAGGTCAAAATTCCAGGGATTTTTGATCCCAAAAACCCGATCGCGACTGGAGGCCTTCCTTTCATCGCCATCTCGAACTTCAGTGCGCTGGGAACGACGGATTGGTTTCCCGAGTTTCTGCGCGAGAACAGCTATCAGTTGGTGGACGGGTTCACTCTGATTCGAGGGCGGCATTCGTGGAAGTTTGGCGGTGACCTTCGCCGCCGGCGGCATGGTTTCTTTCAGACGCAGAACTCGCGCAGCGATTTGAACTTCGATCAGCAGTTTACCCAGGATTTGTCCACGGGGGCCGAGGGCAATTCTCTCGCCAGTTTCCTGTTGGGCTACCCAATCTCCGCTTTTCGCGACGGCCAAAGAGGCGAATATGGCATGAATTGGCTGGAAGCGAGTGCCTACCTCATGGATGATTTCCGCCTGAGCTCGAAGCTGACATTGAATCTTGGATTGCGCTATGACCTGTTTACTCCGATGGTAGAAGATCACGATCGGCTGGCCAATTTCGATTTCGCCACCGGTAAGTTCGTGGCACCACAGATGAGCGGGGTCACTCGCTCTGGGAACGTTAAGACTGACTACAACAACATCGCTCCCCGCATCGGTTTCGCTTACACCCCTTGGGGCGAGGGCACTGTGATCCGCGGCGGTTTCGGTGTCTTTTATGATCAGCAGGCAAACCAGAACGATACCGAACTGTTTTACAACCCGACTGGTAATTTCTTCAGCCAGAACATTTTCAATCCACCCACGACGACGAGTATTCGCCTCTCGACTGGATTGCCGGATCCGGTCTATCCGACGCTGGACAATCCTTCCGGGCGTGCCAGTGCCGCTCTTTTCAACAATCGCACTACCTACATCGAGGAATGGAATCTCAATCTGGAGCGTGCGCTAACCAAGACTATGGTGCTGCAAGTCGCGTATGTCGGAACCCATGGCGTGAAGCTTGCGCATCTCGTCAACTTGAATCAGCCGGTGCAGCCTCTAGATACGAATTTTTGCGGGCCCGATCCGTCGAACTGCACGCCCGACAACGCAAACTTCAATCGTCCTTATTTCGCTACCGTGCCCGACATCGGACCGATTCGCACGGAAGCGCACGACTTCAACTCTATTTCGCACGGACTCCAGGTCAGGTTCGAAAAGCGCTTCTCCCACGACTGGAGCATGTTGAGCGCATACACCTGGCAGCACACGATTGGACAGTCGGAAGAAAACGAATGGCTGGAGCCGCAGAATACC
>Ga0209904_1000041_pt1 | contig 10261 bp, 6 predicted proteins | sample PerMet712P3D_FD_188315 | JGI IMG/M metagenome (GOLD analysis project Ga0209904, IMG submission 188315) | Thawing permafrost microbial communities from the Arctic, studying carbon transformations - Permafrost 712P3D (version 2) | ecosystem: Environmental > Terrestrial > Soil > Wetlands >... | reverse complement strand
TTCTTTTCTTCCTGATTCATCTTGATGATCTTGAACTCGAACTCAGCGCCGGGTTCCAGATGCATGGGCTGCCCGTTCCCATCGACCGCTTCCGAGTTGTGACACAGACCTTCGATGCCTTCGGCAATTTCGACAAATGCCCCGAAGTTCGCCACGCGCAGGACCTTGCCATGCAGGACGTCGCCAATGCGGTGCTGCGCGAAGAACGAATCCCAAATGTCGGGCTGCATCTGCTTCACGCCCAGCGATAGGCGCCGCTTGTCCGGTTCAATGGCCAGGATGATGGCCTTGACCTTGTCGCCCTTCTTCAATACCTCGGATGGATGCTTCACACGGGTAGTCCAGCTCAAGTTGCTGACATGCACCAGGCCGTCGATTCCGTCTTCGATTTCAATGAAGGCGCCAAACTCGGTCAGATTGCGCACCCGCCCCTCGACCGTCGCTCCCACTGGATACTTGTCATGCAATGTATCCCAGGGGTTGGAGGCGAGCTGCCGCATCCCCAGCGAAATCCGGCGCTCGGTCGGGTTCACGCTTAAAACTACACAGTCGACTTCGTCGTTTACGTTGACGAGCTTCGACGGATGCTTCATCCGTTTCGACCAGGTCATTTCGCTGACGTGAACCAGTCCTTCAATGCCCTGTTCCAGTTCGACGAAGGCTCCGTAGTCGGTGACGCTGATGACGCGGCCGTGGACGTGCGCACCCACAGGGTAGCGGTGCTCCGCATCGAGCCACGGATCAGGGGTGAGTTGCTTGAAGCCGAGCGAGACGCGCTGCTTGTCTTTGTCGTACTTGAGCACCTTCACCTGAATCTGGTCGCCGACGTTGACCAGATCGCGAGGGTGCGTCAGGCGTCCCCACGACATGTCGGTGATGTGCAGCAGGCCGTCAATTCCGCCCATATCCACGAATGCGCCGTACTCGGTCAGGTTCTTGACGATGCCGGTAAGGACGCTACCTTCTTCCAGGTGCTCGAGCGTTTTGCCGCGCTTTGCATTCTGCTCTTCTTCCAGAAGCTGCTTGCGCGAGACCACGATGTTGCCGCGCTTCTTGTTGAGCTTGATGATGGCGACTTCCATCGTCTGGCCCTTCATGCCATCCAGATTCCGGATGGGACGCAGGTCCACTTGCGAGCCCGGCAGAAAGGCGCGCGCGCCCTGAATGTCGAGAGTCAGGCCGCCCTTGATGCGCTCCACGACGATACCTTTAATCGGCTTCTTGTCGTTGTAAGCGCGCTCAATCTCGTCCCACGAGCGCAGCCGCTGTGCCTTCAGGTGCGAGAGGTTAACGTAGCCCTCTTCGGTTTGGCCCTTCTCCCGCAATACGTCAATCTCGGCGCCGGGCTGGAACTTTGGATTGCCCTCGTGATCGAGAATTTCCGCGATCGGCAACATGCCTTCGGATTTCGCCCCGATATCGACCACGACGTGGGTCGCGGTCAGTTTCACGACCGTGCCCTTGATGACGTGGTCGTCGCCCACCGATTCCTCGGTTTCCGTCTCAAAGCTCTGGAGGGCGGCGGCAAAGTCATCGCTGGCGGCCGCGACATTCTCGTGAGTTTCAGAAGTGGGGTCTTTAGGAGCTTCGCTTCCAGGAACGTCGTTTTCAGCAATGTCGTTTTCAGGAACGCCGTTTTCAGGAACGTCAGGGGCGGAAGCCAGTGGCTCCGCGGAAGAGGGTTGTGCTTGCTCGGGAGCGTCTACTACGGCCGAGCCGCCGGTGTGGGAGTCGTTGGAAGATGTCATGGTTTCAATAGTGGATTCAGGATTGCGGACGGTGGTGTCGTCGAACAAGTTCATAGCCTCTGTGTCGGCGCGCGTTTGTGCGCGACATGCGGGACGTGGCGTTGCCGACTGCTGGCGTGGTCTTTAGGTTGCGTTGAGGCCGACCTGGCGGACGACCCTAGGACAATTCCAGCTGGTTCGAAATCACGTCCAACAGGGACTCTTTGACTATAGCAACCGCGTAGGAACAGTGTCAAACGCGAAACGGGGCGGGCGGATACCATGAGCGTCCCCGCTTTGTCCACAATAGAAATGTCCCTGGAAATTCACCGCCGAGACGCCGAGTGTGCCGAGACGAGATGAGGGTTACCACAAAGGTCATAGGGGAAACGAAGAACTTGAAAGCATCGGTTAGAGAGCCCAAGAAGAACTCCTCCGCGACCTCGGCGTCTCGGCGGTAAAGATCTATCGGCTGTACCGATTCCGCTTCTTGTCCTCGTGGCGTTCGATGCCCAATTGGATCAGCCGATCGATCAACTCGGGGTACGGCACTCCCGTCGCCGCCCACAGCTTCGGATACATGCTGATCGCGGTGAAGCCCGGCATGGTGTTGATTTCATTGACGAAAATCCTGCGGGATTTGGGGTCCATCAGAAAATCGACGCGCGCCAGACCGGTGCAATCGACCGCTTGAAACGCCGCGATTGCCAGCCTCTGCACCGTTTTCATCTCCGTTTTCGTGAGCTTCGCGGGGATGATCCCTTTCGAGCCTTCCGCCAGATACTTTGCGTCGTAGTCGTAGAACTCCTTGCAGGGAACGATTTCTCCGGCAACCGATGCTTTGGGATCGTCGTTGCCGAGCACCGCGCATTCGATCTCGCGCGCCTTGTTCTTCTTTCCGCCAACGCCTTCTTCAATCACGATCTTGCGGTCGAACTTTGCCGCTTCCGCGATGGCCGGGCCGAGTTCCTTGCGATCGTGCGCCTTCGAGATTCCCACCGACGACCCCAGGTTTGCCGGCTTCACGAAGACCGGATATTTCAGCTTGCTCTCCACCAGCTTTTCTACTTTTCTGGGCTCGCGCTCGAATTGGCCGCGCAGCACGGTCGCGTGATTCACGATGGGCAATCCCGCCGCGCGGAACAAAGACTTCATAACGTCCTTATCCATGCCCGCGGAGGAGCCGAGCACGCCGGCGCCGACGTAGGCGATGTCGGCCAGCTCGAGCAGACCCTGAATCGTCCCGTCTTCGCCGAAGGTTCCGTGGAGCACGGGGAAGATAACATCCACGTTAATGGCGCGATCGGCGGCGCGCCGCAGATTCGCGTTGGTCTGGAAAGGCGCCAGTCCAGCGCCGCGCCGCGACGGCTCCGGAGGCACCACCACCGACTCGCCCGTGGCCAGCAACGCTGCCCCCAGAGTAGCCTCCGGATCGCCCGCGCGAAGTTGCGTAGCTGGTGTGGAGCGGACACTCATGTCCGCTTGCTCTTCGTCCCTGCCTTTCAGCAATCTCTCCGCATGTTCCGCGGTGAGCCATCGACCGTCTTTCGTGATGCCGATCGGAACCACCTCATATTTTGTTTTATCGATTGCGTTCAGAACGGACGCCGCCGACAGCAACGACACTTCATGCTCGCCGCTGCGTCCGCCAAAGAGGATGCCAACCCGAAGTTTCGCCATGACATTTCAGTCTGGCTCTCGGCGTGTTTTCCGTCAATCGCAGCTTTGGTTCCAGCCGCTCGTATCTCACCGCCGAGACGGAGAGGTCGCGGGGGAATTGTTTTGGGAGCTTGTGGCGAAAGCTGGGTCGCGCTACCAGCTCAATCCGGGTTCCTCCGCGCCAGCGACGTATCCACTGGTTCGCGCCGCGATTCATTGAGTTGACCCTCGATGTGCCTCTGGATGCGCTCCCACTCCGAGCGCAGCGTCATTTCCTTAATGGCGAACTTGGATTCGTGCCGAGCATCGTCCACGCGCACCGCCAATTCTTTGTTCTGGAAGCGGAAATCGATGACTTCCGCGAGTGGCACTAGTTGATTCGACGACTTGCCCACGATCACAAACACAACCTTATCGGTCATCAGGACGTATTCCGGGCAGCCTCCCTCATTCCCTGAAGCTTGCGGCGGCCCGAACGTGGTCATGAAGCCACGGTGCGTGAGCGCGCAGTCGCCCATGTGCATTCGAATCACGGTTCCGTGTTGATAGATACCGAGCGGCGCGGCCAAAGCAACGGAAATGCTGGTCAATACAAGGGCCAGTCGCAATGTGAATTTCATAAGTCTCCAATCGGCAGCCTTAATCAACGAAGGCTGGGTTCATAGTAGTAACCGTTTCGGCTATGGAATGTGAGGTTGAGGTTGTGGGTTGGCATAAGGCAAAGAGAATGAAATCCAGCCTGGTGGCTGGGCAGATCGTAGGTCACCACGTAGGAGGCGCGCAGATCCTCGAGCACCGCGCTCATTACGTTTGCGACTCCGTCTTGCAGGGAAAAATACCGCCCTCCGCTCGCATCCGACACTTGCCGCAGGAACATGCTGCCCGCCGACGGATTCGCCGGCTTCCCCGTATCCACGGAGTAAACCAGGGCGCCACCGGCCACCACCGCGTCCAGCGCCTCGCGTGCAGAGTGCAGACTGATGGTGTCGTTGCCGTCCGAGAACAAAATCAGTACCGGCCTCGCCCCGGCGCGGCGATGATGCGAGATAAAGTCGGATGCAAAGATCAAAGCGTCGAGCAGCGGCGTAGCGCCGCCGCTCTTCACCGTGAGGAGGCTACTCACGGAGCCGGAAGCGCGGCAACCGCTCGCGCACAGGATGGCAGGCCGGATTTCACCCGACGCCGCTCCGGACGCCGCTCCGGATGTTCCTCCGGACGTCCCTCCGGATTCCGCTCCAAAATACAGAACGGCGACGTTGTCATCGGCGATCGACTGCTCCCGCGCAACCAGTTGCTCCACCTCGCGAATGGCGACTCGAAGGCGCGGCGCTACCGATTCGCTCAGGTCGACCAGCGCAACCACGTCGAGCGAGGTTTCATCGGCAGCGGTGAAGCTCCGGAAATTGCGAATCACAAGGCCGTTGTCCACCACCGCAAAGTCCGACTTGGTCAAGGCCGCGACCGGACGATTGTTTTCGTCGGTGGCGAAGAATGTAACTTGGACTTGCGAGACGATGCTGCGGTACGTAGGCAGGGTTGAGGAATCGTTCGTTTTTTCGTCCGCCGCAGCGTAGGTCAAGACAGCGTCCGTCAAAACAAAGAGCGCCAACAGTACCGACCGAATGTGTCCACGCGTTAACATCGCTGCCTGTTCTAGTTCATCGGCGAACGTCGGGGCACTCCCCAATTACCGAAGTTACTTTTGGAGGTGACCAGAGGGTGCGGTCGCCCCCAATAAGCCAGCCAAGGAGAAGAAGCGAAGTCCTTGAAGATCTCCGCTCGCCTTCCCATCGGCGACCGGGACCACATTGCCAAGCTTGCCTCCAAAATTTTGTAGTACTGGGGTCCGGTTACGAAGCGGCAAGAGATAGTGTTGTCAGCCGAGCCCACTCCCAGAAAAGCAAGTCCCTTGATCGCTTCCTGTCGACAGATATAAATCTTCCCAGCGGATTGCCTTGACACCACGATGAAAACGGATGTAAATTATCGCGACTTCGAAGACCGGTGCCCGGCCCCTTCCCCATGGCACTCGGACCCAGAGGCTCTCATCGAGGAAATCTAAGAACGGGACCACAGGCTGGATACAGTTGCCTAGTTGCGGTTGTTTCCCGTTGATGGATGAGGATAGGGCTTAGAATCTCACAGGAGTGTCTATGAATTCGAACATCCGAGGAAAGAACGTCCTGCCGAAATGGTCCGTATTGCTGGTTCTCCTTACGGTAACCGCAGTTGCTTCAGCGCAACACAACAAGCCAAGTGCGCCTGCTGCCCCATCGCACGCATCTGCGCCCCACGCAGCCGCGCCCCATGCCTCCGCTCCGGCGCATTCCGCCCCAGCGCAGCACCCCGGCGGCGCGGGCGCGAATAACCGCGGACCCGGTGGCGCGAACGCTAACAATCGCGGCCCGGCAGGCGCGAACAAAGGTGGCGCGGCGGGCGCGAATAACCGCGGACCTGGTGGCGCGAACGCTAACAATCGCGGCGCGGCAGGCGCGAACAAGGGTGGCGCGGCGGGCGCGAACAACCGCGGACCTGGTGGCGCGAACGCTAACAATCGCGGCGCGGCAGGCGCGAACAAAGGTGGCGCGGCAGGCACGAACAACCGCGGCGCGGCGGGCACGAACAACCGCGGTGGGGCGAACAACGCCAACAACCGCGGAGGCGCAAGCGCGAACAATCGTGGAAACGCTGGAGCCAACGCCAACCGGCATCAGCCCGCGGGAAGCAAGACGGTTTCCCTGAAGAGCGGTGGGAGCGCGACTTTCCGCAAGGATGGCCAGGTGCGCACGATCCACACCAAGAGTGGGATGACGATCAATCACGGGGCGCGTGGCGGCCGGCATATTGAGAGCATGCACAACGGGCGCCGGGTGGTGAGCTACGGACGACACGGGGGATACAGCCAGCGCGCCTACTATCGCCATGGCGGACGGGAGTATTCCCAGCGAACCTACTATAGAGGCGGACACTACTACGCGTATGGGTACCGCAACTACTACTATGGAGGCCGTCCATATTACGGTTACGCGCCCTCCTTCTACTATGGTCCCGCATACTACGGATGGGCTTACAATCCGTGGCCGGCACCGGTTGCTTACGGATGGGGTTGGGGCGGGGCACCGTGGTATGGCTACTACGGTCCTTACTTCGCGCCGTATCCGGTGTATCCGACGGCTGCATTTTGGCTGACGGATTACTTGATTGCGGCGAACTTGCAAGCGGCTTATGCGGCGCAGCAGGAGGCGGCTGCCGGAGGCGACAACGGGGAACTGATGCCTCTGCAGCTGGGGCCGGAGTCGTCGGATATGATCGCTTCGTTGTGGACGACCGATCCGCTGATTGCCGCGAACCTCGAGGCGGCCTATGGCCAATACATGTTAGGCGCAGCAGCACCGGCGGCAAAGGGCAATGCAACGGGACTCAGTGCTGATGTGAAGAAGGAGCTCGCCGACGAGATGAAGAACGAGATCGCGGCGGAAAAGGATGCGGCCGCAAACGGTCAGAAGGATGCTCCGAGCGGGGACCAGGTGCCGGCGGCGCTCGATCCCAAGATTCGCATCTTCGTAGTCTCCACCGACGAGGATCTGACCACGTCGGATAGCGTGGAGTGCTCGCTTACTCCTGGCGATGTGGTCTACCGTACCGGCGACAAACCGGACGATGACAACATGGTCGACGCAACCGTAAAGAGCAGCAAGAAGGATGAGTGTGCGGTCGGCGCCACCGTAGGAGTGCCCGTCGATGACCTGCAGGAGATGCACAATCAACTGCGGATCCAGATGGATGCCGGACTGAAGGAGTTGGCCGACAAGCAGGGGAAGAACGGATTACCGGCAGCCCCCGACACCAAGACGCAGGCTGGGGAAGTCCCCGCACCATCGCCGGATACGAGCGTAGGAAGCGACTTGAAAGCGCAACAACAAGAAGCTGATCAGGCGGAGGCGGAAGCCAAGCAGCCACAGTAAAGTCGGCACGCTGAATCGTTGGACCCGGGAACGTCGTGTAAGGAACGCGACGTTTCCGGCTTCTTCTAACGGAATGGAGAGCCACCGAGGACGCTCCTGCCCACTCGGGAATCGGAGGAGCAGACTTACAGGGGGAAGGTTGAAATGCAGCAGAGAATCGAGATGATTGTCTTGGTTGTCGCTTTGATTGTTGTCGGGATCGCGCCCGGCATTGTGGTCGCGCAGGTTTCACTCGAAGACCAGCTCAAAGCGCAATATACGCTGGTAAAGATGGGTGCCGACTCAAGTGGAGCTGCCGTAGTGGAGGCGGGCACCATCCTGGTCGCCAAGAAGGGCGGAATCCTCGGCGTGCCTTATTCCGACCAGAGCATTTTCTCCACCAAATATGAAAACGGAGCGGTTCACTCCCCGAATCCGGTTGGGCAAAAGGTCTTCGGCCACTTCATGAGTAAAATTGGGCAACAGGCGCCAACCACCCAGTTTTTCCAGAAGGACACAAAAGTCTATCCCGCCAGGCTCGCCGTCAGTTTGGAGAAAGACCAGGTGGTCATCGGCATCATCGCCTGCGATTCCTGTAACAACACCGATCCGAAGACGTTCTACAAGGCCGACGTTGTTTTTCAGTTCCCCAAGGGAACGTTGGCGAATACCAGCCCCTCCCAGGTGGAAGACACAATCGCCGGACTGCTTGCCATCGATGACAGTGGCGGCGACCAGGGCGGACAGCAGGGCGGCAATGGCAATGGTAATAGCAATGACCAGCAAGGCGGCAATCAGCAAGGTGGCAGTGGAGGACAAGCGCAACAACAAGCGCCCCCGCCCGAACCCCAGCAGATTGAAAAAGGTCAGACCCCCGATCAAGTGAAAGCCGCGCTCGGAACGCCAGACAAGATCGTCAATCTGGGTTCAAAGCAGATCTATGTTTACAAGGATCTCAAAGTTACGTTTCTCAACGGAAAAGTATCCGACGTGCAGTGAGCGGAGAGACCTGCTGGACGCTTGATGAACCTGTCATCCCCTTAATGAGCTTAAAGGCGTTAGCAGCCGCTATAGGATCTTCTTCCCAAACGCCGAGAGCGCCAGCTCGACGGCCAAGTCGGCGGTCTGATTGCGCTCGTCGATGACGGGATTTACTTCCACGATTTCAAAACTCAACATGCGTCCGTGGTCGGCGATGATTTCCATGGCAAGGTGCGCCTCGCGATAGGTGGCGCCGCCCCAGACCGGAGTGCCCACTCCGGGCGCGTCTTCGGGATCGATCCAGTCCATGTCGAGCGAGACGTGATAGCCGGCGGTGCCGTGTCCAGCCATGCGGAGAGCTTCCTCCATGACGGCGCGCATGCCGCGTTCGTCGATATCGCGCATGGTGAAGACTTGGACTCCGGATTGGCGTATGTGTTCTTTTTCGAAGTGGTCAACATCGCGGATGCCGACGAGCACGCAATTTTCCGGACGCACTTTGGGCGAGAAGTCGTAGATCCTGCCCAGTTCGACGGGAGGAAGGCCCATGAGCGAGGCGAGCGGCATGCCGTGGACGTTGCCGCTGGGCGAAGAGTCGGGAGTGTTCATGTCGGTGTGGGCGTCGATCCAGAGCAGTCCGATCTTCTGGTTCTTGCGGCGGTAGAACTCGGCCACCCCTGAGACCGTGCCGGCGGCTACAGAATGATCGCCGCCAAGGACGAGAGGAACTTTGCCGGCTTCGAGCGTCTTCAAAACCAGGTCGGCACTCTTGGTGCAGGTGGCAGTGATTTCCTTGAGGTATTTGGAATTGGCGGCGCCTGCTTTTTTCTGCTCGGGGATGGCGACGGCGATGTTGCCGGCGTCTTCGACGATGTGGCCGATAGCCTCGAGGGGGCTTCGAGTCCGGCAACGCGAACGGCGGAAGGCCCCATGTCAACGCCGCGGCGCGATTGGCCAAGATCAAGAGGAACGCCAATCACGCGGATGTGGCGCGGGGTGATGCTGGTGAACGTTCTGCTTCGTTGAGGCATAGTGAGTTCTCAGTCGTCAGTTGTCAGTTAGCCCAGTTCGCAGTATCGATGGTTGACTGAGAACTGATAACTGCTCTACGGGTACAGCCGATGCAGCATGCGCGGGAAGGGAATCGTCTCGCGCACGTGCTCCAGGCCGCAGATCCAGGCTACGGCGCGCTCGATGCCCATGCCGAAGCCGGAGTGCGGGACGCTGCCGTATTTGCGGAGATCAAGATACCACTTGAAGGCCTCTTCGGGCAGATTGTGTTCGTGAATGCGCTGCAGGAGCAAGTCGTGAGAGGCCATGCGCTGCGATCCCCCGATGATTTCGCCGTATCCTTCGGGGGCGAGGACATCGACGCAGAGAGCAAGTTCAGGGCGCTGCGGATCGGGCTCCATGTAAAATGCTTTCACGCTGGCCGGGTAGCGATGGACCATGACGGGCCGGTCGTACAACGATGAAAGATAAGTTTCGTCGGGCGACCCGAGATCTCCGCCCCACTCGAATTTATTTTCGAGCACGCCCTGCGAGTGGCCTTCCTGCAACTTGCTGACGGCTTCGTCGTAGGTGATGCGCGGGAAGGGCGCCTCGATTTTATCGAGCTTCGCAAGGTCGCGGCCGATGGTTTGCAAGTCGGGCCGGCGGCGCTCTAGACATCGTTTAACCAAAAAGGTCAGCAAGCCCTCGGCGAGTTCCATCAAGTCGTCGAGCGTGCCGTAGGCGACTTCCGGTTCGACCATCCAGAATTCGGTGAGGTGGCGGCGGGTCTTCGATTTTTCCGCGCGGAAAGTTGGGCCGAACGAATAGACCTTGCCGAGCGCCATCGCAGTGGCTTCGATGTAGAGCTGGCCGGACTGCGTTAGGTAGGCTTGCTCCTGTCTCTTATACACATCTAGCTTCGCATTCAACATCTGCCCGACCTGCGCACTCCGAGCC
>Ga0209904_1000040_pt1 | contig 10271 bp, 7 predicted proteins | sample PerMet712P3D_FD_188315 | JGI IMG/M metagenome (GOLD analysis project Ga0209904, IMG submission 188315) | Thawing permafrost microbial communities from the Arctic, studying carbon transformations - Permafrost 712P3D (version 2) | ecosystem: Environmental > Terrestrial > Soil > Wetlands >... | reverse complement strand
TTCAACAGGCTGTGGAAGAAGTCGCGTTCCAAGCGGCAGCGGCCCTCAGCGACTAAAGCCGTTGATGAAAACAAGCCAGTTATGCAGCGCTGAAGCGCTGCTCCACCCAAAATCAAGTGCAACAATCAAGTGCAACATCGAGTTCTTCCGCAGCTTGCTGAGGTTCGGTCCCCAGCTTTCACCCCAGCACCGTATGGATCGTGTTGAGCAGAGCTGTTCGCGTGAACGGTTTCTCGAGCAGAGTGACGCCGCGCTTCAACACTTCCCGTTCCGCGATCAGTTCACCCGTGTAGCCCGACATGTATACAACTTTCAGGGCCGGGTGAGAGGAACCCAGGCGCTCACCCAATTCCGGCCCGCTCACGCGGCGCATCACGACGTCGGTCAACAACAGATCAATCACACCCGGATAAGACTGAACCGATTCGAGCGCGGACTCGCCGTCATTGGCTTCGACCACGGTATAGCCGTGCTCCTCGAGCACTTTCTTTGTCAAGCTGCGCATGACTTCGTCGTCTTCCACGAGCAAGATCGTCGTCCCCTGCCGTTTCGGACCTACGTTCTCCGCTTCCGACTTGGTTCCGAGGCCGATCTTATGCTCCGCGTTTGGGAGATAAATCTTGAACGTCGTTCCGTGTCCCGGTTCACTGTAGACCAGGATGTGCCCCGCGCTCTGTTTGACAATTCCATAGACGGTGGCCAGGCCCAAACCGGTTCCTTTGCCCGCCTCTTTGGTGGTGAAGAAGGGCTCGAAGATGCGCGACACGGTAGCTTCATTCATGCCGTTGCCGGTATCGCTGATCGCCAGCACAACGTATTTTCCCGCCGGCATGGCTTGATGCTGCTCAGCGAAGGCCTCGTCGAATTTCGCGGTACCCGTTTCCAGAATGAACTTGCCGCCACGAGGCATGGCGTCGCGCGCGTTGACCGCGAGGTTGACCACGATCTGGTCGAGTTGGCCAGGGTCGGCCTCGACGACGGCCGACGGGGATCGGGAAACAATCAGAACCTCGACATCGTCCCCCATCAGAGGACGCAGGAGCTTGCTCACGTCCTTTAATCGCTCGTTCAGATCGAGAATGCGGGGTTGGATGGCGGAAGAGCGGCTGAACGCGAGAAGTTGCCGAGTTAGCGCCGAGCCGCGTTCAATGGCCTTTTTGATGTTCTCGACATAAATCGACGAATCGGCGATCGACGATTCCGCGGCAGGCTCGATGCGGTCGCGGAGGAATTCGGTGCAGGCGTTGATGATCCCCAGGATATTGTTAAAGTCGTGCGCGACTCCTCCCGCCAGCCGGCCGATCGCTTCCATCTTCTGGGATTGGTGAAGCTGGTTCTCGGTTCGTTTTTGGTCGGTCATGTCGCGCGCGATCACGGAGGCTCCGATGACGTCGCCTTTGGCATCGCGCAAAGGAGACACGGAAATGGAGACATCCAGACGGCGCCCGTCCTTCGTTACCCGTACCGATTCACGATGCTCGATGCCTTCTCCGCGTGCGACCTTCTCTAAAATCTCGGAACTTTCGTCGGGAAGTCCGTTGGCAGCTTCATCCGGGGGAAGGAGAAGGGAAATGTTCTTTCCGATGACTTCTTCCGGCGCGTAACCGTAGATGCGCTCGGCTCCCTTGTTCCAACTCGTGATGCTGCCGTCCAGGTCCTGGCCGATGATGGCGTCCTCCGAGGAATCGATAATCAAGGCCAGCCGGGACCGGTATTCGCCCAGTTGCTCCACCGTTCTCTGATACAGCTCTTCATGCGCCCGGCGCAGTTCTTCTTCCATGCGCTTGCGCGGGCTGATGTCGCGGATCGCACTGAGCACGAACATCCCTTTTTCCGTGGAGACAGGACTGAGACTGATCTCCACCGGAAACTCCGAGCCATCGCGTCGTCGTCCGGAGAGATCGAGGTTCGCTCCCATGCGGCGTGTCTTTGGCGTTTTCGCGAAGTTCTCGCGATGATGGTGGTGCTCGCGGCGATAGCTCTCGGGGACGAGGATTTCGATTCTCTGGCCGATCAGTTCGTCGCGCTCATAGCCAAATAGCGCTTGCGTTTGTGAATTTAACTGAACAATGACTCCATCGCGATCGACGGCGACGATAGCATCGGGAAGGGCCTCTATGAGATCGTCAGATAGGAGGATTTCTGCCATGGTTTTAGTTGAGAGCGCTTGCGCCGGCTGCTTCCGATCCGCGGAAAGTCGTGACATAGCCCCTCCACCGGTTCCAACTGGCGGTTCTTCAATCTATGTCATAACCTGCTTGCCTGTAAAGATGAGGAGAGCAAGTCATTGAATTTACAGGAGATGCAAGCACGCGTTCCGATGAGTGTGATCGTAATCACATTGAAGATGTGACCGCCATCACGATAGCCTCAGAGTCATTTGCTGAACTCCGCCAACGATGGAAATGCCCTCCCCCTTCATGGCCGAGGTCCAGATGAAAGGCAAGAGCTAGCCAGAGTGATTGAGTCATTGAGTCATTTAGGTATTGAGTCATTGGGGATTCAATGACTCAATGATTCAATGGGACAAGGTTCTGGAACTCATGGCGCAGGCGAAAAACACTCGGGAGTTAAGCCGGGGACGCCGGCAAAGCCGTTGCCCTAGTAGAAGGAATCACGAGCAGAGTAGACCGGATTGCGCGGCAAGAAATCCGGCGGGCTTCAGTCTCGCGCGAGTTTCGCGCAGCCTGCGGCCCGCCCGGCTCTTAGGCTGCTTTTCTGGCCTGTCTGATTTTCGCCCAACGTGCTTTCTGGGCCAGAGAAATTCTCCGGCGCCCTGCCGCGGAAAGAACACGCTTGGCGCGATGCGGTGCACCTGCGTGTGCGGTTGAGCCCGCGCCTCGGGTCAGCTTTTCGAGAACCGAAATAGCTTCCCCAAGCTTTTGGACTTGGTTCTGCGCATCCCGGCGTTCCTCGCGGAGCCGGACCAGTGCCTTAAGAATATTCGTCATCTAATACCCCCTCGGGTAACTTCCGTCGGCCATTGTATTACTAAGTCGGCGATTCCGTAAGAACTAATTATTTCCAAATTGAGATTACATGGAGCCTGGACGCCACGAGGACGATGACCGAGGACGATGCCCCGGCGATGATGACCCGGGGTCGACGTTCCCCTTCCAGAAGGCGCGCCCACAGCCTCATCCCAGAGCCGGCAGAAGTCCCGACGACCCCAACAGGAAGAGCGCGCCCACCGCCAGGCTATAAATCGCAGTAAGCGCGGTCACTACAAACTGAAAGCGTGGCAGCCGCGAACTGAATCCGAAAAGGCCCACCGCCGACGCCGTCATCACCGTGTTCATTGCCAGGAGTCCCGCGATAAACATCGCCAGGCCGACAAAGCCCTTGCCGATTCCGCCAAGATTGGCCGCCAGTAGAAAGATCATCAATTGGCTGGGTGTCTCCGCGCCGAGCCCATGCACTGCGCCGATCATCAACACGGATTTCGAATTGTAATTCCAGGCCGTGTCCGCGGGCGGGACGTTGTGATTGTGACCGTAGCCTTTCATCTTCCAGTGGATCCAGCGCAGCGCCCCGGCCATAAGGTGAAAGCGGCTGCGCGGCGCGGAGTTTCCGCTGAAAAGCGATCCCAGAACATACACTCCAAGGACCAGCAAGGTGAGTCCCACTAAGCGCTCGGCGATCCGATCCATGCCATGGGGCAGCGAGAGCTGAAACACGATGACGGCACTGCCCAGTATGGCAACCGTGACCCCGTGTCCCACGGCGTAGAGCAGGCCAAGCCGCATGCCGCGCCAGCGGCTGGTCTGCACACTGGTGATGTCGGTGATGGCGGCGATGTGATCGTAGTCGAACCCGTGGCGGAAACCGAGAATCGCCGCCGAGAGGAGCGCAAGTTGAAGGCTGTTGGGCGTGACGGTCATGGATGATGGATATGGATAAGGGTGGGGCTCTGCGTAACGCCTTTACTGCTCCAGGTCTTTATTGTTCCATGCTTTATTGTTCCACAGCCGGTTCAGAATCGGAAATTCGCCCCCGGAAATCATCGCAGTAGGTCGGATAGTATCTAACTTGGGTGCGCAAAGGAAGGTTCCCGGCTTGAAACATCGGGTCCGAAGTTCCCGTGCGCGTGCCAAGCCACCTAAAGTCAGCTATGGCCTATGGATCGAAAAGCGACTACAATGGCGGCAATCCAATCGTAACCGGAGGTAGCGCGGTGAACCCAATGCTTCCTTATGGTGTTACTGCAATGCGTGCGGCGGTGTGGTTCGCCGTCTTAAGTATGGCGGCGGGCCTGTGTGCTCAGGAAGCCGCTGCCCCCAGACACACCGGAGTTCCGCAAGACTGGTCCCAGGGTCATATCGTGTTCAGCCGCGATGCGCTCGCCCGGCACCCGGAGTTGATTTACCGGGAACCGCGTATTCTGTATCAGGCGATGCAGCGCTGGCAGGCTCCGAATTCAAATGTCCCTTACGGCGCCGACCCCCTTCCGGCATCCGTAAACGACTCCGGGCAACGCGACTGGAGCCTGCCTTTGGGGTCGCGCGTTATCTATCATATGTATCCGGCCAAGTTTTCCTTCGATCCTGCGGCTGCGCCCGATTGCCTCAATGACTACGTCGTGTTCGGGATGGTAGCGACCGGCACTCCGGGGACTAGCGGAGGCCACGCCAATCTTGTGGCCCTCAACAATCTCTATGTCAACAGCAACGGCACCGGGTTTTGTACTGGTTTCACGGCTCCGACTGTGCTCTTCGCCTATAACATCACCACCTTCACTGGGGGCAAAATCTCGACTTCGCCGGTGCTTTCCGAGGATGGAACGAAGATCGCCTTCGTGGAAAGCGTCTCCGGAACCTATGCCCGGGCCATTTTCCATGTTTTGACTTGGACCCGTGGCCAGGGCGCGATCAAAAACGCCGCTGTGCCGGGGTCCATGACTTCCCTGACTTTCTCCCCAACCTCCAACTGCACGTCCTCATCGCCGTGGATCGATTACGCCACGGATGTTGTCTACGTGGGTTCGGACAAGGGCAACGTTTACAAAATTACCCCCGTCTTCACGGGAATGCCCACTTTGGCCGGAGGTAACTGGCCGGTCACGGTTCATACCAACTTCCATCTAACTCCTCCGGTTCTCGATGCGGGCCGGAGCGTGCTGATGGTCGGGAGCAGTGACGGCGTCCTCTACAAAATCGACACCACGACGGGCGTGCTCGCATCCTCATCCCTCAGGGTTGGGAAAGGTACTAGCTCCGGTATCGTGGCCGCGCCGATTGTGGATGGCACCAGCGGCACAACCTTCGTCGTCAGCGCCAATGACGGCACTTCCGCCGTTCTGGTCGAAGCCGACACCGCCAGCATGACGCAGTTGGCGAAGGCGCGTATTGGCCGGGGCTCCTCCGGTGGAACCGTCCTCAACCTCTACGATCCCACTTTGAGCAACGATTACGGCAACGATCCTGTGACTGGAGTGATTCGGCTTTGCGGAACGGGCGTCGCCGATACCAGCCCGTGGCAGTACGCCTTCGGGTTCACGGTGCCCGGCACGCAGCCCATCCTGGATCGATCCCCTTCGTTCTCACGGCAACTTCTCACTTCCTTAAATACCCGCTGTACGGGATGGACGGAATTCTTTAACCCCAATGTCGGTGTTGGTGGAACCGATTTCTTTTTTTTCGGTCTAACCCAGGACTGCACCGGGACGGGGCAAGCCGGCGGTTGTGTGGCGGAGACGACTGGGAATACCAGGATCACCACCGCGACTGTGAACGGCGGGCCCAGTGGCATCATCGTCGACAACTACAGCACCGCCTTGGGGGCTTCCAGCATCTATCTGACCTCCGAGAATGTAGGTACCGCGTATAAATTTACCCAGAACGGCTTGAAATAGTGCGACAGATAGATCGATCGATTGTCCGTGTGGTGACTGGCATTCGGCAAGCTCAGGGCAGGCTCTCGCCCCTACGCACAATCCGTTTCTGGCGCTGTCGTCCTGTCGTCCCGCGCTCTGTAACCGCGTTCCCGCCGATTTCGAAGAGCGTGTAAGATTCAGCATCCGCTGGGGCGCGAATTCTCCTACAATGTCAGCGATGAGGTTGCCGTGAGCGCACACCATCCAAATCCTCCCGATCCAGAGGGGGACGAACTGGAGCCCGACCAGCCAGAGGCGCACCCGCGGAACGATCGTCCCGTCGAAGGCCCCCTCGAAGGCAAGGAGGTGGAAGAGTTTTTTCAGCGCCTCCCCGGCAATTTTCGCTGGCCCAAACCGAATGCCGAGGCTGTGGCTGCGGCGGTGGAAGCGATCCATCGCATTTCGGGGAGCCCAGCGGCGCAGGACCGGGCGGCGGCCGGTGACGCCGGCCAACCGGGCACCGCCTGCTCCGAATGCGAAGGTGCGCTGCCGGCGGGCGCTCGCTTTTGTGTCTGGTGCGGGGTCGCGGCCGGGCCCACCGCCGCTGACACCGCCGCTCCGCTGCACTCTCGCGCCGGCGCGCAACACCACGTTCACCACCACTATCACCATCTCATCCCGAGTCAGGGGACGGCATCGGGCGCGCCCGCTGCCGAGTCCCAGTCCTCCGCTCCTCGCGGCCGTGCTCCCGGTTCCGCAGGCGGTTCGGCGGCTAAGTCGGGCGGCGGCCGCGCCGAAGCCGGCGCCCGCCAGGTTGTCCAGGACTGGGCGCAAGCCTGCAATACCAAACACATCGACGACCTGCTCGAGCTCTACGCCGCCGACGCGACCCTCATCCGCTCCAGTGTTGCTCCGGTTCGCAGCCTGCCTGCCATCCGCGAGTTTCTGGTCTCGCTGCTCGAAGCCGGATTGGGCGACGTCGAGATGGAATCGCTGCGCGTCGAAGTGATGGGTGAGATTGCTCTCGATCTCGGCCGCTGCAAGATGCTCGTGCCCATAGCCATGGGCAAGCGCCGCGAAGAGCGCGGGAAATATCTGATCGTACTGGTGCGCCAGCCCGCCGGCACATGGAAGATTCTTGCCGATTGCTGGTCCGCCGACCTGGCGGTCAGCGCCTCGACTCTGGAAACCGCTGCCCGAAAGGGAAGCGAACCGATCCCGCCCCTGCGCAAGCCCCGCTGAACCCGTCACAGGATTTGCTTTGAAAAGGTGTAGCTATCTTCCCGTCCGGGACTGGTCAATCAACGTTCTCGAAAAACGGAGGGCAGAGACCTAAGGAAACTCTGATTAAGCACCATCGAAAACCTTGAACCACAGCGTACCCTTCGGCTCCGCTCAGGGCAGGCTCCGGGGTGCACGGAGGAACCCGGGTACTTAATCAGAGTTTCCCTAAGACCTGAGACCTGAGACCTGTTCCTAAAAAACCCCTTTGTTCTTCGACGACACATGGAACTCCAGGTCGGTCGAGTAACCGGGCAATTCGAGCGGAACGCTGTACTCGCATTCAATGGCGATCGTGCCCGTGCCGATCCCGCTGCCCGACCGCGAGACATGGACCTGCTTGTCGGTCAACTCGATGTCGTAACTGTGCGCTTGCTTGATAATGGCCGTGCGAATTTCCTCTTCCGAGCGCGCGGTGTAGGTAGATTGCAGGGCTTCGGTCTTGACCGCATCCTGGAACTCGTAGTTCGAGAAATACGGCGGGATGACTTTAATGCCCACCAGGATGACCAGCCCGAAGACGGCCAAAGCGAAGACTAATTTCAGGGTTGCCATAAGAAACAATCGCCAAATCGCCGGTTGCGAGCTAAATGCCGCGAATTGCCATCGCGAGCCGTTTCCATGGTGCGCCGGCCCGTTCCGCCGGTTAGCGAGCGGCCGGACGCAGTTCCTGGAAATACTCCGTTATGGCAGAAATTTTAACGTCCGCGGTTTGGCGAGTCGAGCGCTGAACGACTTCCAACATACCTTCGGTAACCTTCTTTCCCACGTTGATACGAAAAGGGATACCCACCAGGTCGGCGTCTTTGAACTTCACCCCCGGCCGTTCGTCCCGATCATCCAGTAAAACGTCGTATCCGGAAGCCTCCAGTTGGCGGGCGACGTTCTCGGCGGTGGTGCGGATGGTTTCATCTTTAGTGTTGGTGGCAACTACGACTACCTCAAACGGCGCGATGGATGGCGGCAGCCAGAATCCGTTCTCGTCGTTATTCTGCTCGACGGCCGCGGTCAGGATGCGCTCGATGCCAATCCCGTAGCTGCCCATGATGGGGGCGACCTCCTTACCGTTGCGGTCGAGCACGCGGGCGCCCATCGATTCGGAATACTTGTAGCCCAGCTTGAATATGTGTCCGACCTCGACGGCGGTATCGATGCGCAGGGGAGCGCCGCAGTTGGGGCAATCTTCGCCGGCGGTGACGCTGCGCAGGTCGGCGGCGATGGTGTACTGGAAGTCCTTGCCGGGAGTCACGTTCTTGAAATGGTAGTCGAGTTGGTTGGCGCCGCAGATCATGTTGGTGCGGCCGACGAGCGCCTCGTCAAGCAGGACATAGACAGCGCGATCATCGTACTTTGGATCGCCCGCGTGCTCCTTCCGATCCCACACTCCGAGCGTTTCCCTGGGCTTTACCACCAAGCCAATCGGTCCGATGTAACCAGCGGGACCCTGGAAGTATTTCTCCAGTTCTTCGGTTTGCATGGGACGAAGTTGACTCGCCTTCACCAGCGTGAGCAGCTTGATCTCGTTCACCATGTGGTCGCCGCGCAGGAAGACCACCACGGGCTGCTCCAGCGTTTTGTTTCCGTCTTTGTCCTTGCCGGGATTCTGTGCCATGTAGGCGACGGTCTTGATGTCCTGCTTGGCGGAAATTTTCAGGAACTCCGCCACGTCGGCGATCGCGCCTTTCCCCGGTGTATGCACGAGCAACGGCTTGCCGTCGCCCTCGGGCTTGAGGTCTTCGATGGGAGCGAGCTTCGAGGTCGCCTTCTCCATGTTCGCCGCGTAGGCGCACTTCTCGCAGCTCACGACCTGGTCTTCGCCCGCCGGAGTGCGCACCATGAATTCCTGCGACTGCGATCCGCCCATGGCGCCCGAGTGCGCATCGATCACCATGTACTTCAGGCCGCAGCGGTCGAAGATGCGGCAGTAGGCGTCGTAATGCTTGAGGTACGAGAGGTCGAGCCCGGCCGCATCCATATCGAACGAGTAGGCGTCTTTCATGATGAACTGACGCACACGCAGCAGTCCCGACTTGGGACGGGGCTCGTCGCGGAACTTGGTCTGAATCTGATACCAGATTTGCGGCAGTTGCTTGTAGCTGCGGAGTTCCTTGCGCGCGATGTCGGTCATGACCTCTTCGTGAGTCATGCCCAGGCAAAGGTCGGCGCCCTTGCGATCCTTCAGGCGAAACATGTTGTCGCCCATCACGGTCCAGCGTCCGCTCTCCTCCCACAGATCGCGTGGATGCAGCGTGGGCAGGTAGAACTCCTGCCCGATCTTGTCCATTTCCTGGCGGACGATGCCCATGATCCTTTGGGTCGTGCGATTGCCGAGGAACAGGAAGGAGTAGATGCCAGCGCCCAGTTGACGGATGTATCCAGCGCGGACGAGCAGCTTGTGACTTGCGACTTCGGCATCGGCCGGAGCCTCGCGAAGAGTGGGGATGAAGAGTTGCGACCAGCGGTGCATGATTATGGTTTCCAATCGAGAGAGAATCTTCGATTGTAAACGATGGGGTTGGAACGGGGGCTTGCGCGGTACCGCGTGCGGAAGAGCCGCCAATTTCTGCCTATTTACTCATGGTTAAATAACCATATAGTACTGTGACAGTCGGGTTCTTCTGGGGTTTTCGTTGGTCGTTGCTCTTTGCTTTGAAGGCCGCCTACAATAGCCGTATGGAAATCTCGTTTGCGCCGGAACTCGAAGCCAAGCTAAGCCGGATCGCCTCGCAAACAGGCAAAGGACCGGACGAAGTCGTGCGCGAGTTGGTTGCGAGCTACCTCGACCATGACGAATGGTTTAGGCAAGAGGTTGGCAAGGGCCTCGCCTCCCTCGATGACGGCAAAGCCGTCTCACACGAGGAATTGCGTCGCCAGATGGACCGAATCCTCGGTTCCTGATCCTCGGTTCCTGATGAAGATCGAATGGTCGCCTGAAGCCGCCGCCGATTTTGCGGGAATTGTCGCGTACATTCACGAGCAGAATCCTTCAGCTGCCGATCGCGTTGCGCACGCCATGTACGATTCTGCCGCTTCGCTCGAATCATTTCCCAATCGTGGGAGGCCGGGCAGAATTGGTGGCACTCGCGAGCTCGTCTTAGCACCGCTGCCATTTATCGTCGTCTATCGAGTTAAACGGAACGTTGTAGAAATCGCGAGAGTGCTGCACGGATCACAACGC
>Ga0209904_1000039_pt1 | contig 10450 bp, 10 predicted proteins | sample PerMet712P3D_FD_188315 | JGI IMG/M metagenome (GOLD analysis project Ga0209904, IMG submission 188315) | Thawing permafrost microbial communities from the Arctic, studying carbon transformations - Permafrost 712P3D (version 2) | ecosystem: Environmental > Terrestrial > Soil > Wetlands >... | reverse complement strand
ATCAGTTTCTGTCGTTCCCGAGTTCTCGTAATGCTGTCCACTTGTAATCCCCACAATTCATCGATCTACTGACATTGTAAATGGTGAACTGTTAAAGGGTCGTGAAGAGGAGGGTTACTAAAGGGATATGCCAGGGCGCGGCCCCTGAAGGGGCGTCCGATCGCAAGAGCTTCGGCATCGCTAAAGCGATGCCCTGATACGAAGCCGGTCTTCTCTCGAGCTTGTTCGCTGTCTAGTGCGCTGCCTCCACCACCAGCACCACGAACGAATTGGGCTCGATCTTTCTGTCCTGCCGAGTGCCGGTGACGTTCGCGGTTACGGTGAACAGTTGATGCGTCTTGGTGTCCACCGCCATGGTACGCGCTCCCTTTTGGGTCGACACGGTCTGCACCACGCCGAACTTGGCGGCGCCAGCGCCATCTTGGCGAATCACCGTGATGGTGCCGTCTCCGGCGGAGGCAAACGCCAGGCCCCGATCGGCATCGAATCCAGTGGCGTCGCATCCTTCTCCGATGGCAAGACTCGCCACTATTTTCCCGGTGTCCGCATCGACCACCGCCATCTTCTTGTTGCCGCCGCAGCCGGCGAACAGGCGCCGGTTCTTCCCGTCGATCGCGAGGCCGCTCGGCTCTTCGCAGTCCGCCAACTTCCAGCGCGACTTCACCGCCAGCTTCTGCGGATCGAACGCGACCAATTCCGACGTGTCTTCAATATTCACGAATACCGTGCCGTTTTCGTCGGTCGCGGCAAATTCCGGCTTGCCGCCCAGTTCGATCTTGCCTACGACCTCGCCCTTGGACGCATCCACGGCCGTCGCGTCGTGACCTTTTCCGTTAAAAGTAAACACGCGCTTGGAGAACGGGTCATAGAGAATCGCGTCGGGCCCGCTGCCCACCTTGATTTTCTTCTCTACCGCCAGCGACTTCAGATCGAACACGCTGACCGTATCTTCGCGGCCGTTGCTGGTAAATCCGCGGCCGATTTCCGGAACCAGCGCCACTCCATGGACGCCTGCCGTCTCCGGAATCTCGCCTACCTGCTTGCCCGACTCGGTATCAATGACCATCACCCGCGTGGCTCGGGCAATGAACAAGCGATGCCCAGCGCTGTCCATGGTCAGGTAATCCCATCCGCCATCGCCGCCCAATTTCCAAGTTTTCACGACGTTGTAGTCCGCACCGGACGCCGCTGCTGCCAGCACTACCATGGTGGCGAGCAGGATCAGAGAGATTCGTACCGCAGTTCGCGTTTTCATGTTGATCACCTTATCGTAATTTAGAGAAGTCCCCAGGGGCAGCCGCAACCAGCCAGGTTCGGCAGTGGGGTCTGGCCCCGGAATGCCTATTCTATGCGCTCTCCACAATTATGCAAACAATTGCGTAACCCACGCCAACCGGCCCGCAAGCCGCCATTTCGCACCGGCAAAGTTTGGTACCGGGCTTGCTCTTATTCAGGCTGGAGGAGCTCACATCCGCCGGTTGAGCGGATGGTCCCTCGCTTAGCTTTGGAATTGGAATTGGAATTGGGAGACGCTGCGATGAAAACGACTTTGTTCCTGTTCTGCCTGCTTTGCACTACCGCGGCCTTTGCGCAATACGGCGGGAGCGTCGGTAGCATCAGTAGCCAACCGCAAATCTACGAGTTTCCGAGTCATACGGCACATGCATCGTATGCGCCCATGGCTCGTGAACAGAACAACCTCGGCAGCTCGACTTTCTCCTTCGCGCAGGGAGAAAGGCCGGCTTCGGATTTCCCGCATCAAGCGACGGCGGCGGAGGGGGCTTCTCTGGGCGCCGTTGCCCGCGAACTCAGGCAGCAGCACGCCCAGTTGAAAAAATCCCGCGTAGTGTGGGTAAACCAGTAGGGCGTGGCCTGGACACTGTTGCCCGCGCCATCCCTGACTGCCATCGAGGATGAAAATCGCGCCGTCTTAGGCTAGGGTTTGGCGCTGCCGAAATTCTCTTACTGATTTCCCGCGTCACCGCTCTTCAACACCAGCACCAGAATCCGTCCATCGGAGTGAAGCTCCCCGCCCGTCGCCGTCTTCGCCGTGGTCAGCGGATGTGCCGGAACCACGTGCCCCCGCGCCGACACCAGCCCCGTCCCAGAGAGCGTCTAGTTCACAAACTCCCTCTCGCGCCATCAATCGCCGGATCGATCTTGTGCGTCACCCCGTTGAAGATTGCCACAGTGATCGTCCTCAGCACCAGCCGCTTCATCGCCTTCATATAGATTTCACCTCTCACCCGCGATTGCATTCCGATGCCATGGAGAAGAGAAATGTTAACCTTAGGGAAGCTCTGATTAAGTGTCAGCAAAAAGCATGAACCACAGGGTACACGGGGATGCACGGAGGAACCCAGGGACTTAATCAGAACTTCCTTAGGAGATATTCAATGACCACCATTGAATGACCACCATTCCATGACCATTCTGGAATTCACCGCCATCGTCGCGGCCGTTTCCTTTGTTGCGGGACTTCTCGGATCGCTCACCGGCCTGGGTGGTGGCGTTGTTCTCGTGCCCCTGCTCACTACGTTGTTTCACGTCGACATCCGCTACGCCATTGGGGCGTCGCTGGTGTCCGTAATCGCGACCTCTTCGGGCGCTGCCGCCTCGTATGTGAAAGAAGGATTCTCCAACATTCGGATCGGTATGTTTTTGGAGATTGCCACCACGTTCGGCGCGTTGCTCGGAGCCTTCCTGGCCACGCGCATTCCGACCAGCGCTCTGGCGATCATCTTCGGCCTGGTCATGGTCTACTCGGCGTTTCTTTCCCGCAAGCCACGCCCGCGCGCCGAGCGCAGCCTGCCACCCGATCCACTCGCTACCCGTCTGCGGATGAACGGCAGTTTCCCCGACGCGGAAGGTCTGCGCTTTTACAACGTCCAGAACGTTCCCAGCGGATTCAGCCTCATGTTTGGCGCGGGCGCGCTCTCCGGATTGCTCGGCATCGGCTCCGGAGCCGTCAAGGTCCTGGCCATGGATCAGGCCATGCGGATCCCCTTCAAAGTTTCCACCACCACCAGCAACTTCATGATCGGGGTGACCGCCGCCGCCAGCGCCGGCATCTATTTGAGCCGCGGATACATCGATCCCGGCCTGGCCATGCCCGTCATGTTAGGAGTTCTGGCCGGCTCGTTACTCGGCAGCCGTATCCTGGTGAAAGCCGAAACCCAATCGCTCCGCTTCGTTTTCGCCGGAGTGATTCTGGTGCTGGGTTTGCAGATGCTCTACAAGGGATTCTGGGGGAAAATCTGATGCCCGCAACCCAGGCGACGGCAAGCAAGTCGCACCCGTTCCAGCCTCAACCGTGGAGAGATCGCCGCATCGAACTCATCCTCGGCAACCTGCTGCGCACCGGAGTCCTGCTCTCGGCGGCGGTCGTTCTCTGCGGAGCGTGCATTTACCTCGCGCGCCACGCGCACGAACCCGCCAATTACCGGGTCTTTCGCGGCGAGCCTTCCGATCTCCGCACCATCTCGGGAGTCTTGCACAGCATCATTCACGAGCGCGGCCGAAGCTTAATCCAACTCGGATTGCTCCTCCTCATCGCCACTCCCATCGCCCGCGTTGTCTTCTCCATCGTGGGATTCGCCATCGAACGCGATCGTATGTACGTAGCCTTCACGTTGATCGTGCTCGCCGTGCTGCTCTACAGCCTGCTTGGTTCCGGCGCGGGCGGGTAAGGCCTTATCGCGGCCACAGCCAGCCGAAGGTGCCGGCGGTCAGGTGGGAGGGTGCGGTCAAGCGGGCAGGCTCTACTTATGAGGGTATGTGCACCTTCAGGCGAGAATCGAGTCGTCGAGCCGTTTGCGGTGGAAGTCGGCGACATGCTGCACGAAGGCCGTGATCAGCGGATGCGGGTTTGCCTCGGTTGACGAAAGCTGCGGTTGGAACAACGTTGCGACGAAAAACAGGTGCGCGGGAGATTCGATGGCCCTGCATTCTTCTAGGGAGCCACGGGCTACGATCGGAAAGCCCGCTTCCATGGCCATCCATTCGAACTCGGGATTCAATTCGTAGTTGCAGAAGAATTCTTCCTCGATCACTTCTTTTCCATAGAACGCCGCGAGATACGAGCCGGGACGGAGTCGGATCTGGGAGACCACTCCCGAGAGCTTGGGCGCCTTCGGATCGCGGTTGGGAACGGCGCAGGCTACGGGATAGATCACGATGTTCTTGGCGTTCGGGTCTTCTTCAGCGGTGGTGGCGTCCTGGACGCCGAGCACGTTGCGGGCACACTCGATGAGCGTGTACTGGAAGCCTCCGCAGGTGGCGAGGAAGGGCCGGTCGTGGACGCGGGCGAACTCGATGCCTTTGAGCATGCCGTCGAAACTCTGGTAGGGGCTGCCCGGCGCGGCCCACAAGCCGTCGAAGGAATCGAGCGTGGCGGCGGCGCCTGGTTCGAGGAGCGAGGGCGTTGGAAGCCACGCCGATTCTACCTGGAGTTGGAGCTTCCGAGCGACGTGCTGGAGCGAATCGTTGGTCGCATGATGGGAACGGAATTCGGGATTGAAATCGCCGAGAATTCCGATGCGGACGGGTTCACTCACAAGGGACATTCTAAATTAGCGGTCCGCCGTTGGAGTTGCGCAGTTAGCTACGGGTGGAGTATCCATGGGTTCTCTTCTTTATCGCGCCGGGGGGGGGGACTTCTTGGCGATGAATTTCGAAAACCCTTTAACCACAGGGTACACGGGGGTGCACGGGGGAAATCCAGTTTCGACCTTCGAGCTAGGAGCGGCGGGTGGCTACAGCCAGCTCATCTCCATTTGCGCCCACAGCATGTAGAGGCCGAGCAGCGCGATGGCGGCGCCTCCCCAGATCATGGCGGCGGATTTCCAGGCGAGCGTACTGACGAATTCCTTCCGGCTGCGGAAGGAGATCACGAGCGTGGGATTATTCGCGCCTTTCATCAACACGACCGGCGGAGTGAGATTGAAGTTGGATGGCTTGGCCCGGTCCCCATTTGTACGCACTCCATTTGGACGCGCTTCACTTGGACGCGCTTCGTTCGGACGTACTTCATTGGGACGGACTTCGGCGTAGGCGGACCAGGGCGCGGGCAGCTCGTTTTCTTCGACGGCCACAGTTTGGTACGGAACTCGGGCGGCGGACCATGCTTCTGGTTTGGTGATGCTGGCGCGAGTGAGCGCGGCGGCGATTTTTGCCTGTTGGCTCATTTCCCGCGTGCTGGTGGGAGCGGCGCCACCCGCGAGTTTGATGATCTGCGGGGAGGGGAGCGGTTCCGTCAAGGCTTCGGGCACGGGATCGCGCGGGGAATCGCCCGGCGGCGAAAACGGACGCACCTGCACGCCCGGATTTTCGGTGAGCGTTCCGGCAATGAAGAGCGAGTCTTGGGGCTTGATCGACCGTTCTTCGATGCGCAGGCGGCGGGTCGGAACAATTCCGTGGCGGGAAAGAAATACACTGACGCGCGGCGGAACGTCATCTTGCGAGAAGAAAAACGACGCGCCATATTCTTCGCGAAGATCACGGTGCAGATCGAGATCGGCGCCGAGAGGTTCGATGAGCAATTGGCCAGTCGAGTCGTCGATGAAGAAGGGCAGGTGCAGAGTTTCGTCCGCAACTTTCTCCCATTCATCTTTCTTGTTCCCGCTCTGCTGCCAGGCGGTGGTGTGGTAGAGAAAGCAGGGCTTGCCGGTGATGGGCGCCGGCATCGTGTAAGGACCGGCCACCACGCCGTTGACCTCAACCAGTCCCAGGGCAGCGCTGCGAATCTTGGAGGCGGGAGTGCTTAGCAACAAGTGCTTGCGGGCGAGCAGGCGGAATCCGGTAAAGAAGAAATACAGGCCGCCGGCAATCGCGACCGACGAAAGAACCGTGAGTTCGTTGATCGGGATGAATAGAGAAAGGCAGACGGTCACGGTGCTTCCTGGATTGCCTCGAATGATCTGATAAGAGGATAGAAAGAGAATTCAGAAAGGACACGGGGAAAGAGGCAGGATTGGCTTACGGAAGTAACACTTACTAACAGCAAGAGACGAGGCAAGCCTCAAGCCCGTCCAAATTACGATTCAGAAAACGGGCGGAATCTCTGCTAGAACGGCCAGGAACTAGTCGCGACGGGGAGTCGCACAGGTAGGGAAGTCCGGGTTCGTCCCGCCGTTCAGATCGGTCCCGAAACGGGTTTGAGCATATCAAAATAGAGAGAATTATCAATACAAATCGAACCCATGAATCGGAGGGCACGTGCGATGTTTTTCCCAGTTTGGGAAGCTTAGGACGAGGCCCATTCCGAATGATGGCTCCCCAAACGCCCGAGAGGGGGCAGGCGTGCCTCGACCCTTCAGGGCGGGATGGGGGAGGCGAGCGCATGACTTTCGTAATCGCAGAGAGGGGGAAGCGCGTTGCTGGTGCGGAGGGTGAATCCTAGAATCAAGACGGAACGCTCTGTCCGAAGACCGTCACCATCCATGCCGGAAAATCCAAATCGTGTCGAAGTCGCCCGCCGCGTGGAAAAGGCGGAGAAACTGTTGCAGAAGGGGAAGACGGCCGACGCGCTGGCGGAATATCTGCAAATCCTGGAAGGCGATCCGCAAAATGACAATGTGCGGCAGGTGGCGGCGGACCTGTGTCTCTCGTTAAACAAAGGGGCGCAGGCGGTGCGGCTGCTGGGAGAGTTGTTTGAACGGCAGGTGGCGGCGGCGGACGCGACCCGGGCGAGTCTGACCTACAAGAAGCTGGCGCGGTATGCCAACCCAAGCTGGGAACAGAAAGTGCGCTTTGGGCAACTGCTGGAGCAATCGAACAAAAAGCTCGCGGTCGGGACGTATGAAAACGCGCTCGAAGACTTGCAGCGGCAGGGACGAAAAGAAGAGGTGTTGCTGGTCCTGCAGCGGATTGTGGCGCTGGAGCCCTCGCAGGCCAATCATCTGCGGATGGCGGAATTGTCGTCGGAACTGGGCGAGCACGCGATCGCTTCGCAGTCCTTCTTGCAATTGGCGGAAATGGCGCAAAGCTCGGGGGCAACGGCCAGTCCGTTTTTCGAGCGGGCCTACACGGAGAATCCGGCGGATTCGAAAATTGGGGTGGCCTATGGCAAGAGCCTGCTGTCGCAAGGCGAGGCGGGGGCGGCGATTTTCATTTTTGAGCCGCTGTTACAGGCCGGTGACGAATCTCCGGAACTGCGCGACTTGTATGCGGAGGCGCTGCTATGCGCGGGTCGGTGCGTGGAGTGCGAGCCGCTGATCTGGCAGATGTTCGAACAGAATCCGGCGCGCATGCACGAGGTGGTGACCCTGATCGGAAAGATGATCGACTCGGAACTGGATGCGGAGGCAGTGACGCTGGCGCGGAAGCTGGAGGTTTTTCAGCGGCGGCGCGGGGAACGGCGATCGTTCCTCGCCACGATGCAGGAATTGCTGGCAGCGCATCGTCCGTCGATCGAAATGCTGGAATTTCTGGCGGAGCTGTTTAACGCGTCGAATCGCGAAACGGACTATGCGCATGCCCTGCTGAAGCTGTTTGACTTGTGTTGCGCGAAGCCGGATTACGAGAAGGCGGCCGAGTGCCTGGACCGGGCGGCGGAAGTGGATCCCTACGAGCCGGGGCATCAGAAACGGCTGGAGGCGCTGCGGGGCAAGATTGCCGATCAACGCTTTAACGTAATCGCATCGCGGTTCGCGACGGTGAAGAAAGAAAGAGAAGAGCAGGTGGCCAAAGTCGAAGAGCCGACGCTGGGAGCGGCGGCGCTGCAGGATCTGATGCTGCAAGCCGAGATCCTGGTGCAGTACGGGATGCGCTCGAAGGCCATCGAACGTTTGCAGCGCATACAGGAACTGTTTCCGCGAGAGGAAGAGCGTAACCACGACTTGCAGAAGCTGTACCTGGCGGCGGGCATCGAACCACGGTATTCGAAGCCGGCAACGCCGTCCGCGCCGCTTGCCGCGAGCAGCGATCTGGCAGCGATGGCGGTGACCGCGGCGGCGAGCGAGGCGGCCGACGTCAGCAGTTTGGCGAGAGTGGCGGACATCACGCGCAAGCTCTACCACCAGGGAAACGCCGAAGGTGTCCTAAAGGCGGCGGCGAGCGAAATCGGCGCGAACTGGCGGACGGCGCGTTGTATTGCGGCCCTGCGCAAGCCGGGTCTGCCGCCCTCGAGCGTGCAGGAATATCACATGGATGGGCTGATTCCGGCGAGTTCGGCGGCGCTGGTCAGTTTGGTCGAAACGGTGCAGGACCTGGCGGTGGCGCGAGGCACGGTGACGGTGGGCGATGCAGGAAACGCTCCGGAGTTGATCGGCGTGCGCAGCGCGGTCGAGGAGTTGCAGATCCAATCGCTGTTGGCGCTGCCCCTGACCGAGGGCAACGATCAGGTCGGAGTGCTGATTCTGACCCAGAACACGGGCCGCGTGTGGCAGGCTTCGGAGGTGCTGGTGATCCGGACCTTGAGCGACCAGGTGTTGATCGCGCTCAACAACGCCGGGCTGCGGCGGCTGGTGAAGAATCTTTCGGTGACGGACGAGAAATCGGGGCTGCTGAAACGGGCTTCGTATCTGGATCTTCTGCAGGCGGAAACCCGGCGCGGGTTGCAGCAAGGGACGGCAGTGACGGTGTTACTGATGCAGTTTGGACGGCGCAGCGCGCTGATCAAGGAACATGGCGAGCAGGCGGTGACGGCGGTGATGGAGCAGATCGGGCAGCTGTTTTCGGCGAATATCCGGACAAACGATCTAGCGTTCCGCTACGAGGCGACGACGGTTGCACTGGTGCTCGGCGACACGGGCGAAAAAGAAGCGCTGCTGGCGATGGAGAAATTGCGGCGGCTGCTCGGGGAGGTGCGTTTCCCGGGCACGGACAAGGGAGTCGAGTTCAGCGCCGGCCTGGCGCAAGCGGTGATGCGGCAGCATTTCGATCCGGTAGACATTGTGACTGAAGTCGCCAACCGCGCCGATCAAGCGCTGGAGTTGGCCATGACGCAGGGCGCCGGAAAAGTTGTGAGCCATGCGCCGCAGTTCGCGACGTCGGCGGCGGTGGCGTGAAACAAAGAATTTGTAATTTGCGATTTGTAATTTGTAATTGAACATCCAACCCATCCGGAACGCCCCCCGCTCGCAAAATTACAAATTACAAATTGCCAATTACAAATGCATTCCTACTGTTAAACTCTCAGGTTGGCTTCAGGCCAGCCATCTTATCTATCTAGCAGGACTCATGTTGAAACCTGGAGACATTGCTATCGTCAGCGGGGCGCGCACGCCCTTTGGACGCTATTGCGGGAAGATCAAGGATTACACGGCGCAGGAACTGGGCGCGGTGGCGGCGAAGGCTGCGATCGAGCGGGCCGGGGTCGATGCGAAAGACTTCGATCATGCCGTGTTCGGAAACGCGCAGCAGACTACGGGCGACGCACTGTATGGAGCGCGGCACGCGGCGTTGCGGGCGGGATTGCCGATTGAGACTCCGGCGCTGACCGTCAATCGACTGTGCGGGTCGGGGATGCAGGCGATTGTCAGCGCGGCGCAGATGATCCAGACCGAAGAAGCGAAGGTGGTGCTGGCGGGCGGGATGGAGTCGATGTCGCAAGCGCCGTTTGTGATCCGCGGGCGCGACGGGTTCACGCTGGCTCCGGGTGGGAAGCTGGAAGATTCGCTGATGGTTGCGCTGCTCGACACGTATTGCGGACTCTACATGGCGAATACGGCGGAGTTGTATGGCGAGCAGCAGGGAATCACGCGGCAGGCGCAGGACGAGTTCGCGTTGCGCTCGCAGCAGGCGGCCGATGCGGCGTACAAGGCGGGGCGCTTGCAGGAAGAGTTGACGCCGGTGCCGCTGCGAAATTCGAAGGGCGAGGCGACGGGAGAGATGCTGACCGAGGACGATCACCGGCGTCCGCAGACTACTATCGAGGGATTGGCGAAGCTGCGGGCGGCTTTTGGGAAAAATGGAACCGTGACGGCGGGCAATGCGAGCGGGATCGTTGATGGTGGGGCAGCGGTGGTGGTGATGTCGCTGGAGCAGGCGCAGAAGAGAAACCTAAGTCCGTTGGGACGGATTGTCAATTGGGGGATCGCGGGTGTCGAGCCGAAGCTGATGGGACGCGGTCCGGTGCCGGCCACGAAGATTGCGCTGCAGCGCGCGGGGCTGACTTTGGATTACATCGACTTGATTGAAGTGAACGAGGCGTTCGCTGCGCAGTATCTGGCGGTGGAGAAAGAATTGGGACTCGATCGCGAAAAAGTAAACGTGAACGGCGGAGCGATTGCGCTGGGACATCCGCTGGGAGCGACTGGAACGCGCCTTGTGATCACGCTGCTGTATGAGTTGCGGCGGCGGAAGAAGAAGTACGGGCTGGCTACGGCTTGCATCGGCGGCGGGCAGGGGATTGCTATGGTGGTGGAGAGCTTTCAGTAGCGCTTCTTCGCCGTGCAGAGAAAGAGCTTAACCACAGGGTACACAGAGGAACACAGGGGAAGCCGAGGTT
>Ga0209904_1000038_pt1 | contig 10511 bp, 10 predicted proteins | sample PerMet712P3D_FD_188315 | JGI IMG/M metagenome (GOLD analysis project Ga0209904, IMG submission 188315) | Thawing permafrost microbial communities from the Arctic, studying carbon transformations - Permafrost 712P3D (version 2) | ecosystem: Environmental > Terrestrial > Soil > Wetlands >... | reverse complement strand
CTGTCCCGAGGGCGTCTCGCCCTCGGCGCAGCGCGCGATCACGGCGCTAGCAATCGGCAAGAGATTCCTTAATAACTGGGTAACAGTTACTAACGAGGACGACGTCGCCCTTATTAGATATAGAAAGTACAAGCGTCCGTCTCGCCTAAGCGGCGCAGAATCAATGGAGCGGCTGCGGAATCCTGCGCTCCTGCGTCTCTTCAAGCGGTGTAAAACGCCGCGCCTGGAGGCCCGTTCAGTCTGATTTCGCCGCGCGAGTAACCATCTACGACCCTCTGTTACTCTTACCATCCGGCCATCAATTTCACTAGATGGGCCATAGAACCTGCCGCACCCCTGACTTACGCTCGTCTTACCGACCTGGTAATCGGGCACCCCATGAAATACCTCCTCTCGATTCTTCTGCTGAGCGCTCTCCTGCACGCACAAAGCTTCACGGCGAGCGGCAGTTCCACGCTTCCCGATGCGCCCAGCCAACGTCGTTTCTGGACGGTCGAGACCAAAGTGAACGTCGGCATCTTCGCCGGACTGGTCGCCGCCGACGCCATCACCACCCAGCGCGGACTGAACCAGGGCCTCCGCGAAGTCAACCCCATCATGCGTCCCTTCGTGACCCGCGAAGCCGCCGGGCAAGCTGCCGGGTCCGCTTTAGGTTTTGGCGCGGGAGTGGGGACCGCCTACCTGTTGCATCGCACCCACCACTACAGAGCGGAACGCCTTACGATGCGCCTGTTGATCGCCGGAGAAGGCGGGTTCGTTGCCAGCAACATCGTGGCAATTCGCTGATTCCTCGGGCAGCTCTGCCACCACGTTATAATTTGATTCTGGAAGGCGAAAACTTCTTCGACAATTCGGAGAATTCCCGCGCGCTTCCGCGAATCTCTATACCGAAGGAGTCCGCATGGCGATTCAGAAGACGGAAAAAATCTGGCACAACGGCAAATTCATCGCCTGGGACGACGCTACCCTGCACGTGATGTCGCACGTTGTGCACTACGGCTCTTCGGTGTTTGAAGGCATTCGCTGTTACGCGCTGCCCACCGGCCCCGCCATTTTCCGTGCTGCCGAGCACATGCAGCGCCTCATCGACTCGGCTCGCATTTACCGCATTGACGTCCCCTTCACCCGCGATGAGATCGTGCGGGCCATGATCGAACTGGTGCAACGCAATGGCGTGTGGCCGTGCTACATCCGCCCCATCGTTCTGCGCGGATACGGCGAGGCTGGCGTTACCCCCTTCAACTGCCCGACCGAGGTTTACATCATCAATTATCCGTGGGGAAAATATTTGGGGACGGACGCAAATGAGGCCGTCGATGTTTGTATTTCGTCGTGGACGCGGCTGGCGCCGAACACTCTGCCCGCGATGGCGAAGGCGGGCGCGAATTACATGAACTCGCAACTCATTAAGATGGAAGCCATGGTCAACGGCTACGCCGAAGGCATTGCGCTCGATGTGAACGGCTTCGTCAGCGAAGGTTCGGGCGAGAATCTGTTTGTCGTCCGCAACGGCGTGCTGCACACGGCTCCGCTGGGCAGTTCGGTACTAGCCGGCATCACGCGCGACTCGGTGTTGCAGATCGCGCGCGACCTCGGCATCACCGTCGTCGAGCAGCAGATTCCGCGCGAATCTCTCTACATCGCCGACGAAGTCTTTTTCACCGGCACCGCCGCCGAAATCACACCCATCCGCTCGGTCGACAAAATCACCGTGGGCAGCGGCAAGATCGGCCCCATGACGAAATCTTTGCAAACGGAGTTTTACGGCATTGTCCGCGGCGAGAAGAAGGACCGCTATGGCTGGCTGACGCCGGTTCCGGTGGGAGCCAAGCAGCCGGTGACCGTGTAGCGTTGCTCCTCGGAATAGCCGCCTGATTGGCTCGACAGGCAGTTTGCGCTTCCTATTTTCTTGCACTATAGTAGAGCGCGCCTGATCGCAGGCGACGTTGTTTTTTCGTCTGCTTTTCTCGTCAATCCCCAGCCCGAAGGAGAAATGTTATGTCTGCTCCCACTCCCGAATTTGCGCTGGGCTATCGCGCGCTGATGCTCGATGGTCTGGCTGGAGAAGTTGAAATTACCAAAAGAGTTTTCGCTGCCGTCCCCGAAGGAAAAAAGGACTACCGGCCCGATCCCAATGCCCGTACCGCCTGGGAACTGGCTTGGCACCTCGCCAACAGCGACGTGCAGTTCCTGGACGCGATCGCAGATATGAAGTTCACCATGCCTCCGCCGCAGCCGACCGACAAGCCGAAGACCGTGGCGGAACTGGTGGCATGGTACGACCGGCATATGAAGCGTGGGGCCGAGCGAGTTCGTGCTCTGTCGGCTGAACAGTTGCTCACGCCGGTCGATTTTCTAGGCGCCTTCAACTTCCCGGCGGCGTTCTATCTGGGGTTCCTGAACAATCACAGCATCCATCATCGGGGCGAGTTAGCGACGTACCTGCGTCCGATGGGGTCGAAGGTCCCGTCGATCTATGGAGGCAGTTACGACGAGCCGATGCAGGCTGCGGCCTGAAGTCGAGACCGGCGTTAAAGATTCAGCCGCCCTGCGGGGCGGCTTTTGTTTTCGTCCGGCCGTCTATCGTCCAGCCGTCTATCGTCCGACCCAGAGGGTTTGCACGGGGTACTTCGCGACCATCCGGTCGGCGGTGATGAGGATCATGTCCTCCAGGTTGGCTTGGGCAATCAGCAACCGGTCGAAGGGATCGCGATGATGCTCCGGGAGCCCGAAAACTGCCAAGGCATGCTGGTGGGAAACAGGAAGGGGGCGGAGTCCCTGATCTGCCATCCGCCGTGGCACAAAAGTTCCGGGTGCTTCCGGGAGTTTGAGTTTGCCCGCCCCCGACTTGATGGCCACTTCCCAGGAAGTCACGGCGGATAAGAACACCTCATGGCGCAGATCGGCCAGCACCGCTCGGCCCTGGCGCGAGATCCGTTCCGGCTCCCAGAGACTCCAGAGCCAGACCCCGGTGTCGAGCAGGTATTTCACGTTTTCCTCTTCTTTTTTGGCGGGGCCGGAGTTTCTTCCCTGGCTTCGGTGGTGATAGGCCCGTAAAACAGGGCCTCAAGTTCGGGATCTGGGCGATCGAAATCGTCCGCCATCCAGATCTTGCCCCGGTCCATGCCCATGGGCCGCGCGTTGCTCCGCGCCCCGGCCGCGATCAGCTTGGCCACGGGCACGCCGGCCCGCGAGATGGTTATCTCGTCTCCCGCTGCGACCTGCCGCAGCAGCCGCGACAGGTGCGTCTTGGCTTCGTGAACGTTAACTTCCATGAAATAGATGTTAACTAAGTCATATGACTAAGTCAACCAACGTTCGAGTTCGCCGCGAAATGGCGGGATCTTAAAGCTAAAAGCCAAAAGCTAAGAGTCAAAGACCCCCTTTCTCGCCGCCAATGGTCCCGTTACTTCCGTCATCTCGTGCAGGGCGGCGGTGCGCGTCATGATAGGCAAGGAACCTGGAGTCTTGCCCGCATGACTATCGACGACTTGCTGCGCATTGCCATGGAGCGCCGCGCTTCCGACTTGCACTTAAAGGTCGGGAACTATCCTCACCTCCGCATTGACGGCGATCTGCTGCCCCTGACCGACCAGGCGAGAGTGTCCGCCGAAGACATGTTGAACATGGCGTTCAGCATGATGTCGGCGCGGCAAAAGCAAAAATTCAAAGAGACCACGGAAATCGATATGGCCTACGGCGTCGCGGGCCTGGGACGCTTCCGTGTCAACGTGTTTCAGCAGCGCGGCAACGTGGGGTTGGTGCTGCGCGTGATTCCCACGAAGATCCGCGCGCTCGACGAACTGTTTCTGCCGAAAGTGGTGGAGCAGATCTGCGACATGCCGCGCGGCCTGGTGCTGGTGACCGGGGTGACCGGCTCGGGCAAATCGACGACACTGGCCGCCATGGTCGACCGCATTAACTCGTCGCGCGCCGAACACATCATCACCATCGAAGACCCCATCGAATTTCTGCACCGCGACAAAAAAGGCTACGTGAACCAGCGCGAGGTGGAAGTCGATACGCCGACGTTCTCGGCGGCGTTGCGCGCTTCTCTGCGCCAGGATCCGGACGTGATTCTGGTGGGCGAAATGCGCGATCTGGAAACGATCGCAACCGCGCTGCACGCGGCCGAGACCGGTCACATGGTTTTCTCCACGCTGCACACGCTGGATGCGGTGGAAAGCATCAACCGCATCATCGCCATTTTTCCGCCGCCGGAGCAGAAACAAATCCGGCTGCAGTTGGCGGCGGTATTGCGCGCCATCGTTAGCCAGCGCCTGGTGCGCCGGTCGGATGCCGAGGGCCGCGTGCCCGCGGTGGAAGTGATGATCACAACGGCCTATATCCGCGAATGCATTCTGGTGCCCGAGAAGACGCGCGCCATCCGCGATGCGATTTCCGCGGGCACCTCGCAGTACGGCATGCAGACCTTCGACCAGTCGCTCTGGGACCTATTCCAGGCGGGGCTGGTGAATTACGAGACGGCGCTGGAGAGCGCCTCGAACGCCGATGAGTTCAAACTGCGGATGCAGGGAATTGCGTCCACGGCCGACATCTCGCGGAATGCGATGCAAACCACGGGCTTCGGACGCTGAAGGTTGGCGGCAAGATTGGGTTTGTCCTGCTGAACCGGTTGCTTCTGAACTTTGTTCCTCCTGAAACTTGGGCGCGCTTCGGCGCGCCCTTTTTTTCGGCCGGTTCCGCCTGAACCCAGCCTTGCGCGCGGAGGGTGGAGGATGTGCAACGGCTTGCACAGTTCAGCGGGGTGGTGTGCAACCGTTTGCACGTCGGCGCGAAATTCATTGAGCCGGCACCGGTTTCCGCTTGACTCCAGTTGTGGGAACGAGCTAACCTCTCCGCACTCCCCGAAGCTGCGGAGAAGATTCCCCAGCCCGATTCTTTAGTGAACAGGAAACTCTCGATGAAAACTTCTCAGATCTGTGCGTGCGTATTGTTGCTGGTCGTGGGTTCGGCGATAGCCTTTGCCGACGGCATTAACGATCCAAAAATCATCATTCAAAGCGCCAGTAGCGCCAGCATCCCGTTGGGGTCCTGCGAGGGATGTAAGAACGTCGGCTTGAACTTTACCTTCGGCGTACCTGCGGGCGGGACCGGCAATTTGTTTTTCACGAATGCGAGCGGAGTGAACTGGACTTCGCTGACCCTGGTTGAAATAGGGCACCAGGTGCCGGCGAGTGCCATCAATTGCAGTTCGACCCTGTTTATGAGCTGCACCGCAACGAATCTAAAGAACGGGAATGTGGCGATCGTGCTGTCGGGTATCAAAGGCAGCGACAATCCAGACAGAGGGATTGGGAACGGGCAGAGCTTCTCGATTGGTTTCTCCTGCGTAGGGAAGAGTTGCTGGCCGGGCGGGTTGAACTTTGGCGGACATGCGAACACGACTACTGTCCCCGAGCCGGGCACGATTGCCTTGATGGTTACGGGATTGGGCGCCATGGTTTCCCGCCGCAAGCTGTGGAAGAACCGCGGGAAGGCTTAGTGGTTCTTTTTCGTAAACTGCTTCACCAACTGTGAAAACTGCGGCAGGGCCTGGAGCTTCTGAAGCTCGGGATCGTTCCAGGCCTCTTGCGCGGCGTACCCCTTCTCCAGCGCCAACCGCAGTGCCTTCAACGCTTCTTCCGGCTTGCCGATCAGCGTCTTCACCTGGGCTTCTGAGTACATCAGATAGATGTCGTCGGGACTGATGGCGCGGGCTTGCTGGATGTACTGCTGGGCGTTCGACGCATCGCCCTTCTTGGCGTAGTAGAGCGCCAGGTCGCCCATGGTTCCGGCAGAGCGCGGATTTACCTGCAATTGCTGAAAGGCAAGTGAAATCGCTTTATCATAGGCCGCCGCCGCTAGATCGGAGTGCCCCGACCACCGCTGCGCATCCCCCAGATTGCCGAACAGTTCCTCGTTGTTGGGCGTCATCTCGGTTGCCTTCTGGTACATCGCGACCGACTCGTCATAGCGCTTCAGCCAGAAGTATGCCGTGCCAAGATTGGAATACGTCGGAGAGTCTGGCGAGATCGACAGCGCCTTCTGGTAATGAGGGATCGCCTCATTCCACTTGCCTTCGCGCAGATAGACCGAGCCCACGTCTCCGTAGCCCATGGGATTCTCGGGGGCGAGTTCGGTGACCTTCTGAAACTCCAGCAGCGCTTTGGCGTTGTCGCCAAACTCAAAGTACGCCTTGCCGAGGGCAATGTGATTCAACCAATTGTAGGAGTTGGCGTCGACCGCTTTTTGGTAGCTGGCGAGCGCTTCGTTACTTTGACCGCTGGCCTTGTAGGCGTCGCCCAGATTCCGATAGGCTTCCTCGGAGTTCGGCGCCAATTCCAATGCGCGCTTCAATTCGGTCACCGCCTGGGTGTACTTCCCGGTGGCGGAATAGACGCTGCCCAGCGAGAGATGAACTTCGGGCAGGTTGTTCGAGAGCCGCTCCGCCTGCTGCGCCGACAGAGTGGCTTTCTGCGCCCAGATGCTCTCTTTGCTTGCGCTGTACATGCGCAGGCTGGAGTCGGCGAGTCCCGTGTAGGCCAGCGCGAAGTTGGGATCCTTGTCGATGGCCTGTTCGAATAGGGCTACGGCGGGCCGGATTCCGTCCACATCGTGACTGTTGCGCAGCACGTTCCGCCCCTGAAGATAGAGGTCGTAGGCCTTCACGTTTTCGGTGGGATGGGCGCCAACGCGGGCTTGCTCTTCGCCGGTCGGCTTGAGCGCAAGGGCGGTGGCCACGGTCGCGTAAATCTGGTCTTCGAGAACGAGCACATCGCCCGCGGTTCCCGGGAATTCCTGGCTCCAAACGCGCTTGCCGGTGGTGGCATCGTCGAGACTGAGGGTGACGCGCAGCCGGTCGCTATTGCCCTGCACCATCCCCTGCAACACCAGGTTGACGCCCAGTTCGCGCGCCAGCCGGGAGAGCGGCAAATCTCTATTTTTGGCCACCGCTTTCTCCACCGCGTCCGAAGATGTCAGGTGGACTTCCTTCAACTGAAACAACTTGGCCGCGAGAGCTTCCGCAATGCCATCGGCCACGTAGCCGAGGGCTTTCTCGTCCCCAACCTGTTTCAAGGGCAGGATCGCGACGTACTTTCCCTGTTGCAGTGAGGGGATGCCTTGCGCCGTCTCGCCAGCCGGCGTTCCCGTGCGGCGCAGCAGCGTGCGTCCGGCAAAAGTTGCCAGAACGACCACCAGCACGGCGCCCGCGATCCACATCCAACTCTTGCCAGGAAGATCGAGGCTGAAGCGCGACCGATGCACGACCGGATGCGCAATCATCTTCGACAGCATTTCGGGGCTGATGTCGGGGTTCGATTCCCAGGTCGTCAATTGCTGCAACAGTTCGACGGCGGAGTGGTAGCGGTTGGCCGGCTCGCGCTCCAGGCAGCGGCCGACAATTGCGCTCAGGGATCTGGGAACGGAGGCGTCGACGTCGGAAGCGGAGCGAGCCTCTTCGCGCGTCCGCTTCATGAGGCTGGCGATGGCGGTGTCGGCGCCGTAGGGATGTTTTCCGGTGAGCAGTTCGTAGAAGATCAGGCCGACGCTGAAAATGTCGGAGCGCTGGTCAAGCGTGCTGCCCAGGGCTTGCTCGGGCGACATGTATTCGAGCGTGCCGACGATAGCGCCGGTCTGAGTCAGCCCGGTTTCGCCGAGCGAGCGCGCCAGGCCGAAGTCCATCACCACGATCCGGCCGTGCTTGTCGCGCATGATGTTCTGGGGCTTTAGGTCGCGATGGATCACGCCTTCGGAATGGGCGCAATCGAGGGCACGGCAGACCTGCTCCACCACGCTGATAGCTTCCTTGGGCGTGAGCTTTCCCGCGCGGCGCAAGAGCGTGCGCAGGTCCTCGCCGTCGACGTATTCCATACTGATGAAGCGGATGCCATCGGCCTCGCCCAGGTCGTAGATGCGGACCACGTTCTTGTGCGTAATGTTGCGCGCGAGAATCAGCTCCTGCTTGAAGCGCTGCAGAATCGCGGGATCGGTCGCCAGTTCGGGACGGATCACCTTAAGCGCGATCAGGCGGTCGAGTTCGCGGTCGCGCGCCTTGTAGACCGCGCCCATGCCGCCCTGCCCCAGCACACCCAGAATCTCGTAACGTCCACCGAAAAGCACGCCCGGCTGCAGACTCAGAAAGGCGGAGACGCTGCCGGCCGCGGGTGTCGAGGCCACCGGCGCCGGTGTCTGGCGTCGGTAAGGCATGGCTGGCGTCTCGCCCGGAATCGCGGTTCCATGCGGCAAAGTGGGAGCGTCGGAGAGCGGTGCGTTGGAAAGAGGCGGAGGCGTCAGGGCCAGGGCGCCAACCGCATCTTCGGGCAAACCAGTACCCGGCATCGTTGGGCTGTCGGAATCGTTACCCCTGTGGTCGCGCTCATCCATGGGATAGCCCTGGGGATTGCCCCGATTCGGAGAGCCAGCCAGGGAGCGGATTCCTTCCCGCGACAGAGGCAACGTTCGCCTCAGGTTGCCGAGGGGAAGTCGAGAACCCGGCACTCCGATATGCACAGCAGTATACCTCCGGAATGTTTCTTTGGGGAATGCGGGAGAAACCCCCCGAAGACATAGTGTTTCTGGGGCGTCAGACGTTTCTGCAAGGCGGACCCCGGCTCTGCCGACCTGGGCTATAATGCTGCGGGCCGGGATTTCTCACGTGGGGTGGGAATATGGGACTGTATTCGCATTACGACGGCGCGCATAACCATCCGGTGAACCGCGCCCTGCACATGATTGCCATTCCTCTCGGTTTCTCGTCGTTGATCGTGGTCTGGTGGCACTGGATGGTGGCGCTGCTACTGGTCCCGGCGGCGTTTGCGCTAGCCTGGCTAGGCCATCTGATCGAGGGGAACAAGCCGGCGTTTCTTACCAACCCTGCCCACGTCTTTGTCGCGCCGCTGTGGATGGCGCGAAAAATCTTCGGGATGAATACGAAGAAGACGGTGCCGTAGCTGTCCGCATCCCAAGCCAACCGGTCGGTACCCACATTTCGCCGATTCCCCTTGCTCATGCTTAAATGACCAGTTGGGCGCCAAGTTCTGCGCCATTCCCGCGCACGGCCTCCCAAGTCAGACCGCTGTTAGCTCTTAGCCTTTGGCCTCTAGCTAAGAGCTAAGAGCCAAAAGCTAACAGCTACATGGAGGATCTTTGGACTTCCAACTGAACGACGAGCAACTGCACCTGAAGAAGACGGTGCGCGAGTTTGCCGAACGCGAGATTGCACCGAACGTCATGAGGTGGGATGAAGCCGGCGAATTCCCGCTGGCCACCATCAAGGAACTCGGCAAACTCGGCCTGATGGGCATGATCTTCCCGCCTGAATACGGCGGCGCGGGCATGGGCTACGTCGAGTACGTCACCGCCATCGCGGAACTGTCACGCGTGGACGGCTCAATGGGGATCATTGTAGCGGCGCACACCTCCCTTTGTTCGAACCACATTTTTCTCGCGGGCAACGAAACGCAGAAGAAGAAGTATGTGTCGAAGCTGGCCACCGGCGAGTTCATCGGCGCCTGGGGACTGACCGAGCCTTCGGCGGGATCGGACGCGGGCAGCGCGCGTATGGCGGCGGCGCGAGCCAAGGGCGGATGGGTGCTCAACGGCACCAAAACGTTCATCACCAATGGCCACTATGCCGACGTGTTGGTCGTGATCGCGGTGACCGATCGCGCGGCGCACACGCACGGCCTTTCGGCGTTCGTGGTCGAGAAAGACACCAAGGGATTCCGCGCGGGGAAAAAAGAAAACAAACTCGGCCTTCGCGCCAGCGATACAGCGGAGCTGATCTTCGAAGACTGTTTCGTGCCGGACGAAAACTTGCTGGGCAAGGAAGGCGGCGGTTTTATCGATGCCATGCGCGTTCTCGATGGCGGACGCATTTCGATTGCCGCGCTCTCTCTCGGCATGGCCGAGGGCGCATACGGAGCGGCCCTGAAATATTCGAAAGAGCGGCAGCAATTTGGCCAGGCGATCTCGGAATTTCAGGCCATCCAGTGGAAGCTGGCCGACATGGCGACGGAAATCGAAGCGGCAAGACTTCTGACGTTGCGCGCCGCCGCCATGAAAGATGCTGGCAAGAAGACTACGCTCGAATCGTCCATGGCCAAGCTCTACGCCAGCGAGGTGGCCGTGAAGTGCGCCAACGAAGGCGTGCAGATCCACGGCGGGTATGGGTTCATCAAGGACTATCCGGCCGAGAAGTTTTATCGCGACGTGAAGCTGTGCACCATTGGCGAAGGGACAAGCGAAATCCAGCGCCTGGTGATTGCGCGGCAGTTGCTCAAGGACTAGCATCGCGGCTCACAAATTCGCGACGTAAATTACTTTAAGTTGTCATCCTGAGCGAAGCGAAGGACCTATGCATTTTGCCTGCGCCGCCAGAATGCAGAGGTCCTTCGCTTCGCTCAGAGTTTGTGACTTTTTTGATTTTTCGGCCATTTTGTCGTCATAACTGTTTTGTTTGCAACGTCGATTTTCGACGACTTTAAAAAAGTCACAAACTCTCAGGG
>Ga0209904_1000037_pt1 | contig 10549 bp, 7 predicted proteins | sample PerMet712P3D_FD_188315 | JGI IMG/M metagenome (GOLD analysis project Ga0209904, IMG submission 188315) | Thawing permafrost microbial communities from the Arctic, studying carbon transformations - Permafrost 712P3D (version 2) | ecosystem: Environmental > Terrestrial > Soil > Wetlands >... | reverse complement strand
CTTTTCGACGTAGACAATACGTTGCTCGATAACGATCGCGTGGCGGAAGACCTGAAGCGCTACCTCACAAATCAGGTAGGTGAGACCTCCGAACAGCGCTATTGGGAAATCTTCGAGCAATTGCGCACCGAACTCGGATACGCCGACTATCTGGGCGCGTTGCAACGTTACCGCGTCGAGCGGCCGCGCGATCCGAAGCTGCTGGCCGTGTCGCATTTCATGATCGATTATCCCTTTGCCAACCGCCTCTATCCGGAGTCGCTGGATGCAGTCGAATACGCGCGGCGACTGGGGCGAGCGGTGATTCTGAGCGACGGAGATGTCGTGTTTCAGCCGCGCAAGGTGGACCGGTCCGGCCTGTACGAATGCTTCCAAGGCCACGTCCTGATCTATATCCACAAGGAACTGGAACTGGACGATGTGGAGGCGAAGTTTCCGGCATCGCATTACGTGATGGTCGATGACAAGGTGCGGATTTTAGCGGCGATCAAGAAGCATTGGGGCGCGCGAGTGACGACGGTGTTTCCGCGCCAGGGACACTACGCGCTGGATGCGGCGCTGGTGGCCGAGTATCCCAAGCCGGATATCACGATCGAGAGGATTGGGGAGTTGCAGAAGTATTCGCTGGAAGAGGTTTTGGCAGCCGCAGGAAAGTGAGCGTTTACTCGGTGTCAGGTCGCTGAGAAATTCGAGGTTCGTAGCATGGTTCGTATCAGGGCATCGCTTCAGCGATGCCAAAATTCTCGCAACTAAAACGCCCCCTTCAGGGGCTGGCCCTACTCGGCTTCTTCCTCTTCCTGCGGCGCGCCGCCTCGGACCAGGGTTTCCAATTCCCGTTTCAGGCCCGCCCGGTTGGCGTCGGACAATTCCAAAAAGCGAAACGGCTGCATACATCCCTGGGTCGCCCACATGGGAAACAACATGCGCGCGCGGCACCGGAGGCTGAAGCCAAGGTGGAACACGACGGTCACCTCAATACCTTCATCCAGCGGCCGTTCGAGCGAAAGCAGCCCGCCGTTGACCGAGAGCTGATTCATGCGGCCGCGGATCTGACGCCCGTTTTCGAGCAGCACCATGGCAAGAATGGAGCCGCCGAGCTTGACGCGCGAGCCCCGTGGTCCCTTCTGCGTGGCGACGGTGGAGGACATTCTCCGCCTAGTATGGCATCGGGCGGCAGCCGCAGGGCAGGTTACGAAAGTCAACTTCGGCGTTAGCCCCATTCCCGTAGAGACGCGGCTTGCCCGGGCTTGCCCCGTCTCCTTTGGGCGCGGGCAGGAGACGCGGCAAGCCGCGTCTCCACGGGAAATTAGTGATAGCCCTTCCAGAAGAAATACGCGGTCATGGTCGTGCCCACCGCGATAACGAACCTGCGAATCCACACTCCCGGAAGCTTCTGCGCGTAGTGGGCCCCGAAGTATCCGCCGAAGACCGCGCCCACAATGACGACACTGCCCTGCTTCCAGACCACCGCTCCAGCCAGAATAAAGGTAATCACCGCGATGCCATTGATGATCCCGCCCAGCACGACCTTCAAGGCGTTCATGGCGTGAATGTCGGTCATGCCAAGCACGGCCAGCATGGCGAGATTCAGAATGCCAACTCCGCCGCCGAAATAGCCTCCGTACACCGCGAAAACCAGCTCCAACAGTGACGCGACGACCACGGCCTTGGTAGAAGCATCGCGGGCGATGGAGTTTCCGGAGCCGCGCCCCAGGCGGTTGCCGAATATAAACAACAGCGTCGCTCCCAGCATCAGCCAGGGCAGAACGCGCAGAAAGGTCTGTGCCGGTGTGTGCAGCAAAAGGAAGGCCCCGGCGACTCCTCCAATCACGCTGGTCACGGCGAGCGGAACCATGACGCGCCGCGAAATGTCGAGGTGCTTGCGATAAGCGCCGCCGCTGGCCGTCACGCCCACCCAAAGCCCAACCGTATTGGTGGCGTTGGCCGCGATGGGAGCGACTCCGCTGAACAACAGCGCCGGAAAGGCAATAAAGCTGCCTCCGCCCGCGACGGCGTTCAGCGCGCCGCCGAGCAGCCCAGCGAAAAAAAGGAAGACGATGGTGTAGATCGTCAAGTATTAGCTTTTACCACACCAGCGGCAAAGCAGGTAGCGGCAGGTTCCGACAAGGCCGACGAGTCGCCCGTTGTCGAAGACGCAAGCGCCTTCGGGGCCGGAGTTCCCAGCTTCGGGAGGGCGAGGACTCGTCCAGAATCGAGCTTGGGGTTGGGAACAGGACCAGATCGGTTCGAGAAGCAACGTGATTCCCAGTTTGGCACCCAGCGTCGTCAAGTCCTACCTTCGTGACCTTCCGTTAGCCCCAAGTAACCATTACGTTTGTCTTTAAGGCACAGAAAGGTCTGAGGAAGATGCAAGGCTTCGACCGGAGCGTGACGGCTGCTCTCTTGATTTGTGTTGTGGTTGGAACTCTCCCTTTGTGGGGACAAAGCACCGCCGAAGTACGGGGCAAAGTTACCGACGTCTCCTACCAGCCGGTGGTGAGCGCATTTGTCGTGATCACCGCCCAGGATACGTCGCTCATGCGCGCCGCAACCACCGACGAGTCCGGCGAGTTTCAGTTCGCTTCCTTACCGATCGGCACTTATCGCTTGCAGGTAAAAGCCGACGGCTTCATGGTGTTTGAAGCGGGCGCCGTTCGTGCCAGCATTGGGCGGGTTGTGAATCTTGTTGTCGTCCTTTCCCAGGGACAAGGCTCAGCTGGTTCTCTGCACACGGGGAAGGCGAGCATGATCGAAGCGGGGAACGCTCAACTCGGCGTGGTGATGGACGACCTCTATGTCACCGAGCTTCCCCTCCAATCCCGCGACACCTTTGACCTGCTGCAGTTGCAGCCGGGCGTGCAAGGCACGCTGGGTGCGGACCTCTTCTTCGGCAATGACCAGCCGGGAGTGGTTTCGGTCAACGGCGGCCGTTCGCGCTCAAACAATTCCAGTGTCAATGGCGGTGCCGCCGGCGACCAGATGGTGAATTCTCCTTCCCTTGAGCCCTCGCCGGACTCGATCAGCGAGTTTCGCGTGATCTCTCATAACTACGACGCCGCCTTGGGCCGCAACTCCGGGTCGGTGCTGAATGTGATCACCAAGTCGGGAACCGGCGCGTTTCACGGCAGCGCCTATGAGTTTCTCCGGAACAATATACTGAACGCGAAAGGGTATTTCGATCCGGCGACCCCGGATTTCAAGCAAAACGAGTTTGGCGGTACCTTTGGCGGCCCCATCCGGCGGGATAAGACTTTCTTTTACTCTTCCTATGAAGGTCGGCGAGTGCGGCAGGGAATCACGTCCGATCCCGTGATCGTGCCCACGCCCGAAGAGCGCGGCGGCGATTTTTCCGCCGGCCCGGCATTTTCCGGGGTGCTCAACAGTGCCCCCGTCGCGCAAGCGCTAGTCAACCGTTCCGGATGTGCCGCGGCCGTTCAGGTCCATGGCGGAGCCCCGATCGCGGCCGGTTCGCCGTATGCGGCCATTTTCCCCGGCAACCTAGTTCCGCCGGAGTGCTTTGATCCCACTGCCGCCGATTTATTGAACCAGTTTGTGCCCCTGGCGATTGCGGGAAGCGATACGTTCCATTCTGCCCCCAAGGCAAAAGTCCGGCAGGACCAGGTGACCTTCCGCCTGGACCACAACCTCACCAGTCAACAGCAACTCAGTTTCTATTATTACGGCGCGGACGGGTCTGACCTCGAGCCCTTCTCGCGTTTCCTGGCGAGCGGGGCCAACCTGCCGGGATTTGGCAACGAAACCAGGGACCGCTTTCAGCAACTGAATCTGTCTCATGTTTGGACGATCACGGCGAAGGCCATTAACGAGGCCCGGTTTGTCTATTACCGGAACGGGCAGGGCAAGTTGCTCTCTCCGGCGCGCACCAATCTGGTGCAGGATTCGTGCGTGGTCGTCCCCACCAACCAGTGTTTTGCCGATCCGGCAAACCCCAGCCTTGGAATCACACCCGGGTACGGCGCCGGGTACGAGGGCGTTCCCTTTGTGTCTCTGGCGGGTGGCTTTGCTTTTGGCAACAACCGAGCGGGAAACTTCTCCCAAACAGGAAACGTTTATCAAGCCTTGGACACCTATAGCCGGATATTGGGTCAGCATACGTTGAAGTTCGGCGTCGATATCCGCAACCAGCGCCTGAATCAGCTGTACTTTTATAACGTCAGTGGGGGATTCTTTTTCGATGGAGGCGGTCCCAACGACGTCGGGTTCAGCAGTCTCATACCCAACTATCTCCTCGGTCTCCCAGACTCCTATACGCAAGGTTCGGCAAACGGGGTGGACGTCCGCACCGTGCAGTTTGACCTGTTTGCCCAAGACGCCTGGAAACTGAGGCCCAACCTTACCCTCAATTACGGACTGCGCTGGGAGTGGAACACACCTCAGGCCGACGCCGGGCACCGCATTCAGGCTTTCCGTCCTGGCCAAGCCACCGGAATCTATCCTTGCGTCCTGAGTTCGTCGGACCCGCTGCTGGGCTTGGTCGGCAGCAGCGACTGTTCCCCGCAAGGGCCCGGCCGCTCCGTATTCCCCCTGGGTATGGTTTTTCCAGGAGATCCGGGAGTGACGGCGGGACTCACGAACAACTACTTGCGAGCTTTCGCCCCGCGGTTGGGCCTGGCCTGGTCGCCGAACTGGTCCGAGGGTTGGTTGGCCAAAGTCTCCGGCGGGCCGGGCAAGGCCAGCATCCGTCTGGGATGGGGAATGTTCTACGACAGCAATGAGGAACTGCTCCTCGGTGAAAATTTCACGGCCCAGCCACCGTTCGGCGGTAGCACTTCGATCAGCGACGTTTTCCTGAACACCCCGTTTCTGGACCAGGACGGTTCGGTTACGCCCAATCCCTTCCACGGATTTCTGAACCCCCAGCCCGGCTCACCGGTGGATTTCGCCCTCTTTCGTCCGATCAGTCTCTTCGGCAATTTCCCGAGCACGCTGCGCAATCAGTACTCCGTCCATTATCACGTCACCGTGCAACGCGAGCTGACCCGAGACACGCTCTGGCAGTTTGGATACGTTGGTTCTCAGGGACACCGGCTCCTGGCCATCTTGGACCAGAATTTCGGCACCCCACAAACCTGTCTCGACCTGAATCAAATCCCGGGATTGTCTTGCGGTCCATTCGGAGCGGACGCTGCCTATTCCATTCCCGCCGGTGCCATTCCTCCGGGCGTCACCGTGCATTTGCCCTACGGATCGGTCCCGACCGTGACCGGTCCAAATCCCAATCCGATTACGCTGGTTGGACTTCGCAAGTACTCATCGCCGTTCTGCGAACCCACCACGGGCTCCGGTTGTCCGCCGGACGGGATTCCCGTGTTCGACAGCATCTTCGGAGAGATGCCGGTCGCCAATTCGTCCTACAACTCTTTCCAGACTCTGGTGAACCAGCGTTTCGCGCACGGCCTGCAGTTTCTGACCTCCTACACCTGGAGCCGATCCCTCGACAACGCTTCCAGTTTCGAAAACACCGTGAATCCGATCGACCCGCGAAAGTCGCGTTCCCCTTCCCTATTTGACTCTCGCCATCGGCTCGTGGTGAGTGAGTACTGGCGGGTTCCCGAATGGCGAATTTCAAATTGGACTCGCCACCTGGCGAATGGATGGGCCTTCAGCAGCATTGGCACACTGCAATCGGGCTTTCCGATTCGTTTGACTTCCAGCAGCGATCGGGAGCTGATGAGCAGTTCCGACTTCGAGACACCCGGCGAACCAAACCAAATTGCGCCCTTCCGGCGTCTCGATCCGCAAAAATCCGGGGGCTACTACTTCGATCCTTCCTCGTTCGTCGATGCTCCCCTGGGCCAGATCGGCAATGCGCCGCGCACCCTCTGCTGCGGCCCGGGCTCGGCCCATCTGGACTTTGCCGTTCACAAAGTTATCGCGGTGCGTGAGGGCACCCGCCTGGAGTTCCGAAGCGAGATTTTCAACCTGTTCAATCACACCCAATTCCTGAATCCGGATGGGAACATCACGGACGGAGCAACCTTTGGACAAGTAAGCCGCGCGCAAAATCCGAGACTGATTCAGCTCGCGATGAGGCTCACGTTTTAACGGAAACCGGGGCGAGTACCGGGACAACCAATGACGAAAGTGCAGCAAATTTTGCTTTTCGCAATCCTTCTGGTCGGCGGCGCAAATGCCGCCGATCAGGAGCGCCCGGTTGTTCACCGCTCGGACCCGGAATATCCGGCAATTGCGGTTAGGATGAATCTCCACGGCACCGTCAAACTGAAGATCTGGATCAATGCCGAGGGCACGGTGCGACGGTTGGAATACATTGGCGGTCATCCTGTGTTGGCGGAGTCCGCGCTGCAAGCAGTAAAATTGTGGAAATACCTGCCCGCCGCCCAAGAAACGACCACCGTGGTTGAACTAAGGTTCTGAAGAAGGTGGCCGAAGTGGCGCGTCTTCCATGGCTGATCGAAGATGGCGTCGCCGTGACAAAAGTCACATCCTTCGTCGGTTAACCCCTCTACGCTGAACTTCGAAGGATGGCTTGATGGCAACGCAAGTTCATACCGAAATTCGGCCCGTAACTCCGCCAATCCCGTTTCCGGCGTCGATTGAGCCGCGGCCAAAACCAGCCGCCAAACCAAAAAAGAAACTGATCCGCCGCACCGATCGCGACCGCTCGCAGCTCACGCGCCGCAGCTTCCAGGCCGCGTTCCTGCTGCTCAACCTCTGGATCGGCGGCATTTTCTACTTCTGGGTTCGTCAATTTGAGCCCGGAGGCACGCCGACCTCGCTGCAGCGGCCAGCGGGCGTTGAGGGCTGGCTGCCGATCGCCGGTCTGATGAACCTGCGCTACTTCATTCTTACCCACCATGTGCCGACGCTGCATCCGGCGGGCATGTTTCTGCTGATCTCGTTTCTGGCCATGTCGTTCCTGTTCCGCAAGGCATTCTGCAGCTGGCTGTGTCCGGTGGGAACGATCTCGGAATACTTGTGGCGCGCGGGCCAAAAGCTCTTTCGCCGCAACTTTTTTCTGCCGCGCTGGCTCGATATCCCGCTGCGCGGACTGAAATATCTGCTGCTCGGCTTCTTCGCCTGGGCGGTCACCTCGATGGCGACCGATGAACTGGCCGCGTTCATGAACAGCCCTTACGGCGTGATTGCCGACGTGAAGATGCTGAACTTCTTCCGCCACCTCGGCGAGGCGGGAGCGATCACGCTGGGAGTGCTGGTGGTGGCGTCGCTGTTGATCCAGAATTTCTGGTGCCGCTATTTGTGCCCGTACGGAGCGTTGCTCGGGATCACGTCGCTTTTCAGCCCGGCGCGCATTCGTCGCAATCCGGAGACTTGCATTGATTGCGCGAAATGCGCCCAGGCTTGTCCTTCGGCGCTGCCCGTCGACAAACTGGTGACGATCCGGTCGGCGGAGTGCACCGGGTGCCTGGAGTGCGTGGCGGTTTGCCCGGCACAAGATGCGCTCAGCCTGGCGTTGTCCCTGTCCGTGCCGCTGACGAAGATTCCGGCGCTTGGGCCTCGGCCGGCGAAGCTGCCGGTGTGGGCCCTGGCGGCGGGAATTGCGGCGCTGTTCTTTGGCGTCGTTGGATTTGCCAAGACGGCGGACTACTGGGATTCGCACGTGCCGCAGGCGGTCTATCAGCAGTTGGTGCCGCACGCGGATGAGGCTCGGCATCCGATGCCGGGAGAGAACTGAGGCTGGCTGCTCGCCGCTATTCTGCGCGCCTGTTTGGGTTCATGTTTACTCGGAAGGTATTGACGCGTGTTTACTACCCCCCTCCCCCCCACGGTCTTCTGGAATCATGGGGTTAGGGAGAAAATCCCGCAAGATCTTTGAGTTTAAAGGACTTATTCGTAAAATATTCCGGAATAAGGACTTAGCGGGAAACCCTCCACTTTTTGGGATTTTGGAGGGGTCTGACGCCCGCTCATCGCCTCAACTTTCGGTTTTCAAAGAGCGCTGAAAAATTACTTTGGAGTAACTTCGCGGGCCGTCTTTGAAGACTGGCACAGTTACTCACTGCCCTAATCAGGGAATATTGTCGCATTGGCCGGGCTGGATGTCTGTGATGGCACTCACAGTTTGGGTGTGATGAAAAAAGGGTCGGGTCATCGGGTGCTACAATCCCGCCCATGCCGAGAGCTCGCTACAACTGGCAAGAGAACAACGTGCTGGCACGCTGCCCCGACTGCGGGGCCATCACGAGCTTCGACGACAAGGGATTCAGCAGCACGAAAATGGGTGTCTCCATCGTCAATCGTGTGACGACATTTGAAGGAAGACCTTATTCACGTATTCTCTGGCACGCACTGCGCTGCAACGTTTGCAGCAGAGGCGCCATTGCCAAGATTCTCGACAACGGTAACAGTCAGGGTGCCGTCCTCGAGGAGTTCATACCGCAGGCGGTTGAGAGCGCGTCTCTGCCTGCATCCGTGCCTGGGGACATTCTAAAGGAGTTTCGTGAAGCTGAGCTAGATGCCGCGCATGACGCGTATCGCAGCGGCTCGGCTCTCCTGCGATCCGTTCTTGAAAAGACCCTGAGGAAGAACGGCTATGACGAGATTGAATACGTGGACAATAGCGTCAAGAAGAAGAGCAGGTCGTTGCTTCACAGAATCGATGCGGCTTCGGACGATGGGGTGATAACCGAGACTCGCAAGAAGCGAGCGCATGAGAACATAAGAGTTCTCGGCAACGACGTCCTTCATGATGAATGGCGGGAGGTCAAGCGAGATGAATTTGAGGAGGCGTGGAAGTACTCTCAGCGAATACTGGAGGACTTTTATGATGATCGTCCGACGGTAGAGGCTCGACTGAAGAGCAAAGGCCGTACCATATGAGCCTGGGCTGCCAGACCTTAGCTCGATGACCTCTCATTGAGACTCCATTCCGTGCTCGTCGACGCTTTTTGCTGCGGCAGCGCTTGCTGCGAGGGCCCAATCTTTCCTGGGGTCGATCATTTCTAGCCTTACCACCCCGTGCTCAAACTCCTCCATCAGAAGTTTGTACTGGCTGTCTTGTTCGGGGCTTCTCGGCGAGCTCCACGGGTGAATGTAATAGATTTGGCCTATTTTCGCTTGAAGCATTTCCTTCAAGCACCCGAAGCACGGCTGTGTCGTGCTGTATACGGTTGCGCCCTCAACACTGATCCCAAATCGTGCTGCAGACAGGATGGCGTTCTGTTCCGCATGGACGCAGATACAGAGGTCGTACGCGGTACCCGACTGATAGACCTTGCCGCGATTCTCGCAACGTACGCAGCCTCCGTCTGAACAGTTCGTCATCTTCTCGGGCGTCCCGTTATAGCCAGTAGAGATTATGCGATCGGCAGTGACAATCACTGCACCTACTTTCTGTCCCTTGCAGTCCGCCCGTTCCCGCACGGCGATGGCTATTCCCATGAAGTAGTGATCGCGGTTGGGTCTGTGAGATTTTTCGGCCATGGTTCTCCTTTTTCAGGCTTGAATCTTTGCGAGCGAAACTCGGTAGCCGAGTTCCTGCAGTCTGACCCAAGCGTTATTGAGGTTGACTCGGCTAAAGAACGGGATCGTGAGGTCATGTTTCGACTTGCTGACAATCGCTAGCACGATCTCATACTCGCCAGTTTGCGGCTCATGAATTAGGTTCTGAAATCCCCCCGACAACAGGCTGACGACTTGCTTACGAAAATCGGAATCTCTCCGGAGGAGACTACCCGATACGACGGCTTGCGCAAACATGTGGCTAAGCGGGGCGCTGCCTCCTGCGTAGCGTTTGACGTGGATGATTTTCTTGTCCTTCCCGAGTAGGTCGCAGAACTCAATCTTGTCGTACTGTCCGGTGCATTTGATTAGCTTTCTGTCCAAGAGCTCAAATTGCCCGGGAGCCTCGTTCGCAGCTCGTTCGTTGTATTCTGTTTCTGATTTGTCTTTGTAGTTCGGTAGTTTCAGCTCACAGCGTGGCATCTTAGTGAACTGATCATTTATACGTTGCCGAAACTCTGTTCCCACTCTGTACCATTTCCCATTGTTGAGCATGTAGGTTTCGTTGCCCTGTTCAATCTCGCAGTACAAGCAGCGATAAACCGTCCAATTCTCATAAGTCTCCGCGGTTTGCTGTGAAACGGCATAGACTTGGCGGCGCTTTAGCATCTCTAGCGAGACGGCTTTCGCGCCGCCGATGTCTTCAAGGAACGTGTTGATGTTGTTGATGTGAACGTCAGTATGGCAATCCGCTGACTGTGCTTCTCGATACTTAAAGCCGTCCACTTCAGCCCAGTCAATGATTTCCGGGATGGATAGCCAAAGTCCTTTTGTGAAGTCCTGAGCTTTGATTCGCTCAACCATTAAGGCATCTAGCTCCGCTATCGTGGCAGGATTTTTCAGCTCGTGTATCTGATCGAGCCAGGGAAAGACCTCTTTGTACGCCTTGCTCTCCGATTGGGCGGCATAACGGTCGAGGAGTGCTGGTAGTTTGTCGAGGGTGATCGGGAGCTTGACATTGAGGGCATCTTTGCCTGTAAGTTGTTTTCCCAGGGTAATGTCCGTGGGAACGCCCGTCACTGCCTGCAGGAGGTCTTGTTCGAGG
>Ga0209904_1000036_pt1 | contig 10746 bp, 7 predicted proteins | sample PerMet712P3D_FD_188315 | JGI IMG/M metagenome (GOLD analysis project Ga0209904, IMG submission 188315) | Thawing permafrost microbial communities from the Arctic, studying carbon transformations - Permafrost 712P3D (version 2) | ecosystem: Environmental > Terrestrial > Soil > Wetlands >... | reverse complement strand
GTTCCATCGACGTTCCATCCTCATCATTGCGCTGCTCTTCCTATCATTTTTTGTGCTGGGCTCCAAGAAGGAAAAGAAAGATGAACCCACCCTCCATCCCGTGGGCTTCAGCTTGCGCCAGTTTCCCGCGCCGGAAGACTACAACTGGCGCGGCTCCGACGATCACACGCTGGACGGCATTATCTGGTATCCCACGGGAGATAGCGCTGAGCAAAAAGAGCAATACATTGGTCCGCCCGATGCGCCACTGTTCTATGCCGGTCGCGCCGCCAAGGATGCTACGCTGGCCCCCGCGTTTAGCAAGTTTCCACTGATTGCGCTTTCACACGGCACGGGCGGCAGCGCCATGCAGATGGCATGGCTTGGCACCTATCTAGCCGCGCGCGGCTACATCGTCGTCGCCGTGAATCATCCCGGTAACAACGCTGTGACCGGCTACACAACCGAAGGTTTTATCGAAGGCTGGGAGCGGGCGAAAGACATCAGCACCGTAATCAGCGACGTGTTAGCGGACCCACGTTTCGGCTCTAAGATCGATCCTGATCGTATTGGCGCGGGCGGTTTTTCCTATGGCGGCTACACCATGATGGAGCTCGCCGGCGCAAGGACTGACCTGAACCGGCTTCTAGCCTGGTGCGATGAGCAAAAGGGTGCTTGCAGTCCTCCCGAAATGCCCGATTTGATGAAGAAGTTTAAAACTCTCCAGGAGAAACCGGACGTGCAGCGGACACTGCAGCGCGCCGGCGACTCCTATCGCGACCCCCGCATCCGAGCCGTGTTCGCGATCGCTCCAGCCGTTGCTCACGCGTTTACGACGGAAAATTTGCAGGAGATCACCACACCAGTGGAAATCGTCGCCGGCGCGGCGGATGTCATTGCTCCTCTCGCTGAGAATGCCTGGTTCTTGGCTTCGAATATCAAAACCGCAAAACTGACAATCCTGCCCGGCGGTGTCGGCCATTACATTTTCCTCGACGCCGGGACGGAAGCCGGGAAAAAGCAGCTCCCCCAATTTTTCGTGGATAACCCCGGCGTCGATCGCGAAGCCGTGCACAAGCAGGTGGCCCAAATGGCCGCTGACTTTTTCGACAGAGAACTCGCGCGGCCGGGAAGAAAGCGCTGACCATCCTGCATTTTCGGAAGGCTGCGGTTATCGTCCACGCACATCTGCCTGAGATTGAATTTGCTGGCTTTGGAGCTTATTTCTCTGCCTCGAACCTGGGCATGCGCAGCACATCGTCCTGATCCTGCTCGTTGCGCCTGATTCCGACAGCATTCAATTCACGCGCCACCGGTTGCACTACTTCTAGAATCTTGGCCAGCGTTTGACTTACCCCTTCTTTGTCGCTGTTCTCCGCGCCGCAGCGTTCCATCAGGCTCTGCAAAAGAGTCTTTGGCCGTGGATAGACCACGATCTTGACGTCGTCGCTTTCGGGAATTCCCGCTGCTTTCTTGGCCAGTTTCAAAGCCGTATTGTAGCCGCCAAGCTCGTCCACCAAACCGAGGTTCTTCGCGTCCTGGCCCGACCAGATCCGGCCCTTCGCAATCTCCAACACTTTTTCCTTCGGCAGCTTGCGCCCGTCGGCAACCTTGCTGGTGAAATCCACATACACGCGGTCGAGCCACGACTGGAATCGCGCCCATTCGGCGGGCGTGTAGTCGTGCGTTCCGGTGAACATGGTGGCGTTCTGGCCCTGATGCACTTCGTCCCACGAAAGCCCGACTTTGTCCCACAAGCCGCTGGTCAGCATTTTCCCGCCCAGCACACCGATCGAGGCGGTGATGGTTCCGGGCTCGGCGACGATTTTGTCGGCCGCCATCGCCACAAAGTATCCGCCGGACCCGGCCAGATTTCCCATCGAAACAATCACCGGCTTGCCCGCCTGGCGCGCCCGCACCACTTCGCGCCAGATCGTGTCGGAAGCAACATACGAACCGCCGGGACTATCGACACGAAATAGGATCGCCTTTACGTCCTTATCTTCCGCCGCCGCTCGAATCGCGCCCGCCACCGTATCCGAGCCCATATTCTGGCTGCCCTGCACGGGATCGTAATCACTCCTGCCACGGGTGACGCCGCCGACTCCGAATACCAGTGCAACCGTCTTCCCGCGATCGTGCGGACGCCCGGCGCGGTGCAGATATTTATCCAGGTAGAGCAACTCCGCTCCTTCGCCCGCCTTGCTCTTTACGTCGCTGTAAACCTCGTCGCGATATGCAACCGCGTCCACCAGTTTCGCCGCGACTGCCTCTTTGCCCAGATAAGGCCCCGCATCCACCAGCGACTGGAACTTCTCCGGTGCGATCTGGCGGGCTTGGCAGATGCCGTCCTTCATCTGGTTGAACCAGGAAGTCATGATCGCGGTCATCGCTTCTTTATGGGGCCCGGTGTACTTGGTTTCGGTGAAGAAGTTGAGCGCGTTCTTGTACTCGTAGCGATGATCGCCATGAAAAGTTACGCCCAGCTTCGACAGCGTCCCTTTCACGAATGGCGACTCCATCATGATGCCGGTCAATCCGACGTCGCCCGAGGGCTGCAGATAGATGTGGTCAAACGCCGTCGCCAGGTAGTAGGCGCCGTTGCCCGGACCAAACTCGCCGAACGTTTCCGCGTAGGCGACGGCAAATTTCTTGTGCGCGCGAAATCTTTGGACGGCGTCGCGAATCTCCTGGGTCTGCGCCACGCCCATCGGAGCCGCGCCGATCTTGGCAATCATGCCAACGACCCGATCGTCGCTCGCTCCGCGGTCAATCGCATCCACCACATCGCGCAGCGTTTGTTTTTCGTTCAACAGCAATTGCGCCGACGGCGTCTGCGGCACATCTTCCATGAATGTCTGCTCGAAATTCGCTTCGAGAATCGTCTTGGATGGGACTCTGCCTCTTGTGCCGATCACGGCCACCAACACGATGACCATTCCGATCAGCCACAGGGCGCCTAAGATAGCGAGGAAACGCACGATTGCCTTGGACATGGTTTGCTCCTTTGGTAAGAAAGAGCAGTCTAACCAAGTGCAGGGCTTAAGCGCTATAGCGGGTATTTCTTCCGATTTTCTCTGAGTGTATTAACCAGTTAGTATGGGTACTGATGGTTGGTCAAGGTTGGGTGATGCCCGGGGGGCAGTGGAAAACGAACATCGACGGTGCGGTGAGCAACGAGGACTGGAGCGTCCTGGTTCAACTTGCAAGGCGAGAACCCGCGAAGACCCTTCGTTATCTCACCAGCCGCCTTTGCTCTGCCGATGCGCCGTTGAAATGGAAGGCAGTGCGGGCGCTGGCCGCGGTGGCTGGGGACCGCGAAGGAATGAGCGAGAATCGCATTCGGAGGCTACTGCAACGCTTCCTGTGGTTGCTCACCGACGAATCGGGCAATGTGCCCTACGGCGTCCCCGAAGCTTTCGGCGAAGTCCTGGTGGCCCGGCCCGAATTCCAAGCGGAATTCTTACCGTTGCTTTGCTCGCTGGCCTATGACCCTGAGCGCATTCAAACCGGACCCATCGAGAGGGAGTTTTCTGGGCTTTGGGTCGAGTCGGACAGCCCGCCGCGGCCTGTTCGCCGGAAGCGGTCGAAGCTGTTGACCGCGCCGCCCACCAGCATCCGGAACCCGAAACCCGAAGCATCGCCAGCTGGGCGCGGAGCCGGTTTTGACTGATACAACGCTTCGTGCCTATCCAATCGCAGAATAACTGTAAACAGATCGCGATGGCGGATGGGGTTCTGAGCGCTAATGTTTACAACAAACAATCCACTTTCTTCTCCGACCGCCCGGCTTTTAGAAGATGGTCACTTGATCAACATTGACCAGTAAACGCCCTGGATTTCTGAAATCATGGATGTATGGTTGTGAGAAAAGCAAAAAAACAATCGGCTAAAGCGACACTTGCCGAAGTCAAGAAGGAAATGGCGAAGCCGAGGGTGGCTATGTCTGCGCGATAGTAGAACGCACCTCTCATCCCACTCTAGTCTCGGAACCCCTCTCAAGGCTCGTCACTTGTGAACAGGTTCGGAGGCGGAGTTTCGTTCGCTCTTACCTCGCGTGCTCAAGCAGTATGCGGATGGCCGTTGGGGCTGCGAAGCGTACCCGTCGACCAATGGCTCCTTAAGCCTTGTTTGAACCCGCGTGCTACGATTCCATGGTGTTCAATTTCGGCAGACCGAGAACAGCTGGCGACTGGATCGTTCATATCGCAGGGGCAATTATTGCAATATTCCTTGTCTGGTGGATGCTGCGGCTCTATGTGCTGTAGTGCCCCCGCCATGCTCGTGAGAACGAAATCCGGCGATTACAAAGGCTGGCGAACGTGGCATACTTCGCAGGGCGGAAAGACAGGTAGCCTGAGGCGATTTCGGTGGTTGTGGTGATGGTTATAGGCCTAATACATGAGCACGTCTGAGGTATTCTGATCTTATGATTCGGCTGCCAATATTGAAAGACGAGTTGGCCTTTCTAGAAAAGCTCTTGCCAGATCTGGGAACAAGGCCGGATTTAGGTCATTTGGCAATTGAGATCAAAAAGCGAATTGAAAAGATTCGTCAAGAGATCCGCGCCTTACAAGAAAAAGGGTGACCAAGATTCAAAGTAGCCCACTACCCGTCATTGGCGAAATATCCCGTGGCTGATGTCATAACGACGTCGGCCACTCCCGATTACACTCGTTGACCCGCGAGTTCTTCCACGGGCCTTTAAGTCTTGGAATGACTCAAGTGGATGGGTGTGGTAATCGCTCCCTCGGCCGCCGATCTCACCAGCGCCGCGTACTTTGCGAACACGCCGGTTTTGTACCGCAGCGCCGGGGGTTTCCATTCCGCCAGCCGCCGCGCGATCTCGGCATCGGAAATTTCGAGTTCCAGCTTTCGGACCTTGGTGTCGATGGTGATCTTGTCGCCCTCGCGGATGGCCGCGATCGGGCCGCCGAGTGCGGCTTCCGGGGCAACGTGGCCGACCATCAGCCCTCGGGTCGCTCCGCTGAAGCGGCCGTCGGTGAGCAGGGCTACGCTTTCGCCCAGGCCTTCGCCCACAATTGCCGCGGTTACGCTCAGCATTTCGCGCATACCGGGTCCGCCCTTGGGGCCTTCGTAGCGGATCACGACGACGTCCCCGGCTTTGATTTGCTTGCTGGTGACCGCTTGCATGGCGGCTTCTTCGGAATCGAAGACGCGCGCCGGGCCGGTATGCGAACCACGTTCGTGCCCGCTCATCTTTACCACCCCGCCCCCCGGAGCTAAGTTGCCTTTCAAGATCACCAGGCCGCCGGTCGCCTTCAGCGGCTTGCTCAGCGGAGCGATCACCATTTGTCCGGGAGTTTCCTTCGCGGCGCTTGCTTCTTCGGCAAGTGTCTTGCCGGTCACCGTCAGGGCCGAGCCATTTACGTGCTTGCCCTCTAGCAAGCGCTTGGCGATTAACGGAATGCCGCCCGCCGCGTCCACATCGGCCGCTACGTATTTTCCGGCGGGCTTCAGATCGGCCAAGAGCGGTGTGCGTTCGCTGACACGCTGGAAATCGTCGATCTCCAGCGGCAGGCCCATCTCACGCGCGATCGCTAACAGGTGGAGCACGGCGTTGGTCGAGCCGCCCGTCGTGGCCACGCCCGCGATCGCATTTTCGAACGCGGCGTGCGTCAAAATGTCGCTGGGACGAATTCCCTGCTTCAGAAGATTCATCACTACTTCGCCGCAGCGGAAGGCGACTTCGTCTTTGCGCGGGTCCATGGCGGGAATGCCGTTGAAGCCCATGGGCGAAAGGCCGATCAGCTCCATCACCGTGGACATAGTATTTGCGGTGTACTGGCCGCCACACGCTCCCGCGCCTGGACACGCTACGTTTTCCAGCGCCAGCAGATCGTCGTCGCTCATCTTGCCCGCGGCATTCGCTCCCACGGCTTCGAATACATCTTGAATGGTGACGTCTTTGCCCTTGTACTTGCCAGCGGCAATCGTTCCCCCGTAAAGCACCAGGCCGGGAAGATTCATGCGCGCCAGGGCCATGGCGGCGGCGGGGATGGTCTTGTCGCAACCGACCACGCAGACCGCCGCGTCAAAGAGCTGTCCGCGGCAGACCAGTTCGATGGAGTCGGCAATCACCTCGCGGCTCACGAGCGACGCTTTCATGCCTTCGGTGCCCATGGTCTCGCCGTCGGAAATGGCGATGGTGTTGAACTCCATCGGCGTGCCGCCGGCCGCGCGAATGCCTTCTTTCACCTTGGCCGAGAGCCGCCGCAGGTGGAAGTTGCAGGGCATGGTCTCGATCCAGGTGTTGGCGACGGCGATCAGCGGCTTCGCCAGGTCATCGTCGGTAAAGCCGATGGCTTTGTACATGGCGCGCGCCGGAGCCTGGTCGCGCCCGTCGGTGATATTGCGACTGCGATGTTTGAGGTCCATGGGAATGATGCTGACAGTGTAGCCGATGGAGAGGAAGTTCTCAGTTCTCAGTTCTCAGTTCTCAGTTCTCAGTTCTCAGTTTTCAGCAACAACAGCGGGTTTGTTCTTACTGAGAACTGAGAACTGGTCTCTACGCATTCACCGCTTTCGGCCCGGGCTTAACTGGCTCGGTGGCTTTTTTCTTTTCCGACGGCAGCCACGACATCATCGCCCGCAACTGCTCGCCTACCTTTTCAACCGGGTGCTGCTTCGCGGCCTCGCGCAGCTTGGCGAACTTCTTGCCGCCCTTCTTGTTCTCTTCGATCCATTCCTTGGCGAACTTGCCGTTCTGGATTTGCTTCAGCACTTTTTTCATCGCCTTGCGGGTTTCGTCTCCTACAACTTTTTCGCCGCGCGTGAGGTCGCCGTACTCGGCCGTGTTCGAAATCGAATAGCGCATACGGCTCAGCCCGCCTTCGTAGATCAGGTCGACGATCAGCTTCATCTCGTGGACGCACTCGAAGTAGGCGATCTCGGGAGCGTAGCCGGCGGCCACCAGTGTCTCGAAACCTTTCTGCATCAGCGAAGTCAGGCCGCCGCAGAGGACGGCCTGCTCGCCAAACAAGTCGCTTTCGGTTTCTTCTTTGAAGGTGGTCTGCAACACACCAGCGCGGGTCGAACCGATGCCGTGGGCGTAGCAGAGCGCGAGTTCATGGGCGCGTCCGCTGGCATCCTGGTGAATGGCCAGCAGCGCGGGGACGCCGCCGCCCTGGGCATAGACGCGGCGCACCAAGTGACCCGGACCCTTGGGTGCGATCATGACTACGTCCACATCTTTCGGAGGCTTGATGGTTTTGAAGTGAATGGCGAAGCCGTGCGAGAAGCCGAGAATCTTTCCTTTGTGCAGATGCGGCTTGATGGCCGATTCGTAGAAGTCGGCCTGGGTCTCGTCGGGCGTCAGAATCTGGAGCCAGTCGGCGCGCTTGGCGGCCTCGGCTGGGGCAACGACGGTCATGCCATCGGCGCGCGCCTGCTGGGCCGAGCCGCGCCCGGGATCGAGGCCGATGATGACGTCGTATCCGCTGTCACGCAAGTTCTGCGCCTGGGCGTGTCCCTGGGACCCGTAGCCGAAAACGGCGATGTTCTTGCCCTTCAGGGCGGAAGGATTGGCATCGTTTTGATAAAAGACTGTGGCCACTGGAAAACTCCTTATCGATATAGGCTGAATCGTGTTTGAAAACAAAAACCGACCGCTCGGTCGGTTCTAGAGATGCTATCCACTTGCCCCTTCCCCTGTCAACCCAGCGCAGACTAGCTGGCGGGCGAGCGCACAAAAGCTGCGCATCACAACAACATTTAGAATGCCGTTCATCAACTCCAAATGTGACGATGATACACTCCTCAGCCATGCTTGAAGTAAACGGCATAACGAAGAGTTACGGAAAGCTGATGGCCGTCAGCGGCGTAAGTTTCCGGGCTGACTACGGGGAAACCATCGGCCTGCTCGGGCCAAACGGCGCCGGCAAGACGACCACCGTCTCCATTATTGCGGGATTGCTGAGCCCGGATTCCGGCGAAGTCCTGATCGAAGGCAAGCAGGTAAAGCGCGACACCGACCCGGTCAAGCTGAAGATTGGGCTCGTCCCGCAGGAAATGGCGCTCTATGACCAGCTTACCGCCCGCGACAACCTGACCTTCTTCGCGGCGCTTTACTCGCTCGCTGGCGCAAAAGTGAAGCGGGCAATCGCCGACGCTCTGACTCTGGTGGGGCTTTCGGATCGCGCCGGCGACAAGGTGGGAACGTTCAGCGGAGGCATGAAACGGCGCCTGAACCTGGCCGCGGCGCTGCTTCACGATCCACAGATCCTTCTGCTCGATGAGCCGACGGTCGGCGTCGATCCGCAAAGCCGCAACGCGATTTTTGAAAATCTCGAGACTCTGAAGAAGCGCGGCAAAACTCTCATCTACACCACGCACTATATGGAAGAGGCCGAGCGCCTTTGCGACCGCATCGTAATCATCGATCATGGGAAGCTGATTGCCAACGACACGTTGCAGGGACTGCACAAGCTGTTGCCGGTCACCAACGTGATTGCCGTCGAACTCGACCATGCGGACGGTTTCAAGCCGGAACCGATGCTGGCGCTTCCGGAAGTGAAGTCGGCTGAGTTGGATCAAGGCACGCTGCGGGTTGGAGTTCACGACCTGTCCCGTGGCGCGCCCGGCGTTCTTCGCTGGCTGGCCGAGAACGGGCATTCCTACAACCATGTCTCGAGCGAGCAGCCAAATCTGGAGACCGTTTTTCTTACTCTCACGGGAAGGAGCCTTCGAGACTCGCGATGATTCCCTTCCTGGCTCTGGTGCTCAAAGACCTGAAGCTATTTTTCAGCAACCGCAGAGCGGTGATAGTCGGGCTGCTGGTTCCCATCCTTCTGGCCTCTTTCTTTGGCTACCTGTTCGGCGGGCAAGGTGGCAACGCGGAGACCAGCAAAGTGTCGGCGCTGGTGATTGACCAGGACGGTAGCGACATCTCCCGCGGGCTGATCGTTCAGCTCTCCGGCGATAAGAACCTCGATGTAAAGGCATCCACGCTGGACGCCGCACGCGAGGCGGTGCGCAAGGGCAAAGCGACAGCCGCGATTGTCATTCCCAAAGATTTTGGCAGGGATGCTGGACACGCCCTCTTCACTGGTTCGAGCGAGACCGGCGCGAACAAACCCGAACTCGGCGTGCTCTACGACCCTTCTCACCACGTGGAACTCGGCATGGTGAAGGGCATCCTGACCGGTGCGGTCATGCAGAGTGTGAGCAAGGAGATGTTCACCGGCAGAAGCGGGCGGGAAATGGTGGACGAGTCGCTGGCGCAAGTGGAGAACAATCCACGGCTCCCAGCGGAAGACCGAAAGGTTCTCGGCGATCTGCTGGGCGGCGTGAAGGAGTTCAATGAACGCCAAGACCGCGCCGGCGCGTCCGCGCAAACACGGTTATCCGGTGGCCTGACCATGCCTTACCAGACGCGAGAGGAAGCGATTACCTCGGGGCACGATGTCGCCTACAACGGGTATGCACACTCGTTCGGAGGAATGGCCATTCAGTTCATCCTTTTCATGGGACTTGATGCCGGAATCGCGCTGCTGATGCTTCGTCAGAGTGGGCTGTGGCAGCGCCTGAGGGCCGCGCCGCTTTCCCGGTCCACGCTGCTGGGCAGCCGGGCAGTGAGTGCCTCGCTGATGTCGGGCTTTATTCTGGCGGTGCTCTTCAGCTTCGCGCGGGTGGTGTTTGGCGTCCATATCCTGGGCAGTTTCGCGGGCTTCGTCGGAGTCTGCGCCGCATTCTCATTGATGACCGCGGCCTTCGGGCTGATGGTCGCCGCTCTCGGTGAAACGGTCGAAGCCACGCGCGGCTATTCCATCATGGCGACGCTCATCATGGTGATGCTCGGCGGCGCCTGGGTGCCAACTTTCGTGTTTCCGAAATGGCTCCGGACACTGACCGTGGTCGTTCCCACCCGGTGGGCGATGGATGGTCTGGACGGCATGACCTGGCGCGGCTTGGGATTCTCGTCGGCGCTGGCGCCCATCGCTGTGTTGCTGCTGTTCACGCTGTTGTTCGGTGTGGTAGCGGTCACGCGATTCCGTTGGCGGACGGAGGCGTAGAACCATTGAGGTGTTGAATCATTGAGGTATTGAGCCATTGAGTCAATGATTCAATACCTCAATGACTCAATGATGCAATGGCCCCACGACCCATTCCGCGATACCATCTCTTGTGATGCACCGCGAAGCTACCCTCGATCCTCGGCAGGAACACCGTCCTGAACCGCGCCAGGAAATTCTGCGCGCTGCCGCCCGCCTGTTTCAACAGCAGGGATACGATGCCACTTCGATGAACGATGTCGCCGCCGCGCTCAAGCTTTCCAAGGGCGGCCTGTATCACCACTTCCAGTCTAAGGACGAGATCCTCTACAACATCATGTCCCACGCCATGGACATCACCGAACAACGGGTCATCAACGTGGTGCGCCGCATTGAGGGAGTGGAAGAGCGTCTGCGCACGCTGATCCGGCTGCACATCGAGGTTGTGCTCAGTCCCGAAGATCGCGAGATTACGGTGATGCTGCACGAGAACCATCCGCTGGCACCCGCCCTCCGCCGCAAGATCAATGGACGCAAGAAAGATTACCTGCACTTCGTAGAGAACCTCATCGCCGAAGTACAGCGCAAGCGTAATTCCCCGACGGCGGTCACGCCGCGAGCGGCCGCGTTTGCGCTGGTCGGCATGATCAACTGGATCTATCAGTGGTACAAGCCCGACGGCGAACTGAAAGGCGAAGCCATTGTGCGCCAATATACGGACATCTTTTTCCACGGCGCGGTAGGATAAAGCGAG
>Ga0209904_1000035_pt1 | contig 10774 bp, 12 predicted proteins | sample PerMet712P3D_FD_188315 | JGI IMG/M metagenome (GOLD analysis project Ga0209904, IMG submission 188315) | Thawing permafrost microbial communities from the Arctic, studying carbon transformations - Permafrost 712P3D (version 2) | ecosystem: Environmental > Terrestrial > Soil > Wetlands >... | reverse complement strand
GATCTTGCCTTAGCAGATGTGTATAAGAGACAGATGCGAAACACCGCAATGCGAAGTTCCGCAGAGCGCTTTGTAAGGATCCTTTGTAACGATCTAAGGAGGCTGAGTTATGACCGTAGAACGTGCACTTCGTTTGATTGCCGGAATTTTCGTTCTGGTGTCGCTGGCACTCGGGCACTGGGTGAACCCCTACTGGTATCTGTTGACTGCTTTCGTCGGTCTGAATCTATTCCAGTCGGCCTTTACCAACTGGTGCCCGATGATGACAATCCTGCGTAAGTGTGGGATGAATCGTTAGCAGCGGTTGGAAAAACGGCAGCCCCGGAGGGGCGACCGAACTTAGCCCAGCGCTTTAGCGCTGGGAAGGGTGGGGAAGAGGATTTAAGTGCCGGAGGCACGACCGAGCTCTCCCACGTTATGTCCGCACCACCCGCTCCCCGCAATCGGATTCAGGACAGGCGTAGGTGATGTGGTTGCGCTGCCGGTCAAGACTGATGATGAACATGGGGCGTCCGTGGCGCTCGCAGATGGGCTGGTTGGGGGTGAGGACCGGCGCATCTCCGCGCTGAGGCGTGATGTACCCGACGCGCTCGCCGAAGCAGCGATGGCAGAACTTGTCGGTGCAACGAAAGAACTCAATGGAATAGTCGGCGTTGTAGGGAGCTAACGCGGGCTCCATGGTGCGGTAGTGCTGGTCGCAAAGGGGCAGAATGTCCGTCCGCATGCGAAGCGAGTTTAGCACCCGCAGCGCTCTCGTAGGGACAGCCGCCCTCGGCTGTCCAGCCTGTATGCCGCGCAGGCCGCGGACGAGAGCGTCCGGGCCTGCGCGGTTCCTGGTGATCAACACCGTCTACGCCACTACTGGGAAGTCTTGTCGGTTGTCTTCATGATCGTTACCGGCTGATGCTGGCGCTTGCCACTGGCCTGTCCGGTGGCAGCGTCGCGCGGAGCCTGGGCTTGCGAAGAGCCGGCGGCTACGGCTTCGGTAGCGTGGGCGGAATTCTTGCTTGCCGCCACGTCCGGGGCGCCGTCTCCATTCACATCGCCGGTGGCCACGCGCGTCGAAGCCTTGTCCACTTCCTTGGTGATCGTCATGGGTTGGTGCTGGCGCCTGCCAGTGCTCTGTCCGCTAGCGGCGTCGCGCGAAGCCTGGTCTTTCGAAGAGCCGGCGGGAGGAGCGGAATTCTTGCTTACCGCCACGTCCATGCGGCCGTCCCCATTCACGTCGCCAATGGCCACATGCGTCGGTTTCGTGTTGGAGCCGGAGGCTGGTTTTGCGGCGGTCTGCTGCCAGTCGTCCTGAGCCGATTTGTTGCCCAACCTTTGATCTTTGGCAGCGTCTTTGCTCGCAGTTTGCGTGGTGGAAGTCTTGGTTTTCTGCTTGTCGGTTGTCGATTGCGCAGCGGCGACGAGCGATAGACCGGCGAAAGCGGCGATCAGAATCTTATGGTTCATGTTTTTCTCCTGAGTGGCGCGTCCCCACGACGCGTCGTGACCCGCTGGGAACGGAAAAATGGACACATGCCGTCCCATGGGAATTCGATGATTCTGGCTGTTCTCGGGCAGGTCGGCAAATTACCAAAGTGCATCGCGCGGGCGAAGGCTGAACTGGCGTCACCCGATGCAGCGACAGCCCTGGGATGACTAGGGTTCCGAGCGCGACACCGGCGTTGCCACCCATCACGAAGGGAATGCCGCCAAGTTCAAGCGCTCAGTTTGCGCAGGAATTCCTGTTCGTCCATGCGGTACTTAAAAGCTTTGCGGCCGTTGATGAAGACGACGGGGACTTCGTCGTTATAGAGGCGTCGGATCTCGGCGTCGGAGTCGACGTCGATTTCCCGCCAGGTGAAGCCGCCCCGCTTGTGCAGCTTGTCGAGGCTCTCCTTGACGATTTCGCAGAGATGACATCCCTTGCGGGTATAAACGACGACTTCACCCGGCTGCGTCATTCGAAGGAGTGTAGCAGTTTCGAGGCAGAGTCTGCCAAGATGCGGAATGCCCGACACGGAATGCCAGAGAAAGACGGGCGTAGAATTTCCTGATGATGACGACGCTCAGGATGACGATGACGACAAACGCACGGCCGCTTTCTGGCAGGACGCTGCTGGTGACGGGCGGGGCGAAACGACTGGGGCGCGCGATTGCCCTGGCCGCGGCCGAAAACGGCGCTGACGTGGCGATTACGTACCGCGACTCGGCGCGCGAAGCCCGGGCGGTGGTGGGAGAGTTGGCGAGGCATGACGTGCAGGCACTGGCCGTGCGCTGCGATGTGACCGATGAAAAGAATGTCCAGGAGATGGTGAAGGAAGTGGCGAGCGAATTGGGCGGGATCGACGTGCTGGTGAATAATGCCGCCAATTACGAGACCGTTGAGTTTGAGAAGATCACGCTAGCGCAGTGGGATGCGATGTTTGCGTCGAACACGCGCGGGCCGTTTCTGGTGTCGCGTGCGGCGCTCCCCTCTTTGAGAAAGCGCAGAGGGCGCATCGTGAATATGGGCTCGCTGGGCGGCCTCCGTCCCTGGGCGACGCATGCGCATTATTGTTCGTCCAAGGCGGCCGTACACATGCTGACCAAGGTGATGGCGAAGGCCCTGGCGCCGCGGATTGCGGTGAATGCCGTGGCTCCGGGGATGATTGAGTTAGGCGAGAAATCGGCGGCAGCGTTCATGAAGAAGATGTCGAAACAAACGCCCATGCAGCGCGCGGGAACGGCGGCGGACATTGTCGCGGCGGTCATGTTCTTCGCCGCCTCCCCGCACTTTATTACCGGGCAAGTGCTGGCGGTGGATGGCGGGCTGGGACTCTAGTAGGCTCGTTCTCGCACTTGATTTTGGGTGGCGCAGCGCTTCAGCGCTGCGGTAACGAGCCCGTTTTCGGTGCCGGCTTTAGCCGCTGCGGTCAGGGTGCTGCTCCACAAGTACTTTTCAGCGCTCTGCGAGACGCCGGACCGGAGATTGGAGTCTTACCTCGGCTCCAGAGATTTGTTTCCTGGCTTCTGTTCGCGTATCGTTCCTTTTTTCGACTTTCACCACACTTATGACACCATCCATTCGGAATGCGGTCTCTGTTCCCCTCACGTTCTTTCTGGCTCTCTTCCTGGCAGCTTCTCTCGCCGTCGCCCAGGATCGCCCCGAGGAGGGCGGTCATGAACTCCAGGTGTGGACTGGCGGCGGCCGCTCAGTTCCGGGCGGCACCAAAGATACCAGCGTGTGGAACGCGGGACTCCGCTATGGATGGATTCTGACCGCTCCGCACGGCCCCGGTTTTCTCAACGGACGATTCGAGTATGCAGTGGACGCGGTCCCGGCGTTTGTTGTGTTCCAGCGAGCAAACACCGCGTACGGTGCGGGAGTGAATCCCGTGGGGCTGAAATGGATTTTCGCCACCCGCGGACATGTTGCTCCCTACCTCGAGTTAAATGGCGGAACGCTGTTTACGACGCATGAGGTGCCAACGGGAACATCGACGATCAATTTCACCTCGGGAGCAGCCTTCGGGCTGCATTTTCTGGGAGAGCGCGCGTGGTCGGTGGATGTCCGCTACATGCATATTTCGAATGCCGGCCTGACCGTCCCGAACCCGGGAGTGAATACCGTGCAAGTGCGGTTGGGATTTGGGAAGTTCTTAGGGAAGAAGTAGCGAGCGCATTTCCTGTAGAGACGCGGCTTGCCGCGTCTCTCACGTCCAAGGAGACGGGGCAAGCCCCGTCTCTACACTCCACCACCCTTGATGGGATAACGAAGTCGCGGTCTGCCTCGGTTCCGCCCGCCTTCTTCGGGAGACAACCTACGCCCCACCCAGAATTCGCGGCTGTTCGTCAGTGGAGCAGCGTGGAAAGAACCTGGTTGACCGCGAATGCCGCAGCGTACGCAACTATGGTCATGTAGACAAACTGGACGACCGGCCACTTCCAGCTGTTGGTTTCTCGGCGCACCACTGCCAGCGTTGACGTGCACTGCATGGCAAACGCAAAGAAGACCAGCAGCGCCATCGCCCCAGCGGGAGCGAGATCTTGCCTTAGCGCATTCTGCAGCGTCATCGAGTGCGTTGCCGGGTCGGTCCCATAAATCGTGCCCAGGGTTCCGACGATCACTTCGCGCGCGATCACGGATGTCAGCAGTCCGATCCCGATTTTCCAATTGAAGCCGAGAGGCCGGATGAGCGGTTCAATTCCATGCCCGAGGTAAGCGATCGCGCTCTGCTCCAGCTGTGGAGCATGGCCACCGTGCAGTGGAAGGTGAGTCAGGACCCAAACCAGCAGAGAGACTCCCAAAATGTATGTGCCCGCCTGCCGCAGGAAGACCCGTGCGCGATCAAACAGGCGAAGGCCAATCGACTGCCAGGTCGGCCACCGATACTCGGGAAGTTCCAGAACGAACGGAGCGGCAGCGGATCTGAGCACCGACGACTTCAGTATCTTCGCCGTAACTATGGCTGCAAGAAATCCCAGCAGGTACAGCGAAAGCATGGCACAAGCCCGAGCGCTGAGCAGTACGCCAACGACCGGGCGATTGGGAATAAATGCCGCGATCAGCAGGGTGTAGATTGGCAACCGGGCCGAACAGGTCATGAAAGGGGCGATAAGAATCGTCGCGATCCGGTCCCGCTTGTTTTCGATGGTGCGCGTCGCCATGATTGCCGGCACCGCGCACGCATAGGCGGACAAAAGAGGAATGAATGCCTTCCCGTTCAATCCCACGCCCCGCATGGTGCGGTCCGCAATCAGCGCCGCTCGCGCCAGATAGCCGGAGTCTTCCAGAAATCCTATAAACAAGAACAGCAGAAGGATCTGAGGCAGGAACACCAGCACGGAACTCACGCCCTTCCAGAGGCCATCCAGAAGAAGCGATCGGACGAGACCATCGGGAACCAAGGGCGCAGCTTGCTGCCCCAGCTTTGTGAGCAGATCCTGAAAAGCTGTGCTCAGGGGCTGGCCCAGCCCGAACACGGTTTGGAAAACAGCGCCTACGACGACCACAAAAATTACTGGTCCCCATATCTTGTGCAGGAACACATCGTCCAGCCGGCGGCTCCATACGCTGGGAACATGCCGCTGGTAATCGATTCGCCGCCCAACCTGGCTTGCCCACTTCCGGCACTGCGGAAGATCTTGCAGAACTGGGAGCAATGCCTCTGGAAGCGGGTCGTGTTCCTGTCTGAGGAAGCGGTCCACGGTGTCCAATCCCGTCCCCAACGTCGCACTCACCATGGCAACCGGCGCACCCAGTTCCTCGGCAAGTTTGAGAACGTCCAGCGACCCACCTCCCTTGGCAAAAACATCCGCCATATTCAGGAGCACGAGTGTAGGCAGCCCTAAAGCGATCACAGGCTTTGCCAATACGAGTTGCCGTGAGAGATGGGTTACATCCAACACCAGCAAAACCGCATCTGGGCGAGGCAGGCCGTCCATTTGACCGGTCAGCACCTCGACGGCAACGCGTTCATCGTCGGAATAAGGCGTCAGGCTGTACACACCCGGCAGATCGACGATCCTGATCTCGTGTCCGCTGCCCGCCAGTACGCCCACGCGTTGCTCGACCGTCACGCCTGGGTAATTGCCGACCTTTTGACGCAGGCGGGTCAGACGATTGAAGAGCGTCGACTTCCCCGAATTGGGTGGGCCGATCAGGGCCACCGTCCGGATTTCACGGCCCGGAACGTCCGGAACTTTTTCACCGATGGCGAACAAGGGCTCGGTAGAAGTATCGCAACCACATCGGCCATTCAGAATCGACGTCACGGCAAGTCACCCAAAGGCGTAGCCCCCCCTCGCTTGACAATGATGTGGCATGCGGTCTCCGCCCGCAGAGCAATCTCGGTCCCGTCTACCGAATAGACGCTTGGGTCGCCCAAGGGCGCGCGGCGGGAAAACCCGACCTGCACGCCTGGAACAAAACCGACGCGCATCAGAAATTGCTGCTCGGCCGGAGGCAGGGAGATATGGTCGATCGTCGCGGCTTCGCCCACTTCAAGATCGGTGAGCGCGACCCGTAGCTCGGGCATTTCTGGTCCTACTCGCTTTCGTTCTCCATTCGGACCCGCGCAACCGGCTCTGCCAGCGCGGCGTCGACGGATTTGCGCAGATGGTCGCGGCCGGTCTTTGGTTAGGTACGTCAGGGCAATGCCGACGATGAGCGCGGCTTCGACGCCTTCGCGGAGCGTAATGATGAATGCCTGGAGCATGGAACAATCAGTCGCTTTCTAAGTGAAAATGAATTTCAATTTCAATATTAATAGGATACGGGTTGGAGCGGGGCCCGGTCAACGCAATGCATCACCTATGGACGTGATTTGCATCACACGGGGAAAACGCGCATTGAACGGTAGTTCGCGGGAACGCCATGGATTTGTCACGATCGTTGTGTGATGCACGCACTTGCCTGCCAACGCTAACGGCTACCAAGCTGGGTGCAGGGCCCGTGGTGTAATGGGAGCACGTTGGCCCGTCCAGCTAGAAGGTGCGGGTTCGAATCCCGTCGGGTCCACAGTCTCCCAGGGTGGGTAGGGGGACTGATCTGGGGACTCAGGACAGGGAGTCCCCTTGGTAATGTTGACACTGAGATATGCGCTGGCGATAATCGTTGTAGCTGGACAGGCTAAGTAAGCTCCCGAGACCCGAACCCGCGCGGCTCGGGTCTTCTTCTTTTTTCCACGCTCCTGCTTGAACGCCTGGAGCAGCCTGAAAGCTCAGATAATCCGCAAGAACTTCTTTGCGTGGGCGATTTCGGGAAAAAGGTTTTCTTCCGCCAGAAACTCCCGCGAGTGCACGCATCTCCGGCTCCCCCGCAGTCTAACCGGATGCTTCAAATGCAGCATCTCGTGAAACAGAATGTATTCGACGGCGTAGCGCGGCACGCGTGGGTGGTCGAAAACGCGGCTGATGACGATGGCGTTATGTGCCGGGTCGTAGTGGCCAAGGCTGCTGCGGGCGTGGTTCTGGCTCCAGGTAAGTTGCGGGCGTCCCAGGAGTCCGTGGAAGAAGCGGCAGTTGAGGTCGTCAAAGATCTCTTCCAGATGGTAGTGGTGTCCGCGGGCGGAGCGGATGTGCTTGCGTCCGCGCATCTGCCGGACGAGTCGCGCCTTGGCGGCCACGTCGTGGCCGGCAACATAGCGGCGATAACGGGCGCTGTGCACGCGATCGACCGGCTTGCGATAAAGCTTGGCGAGCAGGATGTGGGCGATCGACTGCAGCACGGCCTCGGGCGCGCCTTCCAGCAGATCGGAAAGGCGAATGTAGAGCTCTCCCTGGCGCAGCCGGATAGTGTTGTTGATGGAAACGAAAGGATAAAAACGAATGTGCATGGTCGGCGCGGGCGTGCGCGGGCGAAGTTCGCGATAGGCTTCGTGAAAGATTTCGGCGAGTTTTGGGGACACGTTGAAGGAAGGTTAGCACGAGGCGGCAGCCAGTACCCAGTGCGCCCTGCTCAACAGGCTGCGGAAGAACTCAGAGAAACACAGGAAATCCCTACGCTTTCCCCCGTGTTCCTCTGTGTACCCTGTGGTAAAGAAGTTCGCTGCGGATGGAGCCGCCCTAGTTCTTCTTCTTGCGCTTCATGTAGGCCTCAACTTCGGCGACGGTTTTGCGGTGGTCGTCGGCGCTGGAGTCAACGGTATCGAGCGCGTCGGTCAGCAAGAATTCGTACTGCTTAGCTTCGTCGACATTCGTGTTCGCGGAGTTCTTGATGGCGCGCAGCTTCGCCTGAAATTCGGTGTCGGCCTCGATGATGAGTTTCAGCGGCTTGCGAATATCGTCCTTGCGGCTAACGTACATATCGATGTTGTCGTTCAGTTCGTCGTAGACGGCAAGGAAATCTTCCAGCATGTCATGGGTCTGCCGCGCGCGCTCGGTCGTCTTCGGATCGCTGCGCATTTGCTCAAGCTTGATCATGCGATCCCGGGAAAACTTCACGTAAAGCTTTAAGCGCTGGTCCGGGTCGAGCATGGCGTCGCGAAGCTGGTCGATCTCCAGCGGATTGAGCGGGTCGCGTCGGCGCTGGGCCCAAAGCGGCGAGCAAACTGGCAAGCAGACCGCGAGCGTCAGCAACAGGGCCAGCCCGAGCATGGTGTGCCCGAGCATCGTGCGACCGAGCATGGTTCGCCGACGCCAGCGCCAGTAGACGCCCGCCCTCATTTCTTCTCCTTCTTCTTGTCCTTGGCGAACATCTCCTGCAGCAGTGCGGTGCGGACGTCTTCCAGGCGGCGGATGGCCCGTTCTACCGGAAGCTGGTCCTCGAAGGCGAGAGTGCGCTTGATGTCCCGCAGCTTCTCCGCCATTTTTCGCACATCGATCTCGACATTCTTGAGGTGCTTCTTCGTCTGCGTGGCGGCGTCGCGCGCTTGTTCGGAGTAGGCAACGACGTCGTCGACGGCGGCAGCGGCCTGCGCGACGTTGCCATCCTGGTACAGCGTGTCGGCGCTGCGCAACTGACCCCGCGCGATCTGCATGGAGAGTTCGGGGCGGTCTTCGGTACGCGCGCTTTCCAGGCGCGCTTTCAGTTCCGCCACGGTGGCGTCTTTGGCGGCGCCGTAGGCGGACCCGAGTGCGAGCAGAAGCAGATACAAGGCAAGTCGGCGCATGGCAGTTAACGCTTCTTCGGTTCAATCGCGATCAGGCGGTGTCGAGCCTGCCACTCCTGATCCGGATACCTTCCGTTAGCAACATCCAAAAATTGATGATAATCGAGCGTGGCCTGTTTGTAGTCGCGCAAGTGGTCATAGGCGGAGGCCCGAAGAAAAAAACAAATCGCGGGCATCTCCGCATTCAATAAAGCGCGCCCATTGAGCGCTCGGATCGTGAGGTCGTAATTCTTATTTTCGCTAGCCGCAAATGCCAGATCGACGTAAACCTCCGGCCAATCGCGCTTCAGCCGGACCGTGGTCAGAAACTCCTGTTCGGCTTCCGGGAATTTCTTTTGCAACAACAGAGCCCTCCCCAGCCCGCGATGCAATTCCGGGTCTTTCGGCTGGGCAGCGACCAGAGCGCGATACGCGGTTTCCGCGAGATCGTTTTTTCCCGCGCTCGAATACAGGTCGGCCAGTTCACGCTGCGCGTCGGAGTCCGCGGGAGCGAGTTTCACTACAGTCTGGAACTCCGCGATTGCCTCATCCTTCTTTCCTTCCGCCTCCAGCACGCGCCCGAGTTGTAGATGAATCCCGGAATCATCGGCACGCTCGGCGGCCAGCTTACGCAGCAAGGGTTCAGCGTCGCCGAGGCGGTTGGACTTCATATAGATGTTGGTGAGGCCGATGGCGGCTTCCGTGGTGGCCGGATCATTGGTGTGCGAGTCATGGTTGTGCGGATCATTCTTCTGCGGATCGTTGTCGTGGGAATCGGCGGAGCGCGGATCGAGCGTCAGCGCTTGTTTGTATTCGGCTTCGGCGTCCGAGAATTCTTTTCGCCGCTCATGCAGCAATGCCGCCGAGAGATGCGGCTCAGGGTCCTTCGGCGTGAGCTCGGAAGCCTTGCGGTAAGCCCGCAGTGCGTCCTCCGGCTTTGTGTTTTCGAGCAGATGCGCCAGAGCGAGCCAGGCGCGGGCCTGACCTTCTTCGACGTGAGCTGTGGGTTTCAGGCCGGTTGCGGCGCGCAGGAATTGCTCGCCGTCGGGATTATTCACGCGCACCAGCATCAAGCCCAGGTTGAGGTTCGATTCAAAAACGTCGGGCTTGGCGGCGACCGACTGCCGGTAGGCGTGGATCGACTCCTCGGTGCGGCCCACGCGGTTCAGAACAAATCCGAGATCGAACCACGCCTGATAGTTCTTGGGATCTTTGTCGATCGCCTTTTTCAGCAGCGTCTCCGCCGCAGCAAAATCGTTCTTCTGAATCGCATCTTCGGCCTGCGCGATTTCCGGAGGTGTGTTGTCAATGCGTTCCTTGTAATGGCGGACGGTAGTATGGGTCTGCTGAGCAAGGGCGCTAACCGCGAGGCAGGCCGTAAGAACCCAAGCCGCAAGAAGGACGAGGACCGCGTTGGTAAACCTGCGGTTCATGCGCGGGAGTATCCAGCCCCGGAGGGCCAACCGAACTTAGCCCAACGTTTCAGCGTGTGCATGAGAACTCGTCTTCGCGCATCCGACTGAGAACAAACCTCCACGCTTTCAGCCGCGAAGCGGCGTAAGAATGCAGCCCACGGCGTAAGCCGTGGGAAAAGTCGGGAACCAACAAGCCCCAGAGGGGCGAAAGAACAGTTCTCGCGCTCCCGAGGAACCTTCACTTTCCCTCTCTGAAAACTTGTGATTCTACTGCTCGCCATTCCGCGCGTAGTTTCCATTCAACACCCGCTTCAGATACTGTCCAGTGTAAGAGTTCTTCAACTCCGCGATCGCTTCCGGCGGCCCGAATCCAACCACCTTTCCGCCCCGATCGCCCCCTTCCGGCCCAAGGTCGATAACCCAGTCCGCGGTCTTAATGACCTCGAGATTGTGCTCGATGACGACAATCGACCCTCCCGCCTCGATTAGACGGCGAAACGCGGAAAGGAGTTTGCTGACATCGTCGAAATGCAGCCCGGTAGTAGGTTCATCGAAAATGTAAAGTAAGTGCCGCTTGCGTTTAGCCACGCCCTCTGCGACGCGGCTAACCGGACGAGCTCCAGGCTGAAGATGCGCCGCCAGCTTCATGCGCTGCGCCTCGCCTCCCGAGAGCGTCGTGGCCGACTGCCCAAGCCGCAGATAGCCGAGGCCCACTTCGTCCAGCACGCGCAATTTGTCCGTGAGCCGCGGAACCTCGGCAAAGAACTTGAGCGCTTCGCGAATGGTGAGGTTCAGCACTTC
>Ga0209904_1000034_pt1 | contig 10880 bp, 7 predicted proteins | sample PerMet712P3D_FD_188315 | JGI IMG/M metagenome (GOLD analysis project Ga0209904, IMG submission 188315) | Thawing permafrost microbial communities from the Arctic, studying carbon transformations - Permafrost 712P3D (version 2) | ecosystem: Environmental > Terrestrial > Soil > Wetlands >... | reverse complement strand
CTTACGAGAGAGCTCTCAGCAAGAGAGGTTGGTCAGAGCGCCAGACTTGTGCGCCACGGTTGACCGGTATTGGTGCAGGCGAAAAAAGTATGTGCGATGGTCGAAGCTCTCAGTGTATGAATAAAGTATTTCTGGAATATTTTCGTTGCCCAGAGCGATACGTTCGGTTCGCTGCGAAAGATGGGCTTTCCGAGAATAGCGGATTTTTCCAATTCGGACAGGGAGTCGTCGGATATGGCAGGTATGCTCAGCACCGACCGGCCGATTCTCCACGAGGCCAGCTTCGTGATGCGTGGGAAGACGTGGATTGTGCGTCTGGTTCGGTGTGTTTGCCTTTCGATTTAGAGGAAGTTGTAGAAAATCTTCGGCTGGAGCGCTATACCGAAGATTGCCAATACCGCAGCTCTGGAAACGGCATCATCGCACGGATGTACTACGCTATCCGGCCTTTTCTACCCGTTGCCTTCCGCAGGTATTTGCAGCGCGCGTACTTAAGTGATTGGGACAAAATCACCTTTCCCACCTGGCCAGTGGATCATACTGTGGACAGCATTGTGCGCGGATCCATGCAGCTGTTGCTGCGCACACAGCGACTGGAGAAGATCCCGTTCATCTGGTTCTGGCCGGATGGCGCGTCCAGTGCTGTGAGCATGACACACGACGTTGAGACCGCTGCGGGGAGAGATTTCTGTGAATCCTTAATGAACATCGACGAGTCCTTTGGAATAGCAGCCTCTTTTCAGATCATCCCCGAAGATCGTTATGAGGTCAGCCAGAAGTTTCTGGATTCGATCCGCAGACGCGGCTTCGAAGTCAATGTTCAGGACTTGAACCACGACGGCCGATTGTACAACGACCGAAGTGAGTTTGCGAGACGTGCGGTAAAAATCAACGAATACGGACGGAGGTTTGGGGCGTCAGGCTTCCGGTCCGCTATCTTGTACCGCAGGCAGGAGTGGTACTCGGATCTTGATTTCTCCTACGACATGTCGGTTCCCAGCTCGGGGCACCTGGAGCCACAGCGCGGCGGGTGTTGCACGATTATGCCCTACTTTAAGGGTAAAATGCTGGAACTGCCAGTCACTACCACGCAAGATTATTCGCTTTTCAACTATCTACGAAGTTTCTCGATCGACCTTTGGAAACGGCAGATTGATCTGATCCTGGAGCAAAATGGACTGATCAGTTTTATTGTCCATCCGGATTACATAACGAAAGACCGTGAAAGCCGGATTTATCAGCAACTGCTCGCTCATCTGGCCTGGCTTCGCACCCAGAAGAACGTTTGGGTTGCCGTACCCGGCGCAATTGACCGCTGGTGGAGGCAGCGATCAAAAATGGAACTGGTTAGCGACGGAAGCGGGTGGCGAGTCGAAGGGGCGGGAAGCGAACGGGCCTGCGTTGCATACGCCAGTGAAAAGGACGGGAAGCTTGTCTTCGAACAGAGATCGCACGCGCCAGCCGATTTCACTTAGAGAAAGACCGGATTCACTTTACCCGCTGTCGTTCGGGGCTTCGGGGCCTGCTTGCCGGCTACCTTCTGAAGGCTACCGGTGCCGGGCTTTCTTTTCCGCTGGCAGATTTCTCCGTCACCACACACCCCGATCTTGATCCTGAACTTGAAGACATCAATGGAAACACGGAAGCCGGGAAACTATGGTTTCTGGCAGACCTCAGCGTTGCCGATGGCTACCGCGCGACCGTGGCCATCGAGCGCTCTTATTCCCACTTGGAAACCTATGCCTGGAACTGAGCGGCCATCTCCGCCCCACCGCGAAAGTGGCTGACTGGGTGACGATGGACACCCGCTCTATTTTGGTCCCCCTGTTGCTTTCGCTATTTGGCATGAGGGTCCCGATCGAAGAGTTAAGTGGGGAACTGAAAGAGATTTCCAATAACCGTTCTTGCACTACAAGCGGCTGGTCTTGTACTTGAAACGTGGCGCATTCCCTATGCCCAACATGGCACGCTAGTGGCGGCGAACAGGGTGGCCAGCCGAGCAGGAAGGAGTCACAAATGCACCGTTATCTGAAATCAATTAAGGCGGTCCCGACTGGAGCGGGGATCGTCTTGGCGATTCTCACAATCCCGATTCAACTGAGCGGCCAAAATGGGCAGGTTCCGCACTCATCCGCCATCCAAACCCAGTCTTCAGCGAGCAATCCAGGAAACAAGACACCGCAGACGGATAGTGACATACCGTGCGTCGCGAGTGCCCCCAATTCTGCCGCTGTGAAGTCACAAACGACGCCCGCCATGCCGGTGCAACAACCACATGTGCAACCGAAACGTTTCCCGTTTCACTATGACTTGTTATAAGGTTGACCCGCTTTCTGACCCCCGCTGGGCAGCTTTGGTTGAGAGTCATCCGCGATCGTCAGTATTTCATAGTCCAAACTGGCTCCGAGCGTTGCGCGCTGTATACGGTTATGAGCCTGTCGTTGTGACTACCTGTCCTCCCGATGCGCACCTGACAAACGGACTTGTTTTCTGTCGGATCAATAGCTGGTTGACAGGTCGACGCTTGGTCTCATTGCCCTTTTCTGATCATTGCGACCTCTTGATCGATCGGCCGAATGAGCTCGACGAAATGCTTCTGCACATGAGACGAGACGTCGATGAGGAAAAGTGCAAGTACATCGAGATTAGACCTGTCTCTTACCAGCCGAGTGGCCGTACTGGACTAGGCAGGGGAGTTACGTATTTGCTGCATCGTCTAGATCTGCGTCTGGCCACGGAGGAATTGTTTCTTAAGTTCCACAAAAATTGCGTGAAAAGGAAGATTCGTCGTGCCGAACGCGAAAAGCTGCAGTACGAGGAAGGAACGTCAGAGGATCTGCTGCGGAAATTTTATCGGCTTCTGGTGATGACTCGTCGGCGGCATTTTCTGCCGCCACATCCGATTGAGTGGTTTCGAGGCCTGATTGCCGCATTCGGGAAGGATCTTAAGATTCGAATGGCGTCCAAGGATGGCGTAGCGGTTGCCAGCATTCTCACGCTTTCGCATAAGAAATCGATGGTCTACAAGTACGGTTGCAGCGATGCCGAATCCAACCGGTTCGGCGGAATGGCGCTCCTGTTTTGGAAGACCATACAAGAAGCCAAAGACGGCGGGTTTGAGGAGTTCGACTTGGGACGCTCGGACACGGAAAACCTCGGGCTTATCGCCTTCAAGGAGCACTGGGGCGCGCAGAGAGCGCTACTCCATTACTGGACCTATCCCCACCGTCCGAGCCGTCCGACGGCTAGCTGGAAGAAGAGCTTAGACAGGCAAGTTGTTTCCGCAGCCCCAGATCTCGCGCTCATAGCAGTTAGCAAGCTGCTGTACCGGCATATCGGATAGCCCGACAGCCAGCTCGGAAAATCCTGATGACTCCCCTTCTAAATAGAGAGGTCCGACGGTTTTGATTATGTTTCTAAATAGAGCCTACTATTTCTTTAAGCCGATGTGCCGTGGCAATTGCGTCTGGCGTTGCGACGATGGCGCGCTAACCGTCGACGCAGGACCTACGCCGATGTGTGGCCAATCGACCCTGCTGCGGCTCGTACTCCTCCCGGATGGCCGGGTTGGCCGGACGGGAATCGGTTCGCGCTGGTTCTTAGTCATGACGTCGAGGGCATCGTGCAGGCATAACTGCTGCGGGACATCGAAGTGAGCTTGGAGGGGGAGAATGAATACCGCCTTCACAGCATCAACGGCGAAAGCGAACGGGGCCGGAATTGGAGCATCATTCCGTTTATCCCCGCAACAAACTCTTCGGTTTGCTTGGTGGTCGAAGCCGGCCCGACCAGGATCAGATACTTCCATTGGGAGCCAAGTTGACTGCTGAACTCGCGCCTGCCATGAAGCATCTTCTCACCTTCGTGCCCGATCCGTCGCTGGAGGCCTGCGCGGAGTGCAGGATCAGCGTCCGTTCCCTGCCGTATCTGGCCGATCACGCGTTTCAGGACATGGTCGTGCTGCCCGGGTCGTTCTACATTGAAATGGCGCTCTCTGTTCATCAGGAGCTTCTTGGGCGCGCCCCGGGTGTGGTGCGAAACGTGACTTTCCAGAATCCAGTCATCCTTTCGCTGGACGATACGATCATAAGGGTTGAGGTCCGGAACAATGGTGGCGCTACCGCTGAATACACTTTCTACGAAGCCGCTGTCGAGAATGGAGGTGCTCCCCTCGGCGGCCAGTATGCTGCGAGGCTGGAGATCGACCGCAGCCCATCAGCTCTTCAAGAGTCTGTCAACAAATCATTTTCAATCGAAGAGTTTCAGGCGCAGGCTCATGACGTAATCGATTCTGAGCGTTTTTACAGAGAGCTTCGTGACAACGGCAACCAGTACGGGCCCCGGTTTCGGTGTATCTCCTCGATTTGGCGGGCGGGCAATCAGTCTCTCGGGAGAATTTCCTGGCAGCGTGCGGAAAGCGAGCCACATTGCCTGCACCCCGCCCTACTGGATTCGACGACTCAGATGCTGGCGCCCTTCATGATGGCCGGAAGCAAGACTTTCATCCTGCGGTCGATTGAACGTATCGAGATAGTGGACCTCAATTTTCCCGATACCCTGTGGTGCCATGCCACGCTGCTGCCGGAGACTGAAGGAGAGAGCAAGGGTGTGGTCGGTAATGTTCGTGTCTTCGGTCCGTCGGGCAAGCCGTACCTGAAACTCTCCGGAGTCGCCTTCACCCTTCTGGACCACCCGGATGCCCTCGAGGAAAACACGGCGCCGAGCCTTGTAGTCGCCTCCAACTTTACGGCAGAGCCGCTCGAGGATTCCCTGAAGTTCTGGGCGGCGCATTTCGGCCTTCAGGCCAAAATCGAATTTGCGCCCTACGATCAGATTTTTCAGCAGTTGCTGCAGACGGAGAGCGCGTTTCGCAGGAACAGCGACGGGGTCAACATTATCCTGCTGCAATTGGAGAAATGGGCCGCTGCCGAACGAGATTGTGTCCTGGCCTTCGACAGAAAGAGAGCCGAGCAGTGCTTCGGGAAGCGCAAGAGATGCATTTTGCCGAATGGCCTCGAAATCGTTCATTTGAACCAGTATGAAACGGACTACCTGTACAAGGAGATTTTTGAGGACGAATGTTATCTAAAGCATGGTATACGCCTGCCCGACGGAGCCACCGTGGTGGACATTGGGGCCAACATCGGCCTGTTTTCCCTTTTCGTAATGAGCCGCTGCAGGAACCCGAGGATTTACGCCTTCGAACCCGCCCTGGTCGCGTATGACCTCCTGAAGGCGAACTGCGACGCCTACGGCTCCAGCGCCCAGGCCTTTAATTTCGGCGTCTCGGACAGGCAGGGCACCGCGACCTTTACCTTCTATGAGAATTCCTCTGTTTTCTCCAGCTTCCATTCCGGTGAAGCCGAGGACCGCGAGGCTATCCAGGCGGTCGTCCGCAACATGCTCAACGCCGGATCGGTCGCCGACGAATCCCTGCAGGAATATGTCAATGAGCTCACCATCGACAGGCTTCGCCCCAGTACCCACGAGTGCCGCCTGACATCGGTGTCGGACATCATCCGCGAAAATCAGATCGACAGGATCGATCTTCTCAAAATTGATGCCGAAAAAAGCGAGCTGGACATCATCAGGGGCATCGCGGATTGCGACTGGCCGAAGATCGATCAGATCGTCATCGAAATCCACGATCCCACCCGCGAGGCGGTTCGTTGGATCAACGACCTGCTGATCCGGAAGGGATACCGATGTGCGATCGAACAGGAAAAACTGCTCGAGCATTCCGGACTATTCAACCTTTTCGCAACCCGTGATGAGACCGGCGACAGGATGGGCTCGGATTCGGAGCGCTTCCAAACCGCCGCTCCTCCGGTGCCAATGCCGCGGCTGCTAGGCAGCCTGCAACGCAATGTCCGGGATTTCTGCGCCGCGCTGCAGTCATTCACAAGCCAGACGCCGGCGCCTCTTGTCCTCTGTTTCTGTCCGGCGAGCCCGGCCGTCGAAGCCAATGCGGAACTGAAGGTGGCGCTCGGTGACGCCGAGCGGGAATTGCTCTCACGAGCTGGCACGCTGGCGGGCGTTTCAACCATCGGTTCGGAGTCCCTGTCGCGGCGCTATCCGGTCGCCGAGTATTACGACGTTCATGGTCATCAGTTGGGGGACATTCCCTACACACCGGAGTGCTACGCCGCCATCGGCACCGCCCTGTTCCGAACCATCTTCAACCTGAAGCGAAAGCCATTCAAAGTAATTGTGCTGGACTGCGATAACACCCTTTGGAGGGGCGTGTGTGGCGAGGATGGCCCCCGGGGAATCGCGGTCACCGAGCCTCACCGCGTTCTGCAGCAGTTCATGGTTGGTCAGATGAACGTCGGTATGCTGCTGTGCCTCTGCAGCAAGAACAGCGAAAAGGATGTGCTGGACGTATTCGATCAGCGAGCTGATATGCTCCTGAAACGCGAGCACCTGGCTTCATGGCGGATCAACTGGAGCAGCAAGTCTGAGAACATCAAATCTCTCGCGAGCGAGCTGAATCTTGCGTTGGACAGTTTTATCTTCATCGATGACAACCCTGTGGATTGCGCTGATGTGGAGATCAACTGCCCCGGTGTGTTGACTCTGCAGGTGCCGCGGGAACCTGCGTCGTTTGCCTCGTTTTTCGAGCATATCTGGGCTTTCGATCACACGGGAACGACCGAAGAGGATCGAAGCCGCACCAGGATGTATCAGGAAAACGCGCAAAGAGAGAGCTTCCGTACGCAGACCCCTTCCCTGAATGACTTTGTCGCGGGCCTCCTGGTTCGCGTCGAAATGGCTGAAGCAACCGAGGATCAGCTCAGCCGTGTCTCGCAATTGACCTTTCGAACCAGTCAATTCAACTTCACCACGATCCGGCGCTCGGCAAGCGAAATCAGAGACTTCCGAAAGCGGGAAAACGCCGGATGCCTGGTGGTTCGGGTGGCTGATCGATTCGGGGACTATGGGCTCTCCGGTGTCGTAATGTATGAGACGGAAGCTGATCGGTTCAAGCTCGACACTTTTCCTGTCTCTTATACACATCTAGATGTGTATAAGAGACAGGGCCACTACTAGGCTGTGGCCTTAGCGCCGATGCACTCTGGTTGACATGCCGTGCACAGCGTGATCAAGTTCTCCTCTGAACCGGCTCCCGAATGGCTGCGGAATTCCTTGTGGTGCACCTCAAGATTCGACATCGTGCCGCAGGATTGACACCTCCAGCCGTCGCGACACAGGATCTGCCGGCGCAGACTTTCGTACGAAAAGGGATCCAACCGCAAGGGAGCGGCTTTGGGGCGAATCATTCTCACGACGCCTTCTCACGCAGATTTTCAAGGAAAGCTTGCTGCTGTTCGCCGGGCAAGAACTTGTAGTAGCGCGAGATCGAGTTGAACAGGATTTCGGGGTCACCATTGTCCAAATGCGCGCCGGCCAGGAAGTCGGCGCAGATCATCTCCAGACAGTAACCGCGCGATACACAGATACTTTGCCGTTCTGAAGCTGGTCGTCCTGATCTACTACTCCAACGAGAAAGGAACATGCTTTGAGAGTTAGCATTTTCGGATTGGGTTATGTCGGCACGGTTTCGGCGGGATGCCTGGCCAGTGATGGACATGAAGTCATTGGCGTCGATCCGGTCCCGACCAAAGTCGACCTGATCAACCGTGGCCAATCTCCCATCATTGAAGCGGACATCGGTGAGATCATCGCAGCCACTGCCAAAGCCGGCCGACTGCGCGCCACCGGCGATCCAGCCCAGGCGATCCGCGAGACGGAACTGTCCTTCGTTTGCGTCGGCACACCAAGCCAGGCCAACGGCAATCTCGACCTGCGATACATCCGGCGGATTTGCGAGCAGATCGGCGAGGCGCTCAAGAACAAGACCGTGCGCCACACCGTCGTCATCCGCAGCACCATCTTGCCGGGTACGATGCACAAGATCGTGATTCCGACCCTGGAGGAATTCTCCGGGAAAAAGGCCGGAGTTGAATTTGGCGTCTGCAACAACCCCGAATTTCTGCGGGAGGGTTCGGCAGTGAAAGACTTCCGCTCCCCGCCGAAGACGGTCATCGGCGAATTGGATAAAGCCAGCGGTGACATGCTGACCAAGCTCTACGAAAAACTCGAGACGCCGCTGATCAGGACGGATCTAGAGACGGCTGAGATGGTCAAGTACGTTGACAACAGCTGGCATGCACTGAAGATCGGTTTCGCCAACGAAATCGGCAATTTGTGCAAGTCTTTCGCTATCGATGCCCATGCGGTGATGAACATCTTCTGCCAGGATCGCAAGCTCAACATCTCTTCCGCGTACCTGCTGCCCGGCTTTGCATTCGGAGGTTCGTGTTTGCCCAAAGATCTTCGGGCATTGTCCTATCAGGCCAAAATGCACGATTTGCATTTGCCGATTCTCACTTCCATTCTGCCGAGCAACGAGATGCAGATCACTCGGGGCCTGCAACTCGTTATGGAAAAGGGGCACACGCGAGTCGGTGTTTTGGGCTTCAGCTTCAAAGCGGGAACGGACGATCTGCGCGAAAGCCCCATGATTGAAATCATCGAGCGCCTCATCGGCAAAGGCTACGACCTGCGCATCTATGACAAGAACGTGAAGATCGCCAGTCTGGTTGGCGCGAATCGGGATTTCATCCTCAACCACATTCCGCATATATCCAAACTGATGGTTGGCGACATTGACGCCGTGCTCAACCACGCTCAGACCGTCGTGATCGGCAACAAGGATCCGGATTTCAAGGAAGTGCCGGAGCGGCTACATGAGGGGCAACTCCTAGTGGATTTCGTACGGATCATCGAGGGAAGGAGCAAGAATGGCAAGTATGACGGTATCTGTTGGTGAACGGATTGAGGCCCAAGGCGCAAAAGCAGCTTGGAAGGCCAGAATCTACGGGTCCATTGGGCAACTCTCTCGCTGGCTGGAAGAGAATGACTACCGCGGCTACGATACTTTCGACGGCCTCAACGCTCGATTTGTACGTCCACTTACGTTCGAGACCAATTTACTGCGTACCGTACTCCTGCAAGGGGTGAGACGGTTTCCTGTGAATTTGCGTCCTCTGTTGGAAATTACCAAAGAACACTCCAGCAAAGGCATGGGCTTTCTAGCGCGAGGCTTCATGCGCCTCCACGAAACGACGGGCGACCAGGTATGGGCGGACAAAGCGGAGTTTGCTCTGCAGTGGTTGATTGAAAACCAGTCACCGGGTTACAGCGGAGCGTGCTGGGGCAATCATTTCGATTATCAAGCACGAAGTTTTTATTTGCCCATGGGGTGCCCACAGTGGTGTGGACCTCATTGATCGGGCACGCTTTTCTGGATGGCTACGATCATTTTCAGAGAGACCGGTACCTGCAAGTTGCCGTAAGCGCATGCGAGCACATTCTTCGCGACCTCCAGACCTTTCCTGACGGAAAGGGGGATTGCATCAATTACGTTCCGGGCATGAATAGCCAAGTTCACAATGCCAATACGCTCGGGGCAAGTTTGCTCGCCCGGACTTATTTGCAGACTCGCAACGAGTCCTAGTGGCTAGTCAACAAGACCCCCACGCTCCACTGGGGGCAGGCGACAATGCTCTGTGCCCTTGCTGGACTCTACCAACTGTTGTAGGTAGAAGAAATGCTCCAAGTGAAGAAAAAAGTCCTTATCATAGTTGAAAACTCGCCAGTCCCTTTCGACACGCGCGTACTGAAGGAAGCCTGCTCCCTTCATGACGCCGGATATGAGGTCACCGTGTTGTGTCCCAGGACCAAGGGGGCTAACCTGGGACACGAGATTATCGGTGGCGCCCACGTCTACCGGCACCCCATGCCAAAGGAATGGAATAGCTCCCTCGGGTACCTGTGGGAATATGGCTGCGCGCTGTTTTGGGAGTTCTGGTATGCGTGGTGGATCTATCTGCGGCGCGGATTTCATATCATTCAGGGCTGCAATCCTCCTGACGATATTTTCTTAATCGCACTGCCATTTAAGCTGTTTGGGGTTAAGTACATCTTCGATCACCACGATGCGATACCAGAACTGTACTTAGCAAAGTATGGCACGCGGGGAATCCTCTACAAAGCGCAAGTCCTGCTGGAAAAGCTAACCTACCGCCTCAGTGATGTGGTCATGGCCACCAACGCCAGTTACGGTGATCTCGCTGTAACCAGAGGGCGCGTCGCTCCCGAGGATGTGTTCATTGTTCGCAACGGACCCGACCCGAAAACCTTCAAAAACGTTCCTCCGAATCCTGCGCTGAAGTACGGCAAAGCCTACCTGGTCGGTTATGTAGGAACCATGAGTGATCAGGATGGCCTGGACATTCTCTTAGATGTGGCGCTACACCTCAAGAAGTTGGGGCGTATTGATATTCACTTTACTTGCGTGGGCGGAGGGCCTGCACTAACCAGTCTCCGAAATATGATAAAGGACAAGGATCTTGGGGACACGGTGAATTTCACTGGAAGGGTTCCCGACAAACAACTATTGGAGATTCTCTCCACGGCGGATGTCTGCGTCAACCCAGACAAGCCATGCGAGATGAACGATATTTCCACGATGATCAAGATCATGGAATACATGGCTCTGGGCAAGCCCATCGTTCAATTCGATCTGCGCGAAGGGAGACTCAGCGCCCAGGACGCAGCGGTGTATGCGGATACGCGGAACCAGGTGACCGATTTTGCCGCCAAGATCGTCTGGTTGGTCGACAATCCTGATGAAAGAAGAAGGATGGGTGAGTTCGGACGCAGACGGGTTGAAAAAGAGCTTGCTTGGGAGTATTCCGTACCGAATCTGCTCGCAGCTTACGAGAGAGCTCTCAGCAAGAGAGGTTGGTCAGAGCGCCAGACTTGTGCGCCACGGTTGACCGGTATTGGTGCAGGCGAAAAAAGTATGTGCGATG
>Ga0209904_1000033_pt1 | contig 10924 bp, 10 predicted proteins | sample PerMet712P3D_FD_188315 | JGI IMG/M metagenome (GOLD analysis project Ga0209904, IMG submission 188315) | Thawing permafrost microbial communities from the Arctic, studying carbon transformations - Permafrost 712P3D (version 2) | ecosystem: Environmental > Terrestrial > Soil > Wetlands >... | reverse complement strand
CAACAGATGTGTATAAGAGACAGGCGCATGGGCCTCGCAAAGTTCTGCCAAGTGGCGCGGTTGGCGGGGATTGACGGAACGCTGGTCACCGATCTGCCGGTTGAAGAATCCGCCGAGTATTTGCGCGAGGCTCGCAAGAACCACCTCGCCACCATTTTTCTGGCTGCGCCAACCTCGACCGACCAGCGGCTGAAGCTGATTGCCCAGGTTTCCACCGGCTTTATTTACGCCATCTCGCGCACCGGCGTAACGGGCGCGCGCCAGCAGATGACCGGAGACGCTCGCACCCTGGTGAAGCGCATCCGCCGTTTCACCAAGCTTCCGGTTGCCGTCGGTTTCGGAATCTCAACTCCTGAGCAATTCGCGGCTGTTGGTAAGTTCGCGGAAGGCGCAGTTGTCGGCAGCGCCATCGTCCACGCGATCGAACAGAATCCCGGACGGGAAGCCGCGACTGTGGCAGAATTTGTGAGGCGGCTTTCAGCCGTCAGCCATCAGTCGTCAGTGAGAAGCGCTCGATGATCGCGTCTGGCGAAATTGAATTTGCGAGCCTTGCGCATTGAGCTTCCGACTTTGGCGTTTAAACTGATAGCTGATGGCTGATGGCTGACAGCTTCCTATGGACATTTCCGATTGGCGTAAGAAGATCGACGACATGGACCGCAGGCTGGTAGCGCTGCTCAACGAACGCGCTGCGGCGGCCGTCGAAATTGGACGATTGAAACGGAATACCAGCCTGCCCGTTTATGAGCCCGAGCGCGAGCGCGTGGTGATCGCCAATGTGCAGCAGAGTAGTTCCGGTCCGTTGACCGCACGCGATCTGGCGCAGATCTACGAGCGAATCATGGATGTGATGCGCAGCATCCAAAAGCACGAAATTGTTCCCGACTCCGGGCCCACGGGGCGCGACTCGGAGCTCGATTCGCAACTGAACGACTAGAACTGACAGAACATGTTTGGCCGAGCCGCGGACGTTTCTGCCGCGTCCCTCCGCCGGGCAAAACGAGCGTACTCATGATTGTTGCCATGCAAGATTCGGCCAGTGAAGATCAGATCCAGCAGGTGATCGATCAACTGGTTCACTTTGGCTTTGAAGTCCACCGCTCCACCGGAGCGCGTCAGACGGTTCTTGGCGGAGTCGGAGCTCCTCATGATTTCGATACCCGCGAAGTCGAAATGTTGCCGGGGGTGCAGGAAGTTCTCCGCATCACTTCGCCCTACAAGCTGGCGGGCCGCGGATTTCGTCCTGAGGGCACGGTCGTTAAATTCGCGAACGGGATTGAAATCGGCGGCAAGAAAATCGTCATTATGGCCGGACCTTGCTCGGTCGAATCACGCGAGCAACTCTTTACCATCTCTGAACTGGTCGCCAAAGCCGGAGCGCGCGTGCTTCGCGGCGGCGCCTTCAAACCGCGATCGTCTCCTTATTCATTTCAAGGACTCGGCGTGGACGGCCTGAAATTGCTGCGCGAGGCGGGAGACCGCTTCAAATTGCTCGTGATCAGCGAAGTGATGGAGATTTCGCAGATCGAGCTCATGCTGCCTTATGTCGACATTTTCCAAGTGGGCGCGCGCAACATGCAGAACTTCAATCTGCTGCGCGAACTCGGCAAGGTTCGGAAGCCCGTGCTGCTCAAGCGCGGCATCGCCGCCACGCTCGAAGAACTCCTGTGCTCGGCGGAATACCTGCTGGCGGGCGGCAACTATGAAATTATTCTATGCGAGCGCGGGATTCGCACTTTCGAAACTTACACCCGCAACACGATGGATATTTCCGCGATCCCCATCATTCATAAGCTTTCGCATCTGCCCATGACCGCGGATCCATCGCACGGCACGGGGCGCCGCGATAAGGTGGCTCCCATGGCGCTCGCTTCCATTGCCGCGGGCGCCGATGCCATGCTCATCGAGGTTCATCACCAGCCGGATAAGGCGCTCTCCGACGGCGCGCAGTCGCTTTACCCGGATCAGTTTGCCCAGTTGATGGACCAGCTCCGCATGATTGCGCCGGCGGTGGGACGCGAGATCGCGTGAACAAATTTGTAATTGGTGATTTGTAATTTGTAATTGCGGGGCAAAATCACAAATTACCAATTACAAATCGCAAATTACAAATGCCATTCAAACAAGTCACCATCATCGGAACCGGCTTGATCGGAGGCTCACTGGGCCTGGCACTGAAGAAGCGCCGGCTCGCCGGACGGATTATTGGGTGCGATCGCGCTCCCGCTTTGAAGCGAGCCCAGGCCTGCGGCGCCATCGATGCGGGGAACTCCAATCCTGCGGATGCCGTGCGCGGCAGCGATCTGGTGGTGCTGGCGACCCCGGTCATCCCGATCCTCGATCTAATCGGAAGGCTGGGTCCAACCCTGCCGGCCAAGACTCTGGTCACCGACGTGGGCAGCACGAAGGCAGAGATTGTAGCGCGTGCGGCGAAATCGTTTGGACGAAACGCCGGACACAGATTCCTCGCCGGGCATCCCATGGCGGGCAAGGAACACGCCGGCGTGGAGTTTGCCGACGCCGATCTTTTCGAAGGCGCCGCCTGGCTGTTCACGCCGCTTCCCGGGCAAAACGTTCACGCCGGGCCCTGCGGAGAATTCATCCACTGCGCGGAAAAGATGGGCGCCAAAATCGCCGTAGTCGATCCGGCCGATCATGACCGCTTCTGCGCCTGGATCAGCCATCTGCCGCAGATGATTTCCACTGCACTGGCGGCCGCGCTGGTCGACGAATTCGGCTCGGACGCGCCCGTGCTCGACATCGGTGGGCGGGCCCTGCGCGAGATGACGCGCATCTCCGGCAGTCCCTATTCGATGTGGCGCGACATTGCCATCACCAACAAAAAGAATCTTTCCGACGCGCTGCAAAAGTTGGAGCAACGTCTGGCGCACATCCGCGAAAATCTGGACTCGCGCGAACTGGCGACCGAGTTCGAGCGGGCGCATCAGCTGAGAAAAGACCCACCACGGAGACACGGAGGCACGGAGAAAGGCAAGAAATGAAGTCAGAAGTCAGATTCCAGAAGCCGATCTTCCTCGCGGGCACTTCCGCAAATTGACTTATTCCTTTCGCTCTCCTCCGTGTCTCCGTGCCTCCGTGGTGGATTTTTGCGGTATCCGTTAGAATTCCTCTGCCATGCACAAAGTTGTCGCGAGCGCTGAAGAGGCGATTCAGGACGTGTTCGACGGCGCCACCGTCATGGTGGGGGGATTCGGTTTGTGCGGGATGCCGGAGAACCTGATCCGCGCTCTCGCCCGCAAGGGCGTCAAGAACCTTACCACCATCAGCAACAACGTGGGCATCGATGGCTTGGGCATGGGATTGCTTCTGGCCAATGGGCAGATTCGGCGGCACATCGGAACTTACGTCGGTGAAAATAAACTGCTCGAACAGATGGTGCTGGACGGCACCTTGCAACTCGACTTGGTTCCGCAAGGGACCTTTTCTGAGCGGATTCGCGCCGGGGGCGCGGGCATTCCCGCGTTCTATACGCCGACCGGCGTCGGAACGGTGGTTGCCGAGGGCAAAGAGGCTCGCGAGTTCGACGGTCGCACCTATATCATGGAGCGCGCGCTGAAGGCCGATTTCGCTTTCGTCAAGGCGTGGAAGGGCGACAAGTGGGGCAACCTCGTCTATCGCAAAACCGCGCAGAATTTCAATCCCATGATGGCCACCGCGGCCAAGATCACCATCGCCGAAATCGAACACCTGGTGGAAGCGGGCGAACTGGACCCCGATATGGTGCATACGCCCAGCGTGTATGTGAAACGGATCTTCCAGGGCGAGCTGTTTGAGAAGAGGATTGAGCGGAGAACGGTACGCAAAGCAGTTGCGAGCGGCTAGAGGGGGCTTCGTGATGGCGTAGGGCGCGCGCCCTGCCTTTCAGAACTGACGCTCCGAGCCCGCTTTCATTCGTCGAACTTTTCTCTTTCTGCCTGCGTATCATTGTTTCAGGAGGAGGTTTCCTTATGGTCGCCTTCCTGCTCTGGTGCTTGCTGTTCGTGGTGTGCTGGCCCTTGGCGTTGCTGGCGCTGATCGCGTATCCGTTCGTGTGGCTGCTGTTGTTGCCCTTCCGCTTGGTTGGGATCGCGGTCCACGGAGCCCTCGCCCTGATCTGGGCCGTGGTGATGCTGCCCGCGCGCTTGCTCAGTGCTCCGTTTCGTCTGTCTCGAGTTTAGGGCGCGGTTAAGTACTTCTGCAGGAAACGCAGGCTTCTGAGACCTGCGTCGCGCCAGATGGTTTCGTCCTCGAAGCCGTGGCCGGCTCCGGGATAGGTCTTGATTTCGTAGGGGATGCCTTTCTTCTCCAGCAATTTTTGCAATTGGTAAGCTTCTTCGATGGGGATGGTCTGATCGGCCTCGCCGTGCAGGATGAGCACGGGGCAAAGGCGTCTCATGAAGAGGTGCATTTCTTTGGGCATGCCTCCGAAGAACTCGACGACGGCTTTCACGCGAGGGTCGATGGCGGAGTTGGCGAGGGAGAGATAGGCTCCGAGGGAAAAGCCGAGCAGGGCGATGCGGTCGCGGTCCACTTGCGGTTGCGTTTCGACGAAGCTGATTGCGTCCCAGAGGGTTTTGATCCACAGGGGGAAATTGCGGAGGATCGTCGGCTTGTCGGCGGATTCAGTGCCGGTACGATCGAAATAGTGCAGCAGGTAAACAGCGAACCCGTGCGCGGCGAGCGTGCTGGCGTATTGCCCCATGCCGGCGACGTTGCCTCCGGCTCCGTGGAGCGCTACTACAGCGGGGAGTGGGGCGTCGGGGGTTTCTGGCAAGTAGGCAGCTAGACGGATGGGCTTGCCGCCGCTCTGGAAGGTGAGGGCGGACTGGGAGATGGCAGGCATCGCAGAGAGCTGCCGGGCTTTTGCCCGGCTGGACAGCCGAGGGCGGCTGTCCCTACGTGAGCTTGGTTGCCTCCGACAGTTTCTTTAGCGATTCCGTGTACGGCGCGCGGGCTATGCCTCGTTCGGTGATGATGGCGGCTACGTATTTTGCCGGGGTTACATCGAAAGCGGGGTTCTCGATCTCTACTCCATCGGGGACCATCTGCTTGCCGGCGATGTGCGTGACTTCTCTCGGGTTGCGCTGCTCGATGGGAATCTTGCTGCCGTCGGGCGTGGCGAGATCGACGGTGGAAATGGGCGCGGCTACGTAGAACGGGATGCCGTGCTCTTTGGCGAGGACGGCCACGGTGTAGGTGCCGATCTTGTTGGCCACGTCTCCGTTGGCGGCGATGCGATCGGCGCCGACTACGACGGCTCCGATTTTGCCTTGCTTCATCATGGCTCCGGCCATGTTGTCGGAGATGACGGTGGTGGGGATGCCGTCTTTCATCAATTCCCAGGCGGTGAGGCGCGAGCCTTGCAGAAAGGGACGCGTCTCGTCGGCGTAGACGTGAATTTTCTTGCCTGCTTCCACGGCCGCGCGGATGACTCCTAGCGCGGTACCGTAGCCGGCGGTGGCCAGCGCTCCGGCATTGCAGTGGGTCAGCACACCTCCGCTCGACGGCATCAGCGTTGCGCCGTGGCGTCCCATGGCCTGGTTGGCGGCGATATCTTCGGCGTGCATGCGCTGGGATTCTTCGATGAGATCCTGCTTGATTTGCGCGATGGGCCGAACGCGGAGGGATTCGAATTTCTCCGTCATGCGGCGGATCGCCCAAAATAGATTCACGGCGGTGGGGCGCGTCTGGCGGATGGTTTCGCAGATCTGGTCGAAATCTTTCTTCAGATCGGCGCCGTTCTCGGCTTTCGAATTCTTCACGCCCAGTGCGATGCCCATGGCGGCGGCGACGCCGATGGCGGGGGCTCCGCGGACTACCATGTCGCGGATCACGTCGGCAACCTGCTGGTGCGTGGTGCAGGTTACGTAGACTTCTTCGGTGGGCAGCTTCGTCTGGTCGATGAAGACGACGCCGCGGGAGGTCCACTCCAGAGTTTGGATCATGAGTTAGTTCTCAGTTCTCGGTTCTCAGTTCTCAGTTATCAGTTCTCAGTGGGCATTTAGCGCCTAGTATTTAGCCAAAACCTCGGCACGCTTCCAACTAAGTGCTGATTGCCAGGTGCTCTTTCCTGACGTCGGTTGCTGTAAAAATCGAAAGAAAACTAGCGGGGGCGGCGGCTTTTTCTACGTTGGGACGGCCGTGTGCATCCTCGCGCTCGACCAGGCACATCACACCGGCCACTTCGAAGCCGAATTCGCGGGCGGCTTCGATGGCTTGCACGGTGGAGGAGCCGGTGGTGCAAACGTCGTCCACGATTACCACGCGCGCGTCCTTTTCGCGGAAGCCTTCGATGCGCTGGGCGGTGCCGTGCTGCTTCTCAGCCTTACGGACGAGGAAACCGTGCAGGGTGCCGCTGATGACGGCAACGGCCACGACGATGGGGTCGGCTCCCATGGTGAGTCCGCCGATCGCGTCGGCGTGCCATCCTTGGCTGCGCATTTCCTCGAGGAAGACTTGGCCGACCAGTTGCGCGCCACGAGCGTCGAGCGTGGTGGTGCGGCAGTCGATGTAATAGTCGCTGGTGGCGCCGGAGGATAGTTTGAACTCTCCAAGGCGGAAGGATTTTTGCGCCAGCAATTTTAATAGTTCTTGTCGTGCAGTGGACATGAATTTCTACGATAGCAGAAAAGCAGTTGCCGGTTCTCAGTTGTCAGTTATCAGTTCTCAGTATTCCCGCGTCTTGCCTTTACTGAGAACTGACAACTGAGAACTGAGAACTTCATTGGTTGAGTTTTTCCAGGTGCCGAAATCCATCCGTGGCGGCGAACATTGCGACCGCGATCGTTCCGTTGTACGCCATGTGGATGAGAACTCCGGCGGCTACGGAATTCGTTCGGGCTCGCACTATCGTCAAGATCATGCCAACCAGGAAAATCACGAGTACCGGGCCCCAGGAGAACATCAGTTGCGCTCCGTGCAGCAGGGCGAAACCGAGCGCGGTCAGGAAGACGGCGATCGGCAAGCCGAGGCGGCGCGCTAACACGGGATACAGAAAGCCGCGGAAGAAAAGCTCTTCCATCAGAGGCGCGAGGGTCACGCTGAGAATGGCCAGCGCCCAGGCTTCGGCGGGGGTTTTGAAAAAGCTGTCGATGGGCAACTCTTTCGGCATGGGCAACAGATGGGCTAGGGCTTGCAACGCGAGGGAAAGCGCGAAGCCCACGAACACGTAAATGGCAACGTTGGAAGGCCAGTTCCAGTGCATGGCAGCGAGAAAATCGGGACGGCGGCGTTCGCGCGTCACCAGAACGTACATGTAGGCGAGGATGAGAAGATACGCCAGCGATTGTCCGGCGACGATGACCAGCGGGACGCGCGCGATTTCGCCGAGACCCCGGTGCGGGTACACCCAGACGCGTGCTATGAGCAGCACGGCAAAGACACCGGCAAAGAGCGCTACGACAGTGAGGAATACGAGGCGCAGGACATCCCAGCCGGTCCAGGCTGGATCGGGCGGGGGAGCGGGTGGGCCGTCCGCAGGGTTAGTGTCGGCCACAGGAAATCCAACATCGCTATGACCACCGGCAGCTGCCGAGCTGCGCTCGGCTTGGACGGGCGAGGGCGCCCGTCCCCACACGGGCCCGGCTGGATTTTCGGGCAGATCGTCAGGAGGAAGGTTCACGCCAATTCCCCTGTGCCGGTGGGCGCGAGCACGCTTTTTGATGAGCCATTTTTTGCCGGCCCGTTTCTTGTCGAGCCGTTGAAATAAGCGGCGAGCGCCTGGCCGGTGTAGGACTTCTTCACGCGGGCGACTTGTTCGGGCGTGCCCTGGGCTACGATGCGGCCACCTTCTTCTCCGCCTTCGGGGCCGAGATCGAGGATCCAGTCGGCGTTGCGGATTACGTCGAGGTTGTGCTCGATAATGATGACCGTGTTTCCCAGATCGGTGAGGCGGTGCAGGACGTCGAGCAACTTGCGCACATCGTCGAAATGCAATCCGGTAGTCGGCTCATCCAGCAGATACAAGGTTTTGCCGGTCTGGCGCTTGCCCAGTTCCCGGGCGAGCTTGATGCGCTGGGCTTCGCCTCCGGAGAGAGTCACGGCAGATTGACCGAGGTGAATGTATCCGAGGCCGACGTCGACCAGGGTTTGCAGCTTTTGCTTGACTTGGGGAATGTTTTCGAGAATCTGGAGCACGTCCGACACTGGCATTTCGAGCAGGTCAGCGATGGAAGAGCCGTTGTAGTGAACCGACAAGGTTTCGTAATTGTAGCGGCGTCCGCCGCAGACTTCGCACTGCACGTAAACGTCGGGCAGGAAATTCATTTCGATGCGGCGCTGGCCTCCGCCCTGGCAGGCCTCGCAGCGTCCGCCGGGGACGTTGAAGGAGAAGCGTCCGGATTTGTATCCGCGCTCGCGCGATTCGGGTAGCATGGCGTAGAGGTCGCGGACCGCCGCGAAGATTCCGGTGTACGTCGCGGGATTGGAGCGCGGAGTGCGTCCGATGGGCGACTGGTCGATGCGAATGACCTTGTCGATGAGGTCGGCTCCGGTGATGGCTTTGTGCGCGCCGGGCTCCTCGCGCGAACGGTAGAGTTGGCGGGCGAGGGCGCGGTAGAGGATGTCGTTCACGAGAGTCGATTTGCCGGAGCCGGAAACGCCGGTGACGACCGTCATCACGCCGAGCGGAAAAACTACGTCGAGATTCTTGAGGTTGTTGGCGCGCGCGCCGAGGATGGCGATCGCTTTTCCATTCGGGCTGCGGCGCTCGGGAAGCATGGCGATCTGCTGGCGTCCAGCGATGTAGGCTCCGGTGAGGGAGGCGGGCGAGGCCATGATTTCAGCCGGCGTTCCGCTCGCGACCAACTCGCCGCCATGACGGCCGGCTCCGGGGCCGAGGTCGATGACATAGTCGGCGCGGCGGATGGTTTCTTCATCGTGCTCGACTACGAGGACGGTGTTGCCAAGGTCACGTAAATTTTCCAGCGCGGCTAGAAGGCGTCCGTTGTCGCGATGATGCAGGCCGATCGAAGGCTCGTCCAAGACGTAGAGGACGCCGCGCAGCTTCGATCCGATCTGGGTGGCGAGGCGAATGCGCTGGCCTTCTCCGCCGGAAAGTGTGGCCGCCGAGCGGCCGAGTTGCAGGTAGCCGAGTCCAACATTGTCGAGGAATTCGAGGCGTTCGGTGATTTCGTGTGTGATGCGTCCGGCGATGGCCAGTTCCCTGCCCGTCAGTTGGATGCGGCGCGCGGCTTCGAGCGCGCGCGCAATCGGAAGCTCGGTGAAATCGGCAATCGACATGCCATTCACTTTTACAGCCAGGCTTTCCGGGCGCAGACGTTTGCCGTGGCATACCGAGCACTCTGTGGCCGACATGAAATTGAGCAGATATTCGCGATAGGTATCGGAGGTCGAGGCTTCGAGATTCTGGCGAAGGTGGCCGAGAATCCCGAGGAAACCAGTTTTGCCTCCGCGGTGCGGCTCGCCGTGCAGCAGTAGGTTCTGAACCTTGTCGGGAAATTTCTCGAAGGGCGTGGCCAGGTCGAAACCATAGGCCAGAACGACCAACTGCAGGCTGCGCATCAGGTTCTGCGATGACGAACCGGGGCCCAGGCCGCCATCGAGCAGCGGCTTCGACCAGTCGACAATCACCTTGGCCGGATCCAAGTCGTAGCGGCTGCCGAGACCGTGGCACTCGGGACAAGCTCCATAGGAGCTGTTGAACGAGAACGATCGCGGCTCAAGTTGCGGAACGCTGATGCCGCAGTCGGGGCAGGCGAGACGCGAGGAATAGAGCGTTTCGTCTCCGTTGACCACCGCGACCAGGACGAGGCCGCCGCCGAGTTTCATGGCGAGTCCGACGGAGAGTTCGAGGCGGTGTTCGATTCCGGGCTTCACCAGCAGGCGATCGACGACGACTTCGAGGGTGTGGTTTTTGCGTTTGTCGAGGGCGAGGTCGTCTTCGAGATTCACGAGTTCGCCATCGACTCGGCCGCGGGAGAAACCGTGCTGGACGAGGTTCTCCATTTCCTTTTTGAACTCGCCTTTGCGGCCGCGAACGATGGGCGCCATGATCATGACGCGGTCGTCGGGCGTAAGCGCCATGACGCGTTGCACGATTTGCTCGGCCGACTGGCGGGTGATGGGCTTGCCGCAATTCGGGCAATGGGGAACGCCGATCGACGAGTAGAGCAGGCGCAGGTAATCGTAAATTTCCGTGATGGTGCCGACGGTGGAGCGCGGACTGCGGCTGGTGGTTTTCTGCTCAATCGAGATCGCTGGGCTAAGGCCGTCGATGGAATCGACGTCGGGGCGCTCCATCTGGTCGAGGAACTGGCGGGCATAGGCGGAAAGCGTTTCGACGTAGCGGCGCTGGCCTTCGGCATAAATCGTATCGAAAGCGAGCGAGGATTTGCCGGAGCCGCTCAGACCCGTGATGACCGTCAGAGTGTTGCGAGGAATCTCGACGTCAATATTCTTCAGGTTGTGCTGGCGCGCGCCGCGCACCGAAATCGTGGTGATCGCCATTTAGCACAACACCTTATGCACTTCCGTAACGTGGACGGGGACTAAGAAATATCGGAGAGTGGGAATACGCAGTTCGATTCTCGTATCTTATTTGCTAACAGCGGCGGGGGTCAAATGCGGATAGAGTAAAACATTTGCAGCCGCGCGATTCCGAGGGTGGCTGCCAGTAAGGGCCGGTAACGTGAACGCACTTTTCGTGACTTTCTTAATCGGCAGCACCGCAATCCTGAGTGTAATTCTGGGCGTATTCGGCGCGTATTGCGCGATTTGCGGTGTATTGGCCGTCGTCAACCCCTCTCGACCGTCGCATGTGCTGGGAGCCTTGGTACCCCATCAAAGCCACGTCAGCGGCGACTGAGCGCGCCTTCGCCTGTCTCTTATACACATCTCGATGCCCATGGCGGCGGCGACGCCGATGGCGGGGGCTCCGCGGACTACCATGTCGCGGATCACGTCG
>Ga0209904_1000032_pt1 | contig 10962 bp, 10 predicted proteins | sample PerMet712P3D_FD_188315 | JGI IMG/M metagenome (GOLD analysis project Ga0209904, IMG submission 188315) | Thawing permafrost microbial communities from the Arctic, studying carbon transformations - Permafrost 712P3D (version 2) | ecosystem: Environmental > Terrestrial > Soil > Wetlands >... | reverse complement strand
GTGCTGGTGGCGATCGTGCGCAGGCGACTGGGGCTGGAAGCCAGTCTTTACCAAATTCTACAGATTCTCAGTGTTACTCTTTTTGAGAAAACGCCCATTTTACGGGCACTTCAGGCGTCCGACTCCGATAGCGATTTGTTCGACATCGGCAATCAGTTGATTCTGTTCAGCTTATAGCCGGACAGTAGTGACTGCACAACAATCAATTGACCTTTTTCTACCCTTTCACTATCTCTCTTACGGAAGCTATGGCCTCACCAATAGAATAGTCTTTGTGAAAAATACTTGATGTTCCGCCAACCAGCATGGTCGCGCCTGCCGCCACCATCGCCGGTATATGTTGAAAGCTCACATTCCCGTCGACCTGAATGTCGACATTGTCATGTCCCCGGGCGTCGAGTAATGCGCTGACGTCACTTATTTTTCTGAGCATGGCCGGGATCAGCTTTTGCTCGGCGAAGCCGGGGTTCACGGTCATGATCGTAATCATGTCGATGTCATCGAGGATATAGTCCAAGTTTATGATCGGCGTGGCCGGATTCAGAGCAATGGCGGATTTTGCTCCGGTGTCGCGGATCTGCTGCAAGGCTCTTTGTACATGGCGAGTCGCTTCGAAGTGTATTGCTATGTATGCGGCGCCCGATGCCGCTGTCCTGTCGATATACCGTTCCGGCTCCTCGACCATCAGGTGACAGTCCAGAGGAATGTCGGTAAGTTGCTTTACCGCCTGCATGAAGGTAAAGTCCAATGCAAAATTGGGAACGAACTTACCATCCATGATATCGATGTGCAGGTAGTCTATCCCTGCGGCGTTTAACTGCTCGATGTCAGCCTCGATATTCTTGAAGTTGGCGCATGCCAGCGAGGCTTCAATTTTAATAGCCTTCCCCATTCTTCACCCTAGCCCTTCATCCCTCTACAGCGCCACAAGGATTTTGACGGCAAGCAGTCCCCAACAGGGGATCACACTCTCATCTTGCTGCGCGAAACCCTGTATCGATCCGCGTGCCCTGCACGGTTCCCGGGTCATCAAGCAAGACAGTCTACCATCTCGCCACTGAGCTCGCGGGCGGCTCGTCCAGCAGCCGCCCATGCCGTTGTTCCAATAGAGCCGCTTCCGCTTTCCAACCCCCTCTGCGGGAAAGTTGGCATGCGCTGCGCGTCAGGCCTCATCGGGAGGAATTTCGAAGGTGACCAGTTCGGAGCGAAAGCCGTGCGTGCGATGGGCCCCGTAAGCGATGCCGGCAGTCATCCATACAAAGCCCAGGACCAGCGCCGAACGGCTGAGGTGCATCCAGATGAAGAAGCAAATCAAGAACCCGAGGGCCGGCGCGATCAGGTTGCCCATAGTTCGGGTCGTCCTATCCCGCCAAAGATGGATGAAAGACGCGGCGTTGACGCCCATGAAACCGATGAAGGCGCCGAAATTGAGCGCCTGGGCGCCGATTTCATAGGCGCCTCCGCCCATTCGTGCAGCATAGAATTCGAGAATGCTGGCGCCGGCAAGCGCCAGAACGCCAACCGCCACAATGTTGTTGCGCGGAATATGGCGCTTCGGTTCGATGGCGCCGAAAAACGATTTGGGCAACGCATTTCCCCGCCCCATCCCGTACAGCAGCCGTCCGGCGGCGAGCTGCGAGCCCATACCGGAACCCATATTGGCGATGAGCAGCGTAACGTTCATGATTTGGAAGAGAACGACGCCACCGACCTGACGCGAGACCAGAGCAAACGCTGACTCGACCTGATCGCTGGGAAACGGTTTCGCTCCCCAGACAAGCTGGGCGGCATACACTTCGAGTCCAGACAAGATACCGGTAATCAAACAAACCAAGACCGTAGCCAGAAGAATGTTGCGGCGGGGGTTCTTAACCTCCTCCGAGAGTGTGGACACGGCGTCGAAGCCGATGTAAGTGAGTACTGCTACAGAAGTACCGGAGAAGATACTCGCCAGACTGAAGGTGTCGGGCTGGTAGAAGGGATGGGTAAAGAATCCGGGATCGTGGTGAATGTGCCATAGCGAGCGGGTCACGGCGACAAGGAAGAGAATGACCACGACTACCATTCCGGTGCACAAAGCCTCATTCAACTGCGCTGAGGTCCGAATGCCGCGCAGGTTCAGCCAGGTAAAAAGCGCGGCAAAGATCAAAATCCAGACATAGAAAGAGGACAGACCGGGAACAATATTCATCGCCGCCTTGGCACAAAATGCGATACAGATCAGCGGCCCCAGAATGTAGTCCATCACCATGCCCCAACCGACGACATAGCCGAGAGCAGAATGCATTTCCTGACCTACATAGGTGTAAGCCGAGCCGGCGCTGGGATAAACGCGCGCCATCCGGCCATAGCTGACCGCCGTAAACAGCATGGCGACCATGGCGATCAGAACCGTGGTTACGACGTGGCCATGGCCTTTGTTGCTGATGACGCCGTAAATTCCCATCGGCGCGGTCGGCTGAACCATCACCATGCCGATGATGACGAGGCTCCACAACCCCAGAGTGCGTTTCAGGCGAACTGCGTCAGCGTGAGAGGGTGCGGATCCGGCGTTTGTTTGGTTCTGCTGCGTCATGACTGCTCCTTAGGAAAAATTAGCCATTGATGGGTTGATGGTGATGCCGATAGCGAAATCGGGCGAGTGCGAGATTGCAGATTTTTCATGGCCGCGGGGATTCCCATTGGCCTGATTTGGCAGAGTTGAAGATGGCCTCGATTACGGCCATGTTCTCTATGGCGTCTTCGACCGAGACGGGAACTTCGGTGCCATCGATAACCGCTTTGGAGAAGGCATCGCCCTGCAGCGTGTACTGATCGCAGACGGGGAAGGTTTCGGTGGTAACGCCGTCACCGAACAAATCGCCGTTGTCGTCGATAAAGAGGCGGGTGGGACGATTCATAGGTGCGTTGAAGGGAACCTCGATCTCGATGCGACCGCGAGTGCCAAGGAAGTGGACGCGCTGGTAAGGGACCAACTGCGTACTGCAGGTGAAAATGGATTGGCCCCTCGGGAAGTCGAGAAGTGCCGAGGTGAGGCGGTCGGTGTGCATCTGGGGATCGCGGTCGATGAGGCCGACGACCCGCGTAGGCTTCTGTCCGAATGCGTAGCGCGATGCATGCACGAGGTAGCAGCCGATGTCCAGGAGTGCGCCTCCTCCGCACTCGACTTGGTTGTTGATGCTGGACGGGTCCATCTCGAAGTAGCTGAAGAAGCCAACGACAGAGCGAATCTCTCCGATGCGGCCTTCGGTGAGCAACTCGCGGAGGCGGAGCCATTGAGGATAGGTGCGGATCATGAAGGCTTCGCCGATCTTGACTCCAGTGCGGGAGCGAACGGCGAGGAGAGTTTTGGCTTCGGCGACGGTGAGACTGAGAGGCTTCTCGCAGAGAACGTGCTTGCCAGCTTCGGCAGCTCTGATGGTCCACGGGACATGGAGATGATTGGGAAGAGGATTGTAGACGGCATCGATATTTGGGTCAGCGATGAGTTCTTCGTACGAACCGTAAGCCGTGGGAATACCGAGAGCGTTCGCCGCCTGCTTGGCCTTCGCCAAACCGCGGGATGCGATGGCGACGACACTGGTGTATTGACCTTGCTGCATGGCAGGAACCACTTTCTTGCCAATGCTGGCAGTGCTGAGAACTCCCCAGCGGAGCTTGCTGGACATGTCTATCGATCCTCCATTTGCGTCTTGTAAGCGATTCGTAATCGTCAGTGCCTTTCCGTGGCGGGTGTGGCCTCCACCGACCGTGCCTTGAACAGGCTGCGGCACCGAACAGGGCAGAGTTAGGCAGCGACTCTGGAACGAGGCGGAGATCGCGACGGACCTCAGCGCTAAACACATGCTGCCGGGTCAGGGCCTCAATCCGCCTCAGGAATTCCGGACCTGCCTTCATCAACCCGCCTCCGCCGATGATCAAGCAAATGTCGAGGGTGTTGACCAAGCCACCCAAGCCGATCGCCAGGTATCGCACCATCTGCGTCACGATCTGACCCGCAACCGGATCACCCTCGGCGGAGGCGCGAAGCACCATCTCCGCTGTGACCGGCTCTTTCCCCGCCATGTCCCGCAACACGGTCTTGTGACCCATGGCCACAGCGACTTGGCCGACCCGGGCTAAGGCGAGGCCCGAGGCAAACGTCTCCAGGCAACCGCGCCGCCCACAACTACATGGTTGGCCGTTGTTCTCATCTACCGTATTGTGGCCAAATACGCCCGCAAAGCCGTGGTCACCACCGTAAGGCCGGCCGCCCAGGAACATGCAACTACCTAGGCCACTGCCGACTGTCACCCAGACAAAGTTCTCCACGCCTCGAGCGGCGCCCCAGGTTGCCTCTCCCAAAGCCGCCATGCGTGTGTCCATGGCCGCATAGATTGGCAGCTCGAATCGCGCCCCGGCGATTTCACCCAGAGGTACGTCGAACCAGCCAAGGTTGCACGCAATGGACACGCGCCCAGTCATCAGGTCAACCAGACCGGCTAAGCTCACGCCCATTCCCCGCAGGCGGTTGGGAGACCGGTGCGTCCTGTGCACGAAGGGCTCAAGGAGATCCAACAGACGGTCCAAGGACGCGACACCTCTCTCAAAGGGAACCGCATGCCTTTCGATCTCGCCGATCGCGTGGCCGTGTGCATCGATCAAAGCAACGTCCATCTTGGTGGCACCGATGTCTACGGCGAGCGCAAAGTCTTGTTCATTCTCTTTCATCGTTAGTCTCCCGAGATAAGTGGATGATCGGGGATGTTGACTTCACATCTTTCCACTATTTCCCGCAGAGTCTTCAGAAATGGAGCCATGGCCTCGCCGTCCAAAACCCGATGGCCGGCGCTCACGGTCAGATTCATCCGGTGTGACAGCTTCCCCCCGCAGCGTTTCTGCGTAGCGCTGGACATCTGCCGTGACTACCCGTGCGCCAGACCGACTTGGTGGAACCTGCTGAACGTCAATGCCGAGTTCCTCGGCCAACTTTTTGGCACCGGGCGATATGCGTTGGCGCGCGTCAGTAAGCATCGAGCGGAGGCTTGGACGAGGGGCTTGGCTCACGACGGCCGGTGGGAGCGTGAACTCCTCTTCTGGCGCTCGCGGCACATCCCATGTCTCGCCAGACTGGCCTATTACGGCCAGTATTTGTCGGGTCGCGATTGCGCTTCCTTCTTCGGCCAGGACGGTGAGCAGAACCCCGTCTGCCGGACACTCGATCGACATGGTCGCCTTGCCCGTTTCTATTTCGGCCAGTTCTTCGCCGCGTTTGACTTCGTCGCCCGCTCGTTTGAGCCACCGGAGCAGAGTGGCCTCCGTGATGGATTCACCGAGCGCGGGAAGCGTGATCTCGACCGCCATACTCTACCTCTCAATTCTCCAAAACGCGCCGCACGGCATCGGCGATGTCAGAAACCTGGGGAACGGCTCGGGCCTCCGCCACAGGCGCAAACGGGATCGGCGTTGCGGCCGCGCCGACTCGCTCCACGGGCGCATCGAGGTCGTCAAAGGCATGGTGGCCGATCAACGTTGCGATCTCAGCGGCGACGCCTGCCCGCGCGACCTCTTCGGAAACTACGACGGCTCGATGGGTTTTTCGGACCGAACCCAGGATAGCCTCCAGATCCAAGGGAACCAGAGTCCGCGGGTCCACGACCTCGAGCTCGATGCCCTCAGCGGCGAATCGTTCCGCCACGGCGAGTGCACGATGGACCATCGACATCGTCGCGACGATGGTCGCGTCAGTTCCGGCGCGCTTGATATCTGCGCAGCCGAAAGGAAGACTGTAAGCCTCTTCAGGAACGTCCCCGCCGAGTTGAGCGAAGCTCCGGTCAGCGGACACCTTGCCTCCACCCGGCGAGGTAGTGCCGTATAACGACTTGTGCTCGAGGAACAAAACGGGGTCGGGGTCGCGGATGGCGGTGATCAGAAGGCCCTTCGCGTCATAAGGGGTTGAGGGCACGACGACCTTAAGGCCGGGCGTGTGGACGAACCACGCTTCAACGCTCTGCGAATGCTGGGCACCTCGCCCCATCGCCCCCTGCGGCGCGCGGATAACCAGTGGCACCCGGGCCTGCCCGCCGGACATTAACCGTATTTTCGCCGCTTGATTGACAATCTGGTCCATCGCGCAAAACAGAAAATCAGCGTATTGGAACTCGACCACGGGTCGCAGGCCGGTGAGCGCCGCGCCGATGGCCATGCCCATGAACCCCGCTTCCGAAATGGGGGTGTCCCAAACCCGTTCCGGCCCGAACTCCTCGAGCAGGCCAGCCGTAACGTGGTACGCTCCCCCGAAGATGCCAATGTCCTCGCCCAGCAGGATAATGGCGGGGTCGCGCCGCATTTCCTGCGCGAGAGCTTCCCGGATAGCCTCCGCCATGGTTAGGCTACGCATTCGATTCATCACCCGATACATAGTTCCAGAAGTCGTCTGGTTGAACGGGCTCGCTCGCCCGGGCAAACGCGATGGCAGCTTCCAACTCCGCCTTGACCTCTAGCTGGATGCGATTGAGTTCGCTCGCTGAAGTCCAACCGGCGGCCTGCAGCGCGTCTTCCAGCCGTCGGATTGGATCCCGCCGCCGCCAGGCCTCCACCTCTTCTGGCCGACGGTAGGGCGATGGCTCAAAGCGCGAGTGTCCGCGGATGCGATAGGTAACACACTCGAGGAGGCTGGGACCATCTCCTCGCCGGGCCCGCTCAACGAGCCTGGTCGCGGTGCGGTAAACCGCGACAACGTCGTTGCCATCCACACTCTCGCCGGGGATGCCGTACGCCGCGCTTCGAGACGCGAGATTCGAAACGGCGGACGACTGCTCGACCGTGAGGGAAAGAGCGAAGTGGTTGTTCTCACAGACGAATATCACCGGCAGCCGCCACAGCGCAGCCATGTTCAAGGTCTCGTGAAACAGGCCTTCGTTGATGGCCCCGTCCCCGAAGAAGGCGACGGCGACCTGGCCAGTCTTCCGGACCCGCGCGGACAGGGCTGCCCCGGCTGCGATCGGGATTCCGGCACCCACAATGGCGAACGCGCCCAGCATTCCCCGGCGGAAATCGGTCAGGTGCAGCGACCCGCCCATGCCTCTGCAACTGCCGGTGCGCCGCGCGAACATTTCCGCCATCATCTCGTTAAGCGGGACGCTTTTGGCGATGCAATGAGCATGTCCACGATGGGTGCTAGCTACCCAATCATCGTCATTCAGCGCACCGATTACACCCACGGCGACCGCCTCTTGCCCGGTAGACTGGTGCATGGTGCCTGGCATCTCCGTGGTCAGGAAGAGGTAATAGAGTTGCTCCTCGAACTCGCGCGCTTGCAGCATCCGGCGGTACATCGACAGCAGCCGCACCTGATCCACACCGGTCAAGTCCAACCGGGGCACCTCCGGATCGGTTCGAGGGTTATCGTTCACGATTCATCCTCCACCGCGATCACCCGAACGGGAAACGCTTCCGCACCGGTCACCTTCAAGGGCAGGACGAAGGTGAGGAAACGCTGGTTGATCAAGGGTTCCAGGTTGGTCATGTATTCGATAATCGGGACCCCGGCTTGCAGCAAGGCTTCGTGGTTGGGCTGGCCAGGGTAAGGCCCCCCCTGCGGATTTCGCAGTTCGATCCCGGAAGCGTCAACGCCCAGGATTTTGATCTTTGCCTCTCTGATCAGCCACTGGATGGTTTCCGTTGAAAACGATGGCCGGCGGTGTTGGTGCTCGGTACGATAAAAGCGGTCACAACCGGTGTAACAGTACAGGATGTCGCCGGGTTGAATCCTTCCCCCAGCTACCCGTTTCAGGCCGTCCAGGGTGATCTCCTGTCCGTCGCCCCATTCCGACACGTTAAGCACAAGGCCTGGCCCAATCAAATGTTCCAACGGAAAAGTGGCGGCGTCCTGACCTTCCTTGACATGGTGATAGGGAAATTCAATGTGCGTACCCGTGTGGGTGTTCAGAGTCACCTCTGAAATGATGTACCAACTGTCGCCAATCCGTGGGTACTTGGAAAACTGCTCCCACTTGTCTACCAAACGGGTATCGATCTCTAGCCGATATTCCTCGCGGCCAGGCATAAGAGTATGCGAGAGGTCGAAGACGCGCCTCAGGTTCATGGGCTACCATCCTTTGCGGAAAGTGGACGATCACAGATGTTCGCCTGGCCTTGCAGTCCGTAACCCTCGAAGGGACACGGTCCGCCAGCCACGAAATTTGTCACGGTGCGTTTCAAGGAAATCAAAGCCTTCCAGGAACTGTTTCAGATTGACCAGCGCACCCCGGAATCTGCTCGTTCTCAGGCGACCTCCCGGCGACATTGGTGGTCGTGCAGAGCCCATTCAGGGGATCGTGACCCGAGCCGCGCGGCACTCCGTTCCCAGACTGGCACGCCTGACTCGTACCGGCACTCATCGCACCCGGTTGAATTGATCTTCCGTCAGTATAACGGGGCCAACATTTCGAAACTCTCCCGGGGGAACGTTTCGCCAGCAGGCCAACTGATACGATGCAACCTGCAAGGGGATGATTTCCAACACGGGCGCCAGGATCTCTGGAGTTGAAGGCGTCAGCCAATACGAGAGGTGATCGTTGCCAGACACTTTTCCGGCGGGTGCCACGACTCGCACTTGGCCGCCAAACGACGCCAAATCGCGAGCCAGTCCGAGATCGATCTCGCGTGTGCATTCCTGGGACGCGAAGACTACGCCACGGAAATCCGGGTCGGCAACCTCTATGTGCCCGTGCCGGAAACTGCCCGCGGTCTTCGCGACTGCGGGGAACTTGGTGACTTCATTGAAAAGAATTGACGCTTCCAGGGCGGATGCGAACGAGGGTCCCCTGGCCAGCAAATAGATTAATGAGGCTCGCTCGAAGAAGGGACGCCACTCTTCGCTTTCCGGCAGAATGCGCTCCAACGCCGAACTAAACGCTTCCGCTAGATCATCAAGGTCGCGTCGCCATTGCTCGCCGAGTTCATTCCCAACCGCGGCGCCGAGTAATAACAGGGTCGCCAGTGTGCACACATACGTTTGCAAGGCAACCCCCTTGTCCGGCTGGCTCCCTATGAGCATAGTGTGGTCCGCTTCTCGAGCGAGCCGTCCTTCGGGTTTGTTGGTCACCCCAATGACCGTGGCGCCCTGTGCCTTGAGCAGCGGAAGCAGTTTGGCGGTTTCGATGGTGTCGCCAGACTGAGAAACCAGCACGGTGACCGCGCCATGGCAGGCCGACTGCCGAAAATGCAACAGTTCTCCTGTATCTATGGTTGTGGCTTGGATTCCGTGGGAACCGAGGTAGTGCTCCAGAGGAATACATGCGCACAGGGAACTTCCCATCCCGCTAAGAATCACGCGGGGGGCGCCGCGCAGCAGGTCCGCGGCGCGGTTCAAAGCAGCGCGGCCTTCACCAAATTGATAGTCTGCCATCCGCCGCAGGGACTCCGGCTGGTGCAAAATATCTTCGAGCAACCGATGCGTCTTCATTCTTTACGCTGACCTCCTGCCAGCGGATGGTATGGCTTTGGGATCAAAAGGCAAACGGTTACCGTAACCGTTTACTTATTTCGTAACATGCGCTACACTGTGCCGTCAATGAAAACTTGATGGTGTGTGTTGCGTGTACTCCAGACGATTCTTTTCGACGCACGCACCAGAATTTTCGTTATTGCGAAGTGCTCGGCAAGGAGAAAGAGAAATGTCTACGCTGGCATTGCTCGGGGGGAAGAAAGCAAAAGGCAAGGCGTTTCCTGTGTGGCCGTACTACGACAAGAATGAAGAACAGGCTCTGCAAGAAGTTTTGAAGAGCCGGGTCTGGTGGCGGACGCCCGGGACCAAAACGCTGGAGTTCGAACGCGCCTTTGCCAAGTTTCACGGAGCTCGCCACGGGATCGCCGTGACCAACGGAACCGCCGCGCTCGAAGTCACCATGGCGGGGCTCGGCATCACCGCCGGTGACGAAGTGATTCTGCCGGACTTTACGTTTGTCGCTACCGCCAGCGCGGTTTTGTTTGCGAATGCGCTCCCGGTACTGGTGGATATCGACCCGGAGACGTACTGCATTGATCCCGACCTGGTGGAAGCCGCAATCACTCCCAGAACGAAGGCAATCATCGCGGTGCACATGGGTGGACATCCCGCGGATCTCGATCGGCTGCAGCAAATCGCCAAGCGCAAGCGCTTGGCGTTGGTGGAGGATTCGGCGCACGCGCAAGCCAGTGAATGGCGCGGCCAGCGGGTTGGGACCTTTGGAGTGGCGGGGACCTTCAGTTTTCAATCGAGCAAGCTGATCACTGCCGGCGAAGGCGGGATCATCATTTCCAATAATGACAAATTCGAGGTGCAGGCCCGCTCCGTGCACGACTGTGGCCGCATGCCCGGCGAGTGGTTCTACAGCCACTTCATTTATGGATCGAACTACCGGCTAAGCGAATGGCAGGGCGCCATTCTCAACGTGCAGTTGAGCCGTCTCGACGAGCAGACCAAGCGGCGCCATCAAAACTCACGGCTGCTGGACCGCCTGTTGCGCGAAATCCCTGGTATTACGCCGCAAAAGCTGGACGAACGTTGCACGCGCAACGGGCAGTATGCCTACATTTTCCACGTGAATAAGAAAGAATTTGCCGGCTTGTCGATGGAGCGTCTTATCGAAGCCATGAACGCGGAAGGCATTCCCAACCAGGCAAGCTACCCGCCGCTTCACAAGTTGGACATGTTCCGCAACGGCAACTACCGGAAGCGCCTCAGCGGAAAGCAGGCCAAAGAGAAGCATGCGTTCCTGGGGAAGAAGTTCCCGGTGACCCACAAAGCGGCCTGGGAGACGGTTTGGATTCCGCAGCCGGCGCTGCTGGGAGATGAAGAAGACATGCACGAAATCGCGGTGGCTCTGGGCAAGATCCAGAAGAACGCAAAGGAACTTGTGTAAGGCAAATTTCCCGACCATGCTCGAGCGTATCTCATACCGGGGCTGGGACAACGCGTATAGATTGTCCAAAGATGTG
>Ga0209904_1000031_pt1 | contig 10986 bp, 6 predicted proteins | sample PerMet712P3D_FD_188315 | JGI IMG/M metagenome (GOLD analysis project Ga0209904, IMG submission 188315) | Thawing permafrost microbial communities from the Arctic, studying carbon transformations - Permafrost 712P3D (version 2) | ecosystem: Environmental > Terrestrial > Soil > Wetlands >... | reverse complement strand
CAGAAGATCGCGATCTTCAGCCGGGAATCGGCGCTGCCGTTGTCGATTGTGCTGGCGGTGGATACGAGCCTGAGTACGCGCAAAGATCTGCCGCTCGAGCTGATCTCGGCGCGCAAGTTTGCGCACACGATTGTGCGGCCGCAGGACGGGCTGGCCGTGTACAAGTTCAGCGAGGTCGTGGACCAGATGGTGCCCTTTACCTCCGACTTGAAAAAGATCGACGCCGGTATCGACCGGCCACACAATGGCGCGGCGACCGCCCTCTATGACGCGGTTTTTCTAGGGTCGCAGGCGCTGACCCGGCGGCAGGGAAGAAAAGTGATGGTGGTGATCACCGACGGCGGCGACACCATGAGCCAGGTGAATTACAAAGAGGCGCTGCGCACGGCGCAGGAGGCAGAAGCGATAATCTACAGCATCATTATAGTTCCGATTGAAGCCGACGCGGGCCGGGACACGGGCGGCGAGCACGCGCTGGTGCAGATCTCGAGCGACACGGGCGGAAAGTATTTCTACGCCACTTCCCTGCCGCAACTGGACAGCGCGTTTCAGAAGATTAGCGACGAACTGCGGACGCAGTATCTGCTGGCGTACTATCCCTCCGAACGCTATTCCGGTTCGGAATTCCGGCAACTGCGGGTGGACCTGACGAACCCGCCCGCGGGCGGCCCTTATCAGTCGCACTACCGGGCTGGGTATTACACGCGGAAGGGGACGTTCTGACAGGCTGCGCAAAGAATCGGATGTCGATGCCCAGCCCTGAAGATTGTGCGTGGGAACTGGGTCGTCCCTCCGGGACTTGAATCATTTCTCCCCACCTTTCCCAGCGCTGAAGCGCTGGGCTAAGCTCGGTCGCCCCTCCGGGGCTGGCGTAAAAACCCATACATCGCCCCGGGGAAGTGGGCGCATCTAGTAAACTGTTCTATTCGATTTCAGTAGAAAATCATGGCAGTGGAAAACTAGACCCTTAGACGCGGAATCGCTTCCCGGTTCTACTTGAGGTTCTGCCCCCAGGAGAGTGGCATTTTGTTGGATCGCTCTGGCTTGCGTGTTCGTCGTTGTCTGTTCATTCGCCTTGGCCTCTTGCTCTTCGTGGTTGCCGCGTTCACCGTTTTACCTGTGGTTTCGCTGTGGGCGCAGGAAGAGGCCCCGGAAAATCCCCCGGAGAATCCAACAACCGGCACCATTCAAGGCACGGTGCGGGATGACGTTGGCAGCCCCGTCGAAGGGGCGCGAGTTTTGTACAGCTCGGCGGCCACCGACACCAAAGGCGTGACGCGCTCCGGCAAGGACGGGGCGTACGTTTCCGAACCGGTGCCGCCGGGCGCTTATGTGGTGCGCGTGGAAGGCCGGGACATGCTGCCGGTCGAGACCAACGTCACGGTGGCCCTGGGAGCGGCGGCGACGGCGGATTTCAAGCTGGAATGGATCAATCCCGGGCCGGTGCGGCTGGAGAGCAAGTTCGATGGCGAGGTCGCCGACCGGCTCCCGATTAACGGACGGAACTATCTGAACGCGGGACAGTTTGAGCCGGGCGTGCAGGCGGTGGATGGAAGGATCTTCGATCCGGGCAAGAGTGGGTTCCAATCGCTCTCGATCAACAGCCAACTGGGCCGCACCACGCACTACGACCTGGATGAAGTCGAGTCGATGGATGAGACCCGGGGCGCGTCCACACTGAACCTGCCGGCGGATGCGGTGCGCGAAGTGATCGTCTCGCGGGCCAACCCGGAACTGTTTCAGTCGCTGAACGCAAGTGGCGCGGTGCGCGTGACGACGCGCTCGGGCGAAGATGAATGGCACGGCGATCTGTTCGGAAATCTGCGCGACCGGGTGGCTGGGTTAGCGGGATTTCCGTCGGGGAGCCCGAAATACAGCCGGCAGCAGTATGGATTTGGGGCGGGCGGCGCGGTGATTAAGGACAAGGCGTTCTTGTTTCTCGGCGGGGAACGCACGAAGCAGGATGGAGTGTTGCCGATCGCGTCGCAGGATTTGATTTTTCCAACGGCGTCGGAGGCTTCTTCAGGGGTTTTCAACCAAACCGCTCTGCGGAGCGCGTATTTTCGCGAAAACATGCTGACGGCGCGGCTGGATTACAACCTGAGCGAGAACATGAAGTGGTTCGCGCGGCTCAGCTATGACAACGCGAACGAGATTGGGCCCCCCGACAGCCAGTCGAATTTTCGCAATCAGTTGAACGTTCCGGCGGCGGTGGTGGGACTGGATTGGAATCGGGGACGGTTTGTGCACAGCGCGCGCTTCGGCTACCAAAAGATGGTCGACGCGATCAATCCGGCGCTGAGCGCTTCGACGATTGTGCCGGGGGCGCCTCTGCTCCACCTGCAGATTGGATCCGCTGCCTTCGGGCCGAGCGTGGCGGGTCCGCGGCAGACGATTCAGCGCGACCTTTTCGGGCGCTACGACAGCAGCACGGTTTACAAGGCGAATCACACGATACGTTTCGGAGGAGCGGTTCATCGCATCGCGCAGGGAGATTTTTATGCGCCGGCAAATTATGCGTCGGTGACCAGTTCGAACGGGATCGACGTAATCAATGCCATCAATAACAACCCGAGCCTGACCCCGCTTTACCCAGGCGCAGGCGATCCGCGCGGCGCGGCGGACAATCCGCTGAACTATCCGGTGGGCACGGTCACAATTTTCAACGGCCTCGGAAACTTCAGCGAGAACTCAGCCTTCAACCGCTCGGCGGGCGGACACTTCGACACGCGCATCGAGGGCTATCTGGGCGACACGTTCAATTTGTTTCCGAACCTGAACATCAGCTTTGGCGTGAACTATGTTCGGGACACTGGGCGCACGAACGGCGACTTGGCGGCGGTGCCGTGTTCGGCCTTGGCCGACAGCAAGGTCGCGAACCTTCCGCCGTGCCCAAGCGGCGGCTTCATTCTCGATCAATTCGGCCTGATTCCGAACGCCGTCGCGCCGAGCCCCACGCATCAGTTGCTCGGCCAGAAGGTAAACCAGCCAGACTGGAATTTTGCTCCGCAATTCGGTTTGGCGTGGGATCCGGGACACAATGGGCGGATGGTGGTGCGGGCAAGCGCGGGGATGTTCTATGACAATTTTCTGCTGCAGAACGCGTATCAGGATCGCATCAACCGCTTGTCAAACGGGCAATACAACCGCAGCCTGACGCTGTGTCCGGCGGGGGCGGTGCTGATGCCGAATGGAACGCCGGTGAGTTCGGTGGTGGTAAGCTCCGAACAAACGCTGGATATCGCGACACAGATTTGCGGGCAGCCGATCGGGTCGGTTGCGACGGCGATTCAGGACCTGCAGTCCCAGTTTGTGGCAGCGCAGTCGGCGGTGACGGGCGCGAACGTGTATTCGCTCGCGAACAGCGTGGCGAATTTTGGCGGTCTGCTCGCGCCCGGTTACAAGACTCCCCGCGTGGTGCACATGGATTTCGGAATTCAGAAACAGATTGGCGAGCGCGGCATGTTCTCCATCGACTATGTGCGCGAACTGGGCACGCAGTTTCCGCTGGGGATTGATACCAACCATGTCGGAGGCGCGAACTACCTCACCGACGGCGACAATCTGGACCCCACCCAAAATACCTACCAGGCAGAACTGGACGCAATAAATGCGACGCTGACGGCGAATACGGCGTCGGCGACGGCGTGTCCGCAGGCAAAATTCGCCGGCAGCAGTTCGCAGGCTGCGGTGCAATGCTATATCAATACAGTGCCGGGAGCGACCATCACCGATTTCGCGCGCCACGGTCTGGATTCATCGAATGCGTTCTGCGGACCGTTTCCGTGTTCGGTCCTGGGAAAGCAGCAGGCGTCCTTCGGCGGGATCAATCCGGCGGTGGGCTCGAACATCATGTACTTTCCGGGCGGGCGGTCCACGTACCAAGGTCTGCATCTCGCGTACAAGACGAGCGTGGCGAATCCGACGAAGCGCGTGCAACGGCTGGACATCACGATGGCGTACGCGTGGTCGCGCTATCGCAGCAACCTGGCGGAGCCGAACGGCAGCGGCGGAGATTATTCGCTGATGAACGTCGCGGAAGATTACAACCGGCCGCACCGGGGGCATTTCGGGTCTTCGGGGCTGGACCGCACGCACCAGTTCACATTCACTCCGACGGCGGAGTTGCCGCGCGGACTGCGGCTTTCGATGATCGCGCATCTGGCGTCGCCGCTTCCGCTGAGCCTGTATATTCCACAACAGGACGGAGGCGGAGTGGCGGGAGAAATCTTCCGCAGCGATCTTACTGGTGACGGCACGGTCGGCGATCTCTTGGGGAATATCGGAAGCACGGGAAAATACTCGACCAGCCAGTTGACCAAGTTGCTCACATATTACAACTCAACGTACGCCGGGAAGTTGACGCCGGCGGGTCAGGCGCTCCTGCCAAGCGGCCTGTTCAGCGGAGATCAACTTGTAAAACTGGGCGCTTATTCACCGGTGATTCAAGGCCTGCCGGGGCATTTTGCCGAAGCGACCTGGCTGAAGACGATCGACTTGCGCTTGAGCTGGCCGTTCCGAATTGGGGAGCGGGTGAAGCTGGAGCCGAACGCGTCTTTGTTTAACGTTTTCAACTTCGCCAACTTTGGGGGCGCGGGGAACCAGTTAAGCGGCGTGCTGAACGGCGCGCCGGGCAGTTCGCTGAACAACGCAAGTTCGGCGGGTTTCTGCGGCAACTCAACCACGTTCTGCACTTCGCGGCTGGACCGGGTTCTGGCCGGTTCGGGCACGTATGCGAACGGGGCCCCGCGGCAAATGGAGTTTGGAGTACGGATCACGTTCTAAGGTTGGAGCCGGCGGCGACGATTGCGTGGGGACGGGGTTTTGCCCCGTCCAAAGCGGGGCATAGCCCCGATTCCCCAGGTAATTGTTGACGGCGATGGCTGTTATATTCAGGTAATTGTGCCAGGTTGTATTCTCTGGAGGAGTAATCGGGAACATGAAAAATCTTGTCCACTTCGCTCTGTCAGTCCTCTTTCTTCTGGGCATTGCTTCCGCGCAGAATATTCCGGCGGTCGATGTATTCGGCGGCTACTCGTACCTGAATTTTGACGTGCCAACGAGCGGGGTGCCAACCTCCCAGCAGCGGCTGAAGCTTAATGGCTGGGACGTTTCCGCCTCGGTATTCTCGTTTCATCACCTCGCCCTTGAGGGGAATTTCAGCGACCACTGGCTTAACAATTGCGGTGGTACGACTCTGAAATGCGACGATTTCTCCTGGGGGCTTGGGCCGCGTTTCACGATTGGAGATCGCTCCCGGAAATTGACGGGCTTTGTACACGGCCTGTTTGGGCAAGACACGGCGGATATTCTTGGCTCCGGGGTTACCGTGTCCAATACGTCGATGGCGCTCGCTGCGGGCGGCGGCGTCGATTACTGGCTCTTTCGTCATGTCGGACTTCAGTTTGGGCCGGCCGATTATGTCTTCGCCCGCCACCTGAACAACTTCGGCGCGGCGAACCAAAGCGACTTCCGCGTCGCGGGCGGAATCGCTTTTCGCTTTGGCGGCAATTTCCCTCCGCCCGAGCCCAAGGCTCCGAAGGAACCCAAGGCTAAGTCCGGGTCCCATCGTTCTTGGATTCGCCCCTGGCATAAAACCAAGTCTGCGCCTTCCGAAGGGCAACCGTCTGAGACGCCTGCTGAGAGCCAATCTCCGACTCCGGTGACGTCCGCTCCTCAGCCGGCTCGGAGACCGGCGAGTGTGCCGGCGCCGGCGCCGAGTCGCGGGATGCCGGTCCATCCGCTGGGCATTGTGGCTGCGCCCCAGGAATTCGATGGAGCGAAAATTCTGTCGATCGAGCCGGGAAGCGTCGCGGAGATGGCATCGCTGAAGCCTGGCGATCTAATCAAGTCTGTGGATGGCAAAGCCGTCCGGACGCCAATGGAACTGGCCGCTGAACTGGCGGACAAAACCGGGAAAGTTCGCATCGGCATTTTGCGGGGCACTTTTGCGACCGAGACGGTAATTCTGTTGGGCGGTCACTGAGGAACGCCGCAAGCCTGGGTTTGGCGAGGTAAGCTTGCCGAGGTGCGTTTGGCGAGGTAAGGTCGGGTGCCAGTCTTAGACGGCACCCTTCTTTGAAACAGCGGCTTGGACGCTGCCCTGCTACGCTACCCGTTCGCGACCGACCTCGAACTTACGGGCGCGATTTCGGAAACCAGACCGTCGTCCTGCGAAGGACCGTGCAGGCCGCATTCGGTTTTCTTGAAGCCTGCCCATCGTCCTGACCTGGGATCTTCTCCGGGCAGAACGCTGCGCGTGCAATGGGTGCATCCGACGCTCGGATAGTTCTGGTCGTGGAGAGGATTGTAGGGAACGTTGTGTTCCCGAACGTAGCGCCAGACCCTCTCGGAGGTCCAGTCGGCTAGGGGATTGACCTTCACCAGGTGAAATTTGGAATCCCATTCGACTTTGCGCGCCGTTGCCCGGACCGAAGTTTGATCACGGCGGATGCTCGTGACCCAAGCCTGCAGCCGGGAAAGTTTGTTGCGCAGCGGTTCGACTTTGCGGAGGTTGCAGCACGCATCCGGGGCGCGGCTCCAGAGCTTCGCGCCGTGACGTAGTTCCTGTTCTTCGGGCGTGAGCGCCGGCTTCAGCCGCTCGACGGCGATTCCGTATCGCTTCTCCACTTGCTCGATGAGGGAGTAGGTTTCGGGAAACAGAAAATCGGTATCCAGGGTGAACACGCGCAGAGCCGGCTGCAGACGCGCGGCAATATCAATCAGTACCATTCCTTCCACGCCAAACCCCGAAGCAATTTCGACGTGGTTCCGAAATGCGGTAAATGCCCAACGCAACACGTCTTGAGCGCTCCACTGCTCTGCCAACAGATGGATTCTTTCCACTTCCGCCTTCATACTGTCCGCCCTTCATCAATGATTGAATGAACCGGTCCAACCGGAAAGTTCTGTTGCAAAAATTCGGAATTCAGTGAAATCGACTGTTTGAGCAGTCCGTTGTGAGCCGCATGTCGTACTACTTCGCCGACCACCAGCAACGTCGGAGCAGGCAACTGCGGCGCTCCCGGCAGGTTTTCCAGGTCAGTCGTAAAGACCTGTTCTTGCGCGGTTGTGGCGCGCGAAACTACGGCGCACGGTGTTTCGCCCGCCAATCCCGCCGCTCGCAGCTTTTTTGAGATCTTCCCGTATTGGTAACCGGGCATGTAGATCACCAGGGTGGCTCCGCTGGAAACCAGCGCCTGCCAGTTGGTCGGATCGTTTTCTACCGCATGATGCCCGGCGAGAAAGATGAGGGCGTGAGAGGAACGGCGGTCCGTCAATGGAATCTCCGCCGACGCACAGGCTCCCAGAGCGGCCGTAATGCCGGGCACGACTTCGAATTCGATGCCGGCCTCGCGCAGAGCCGCAATTTCCTCCGCGGCACGCCCGAACACCAGAGGGTCTCCGCCCTTCAGTCGGACCACTCGAAGCCCCAGAGAGGCCAGGCGCACCATGAGGAAATTGATTTCCGCTTGGCTGATGGTCGCTTTTCCGCAGCGTTTGCCGACGTTGTAGCGCTGGGCTTGGGGCGGAGCGAACTCAAGGATCTGCGGACCCACCAGATCATCGTGCAGCACCGCGTCCGCAGTTCTCAGCACGCGCGCCGCTTTCAGCGTGAGCAATTCTGGATCTCCGGGTCCGGCGCCAACCAGATAGACTTTGCCTTTCATACGATCCTGACCTCCTGCAGCGAATTCAACCTTCAATACCGTGTGGAACCAGTCCGGCGGGAATATCCCGGACGGCTGCCTCCACCGCTTCTCCCGCCAGAAATGTGCGCAGTTCGCCATCGCCGTGACGCGCAAAGAACTGGCGCAGATTTTCACCCGGCAATTGCCGCTCGAGATAGCGGCGCAGCAGGCGCTCAATTGCATCGGGAACCTCGCTGGCCAGGCATCGATATCCAACCGGACGCGCCAGGGACTGGTGCAGGCCGAGCCCGCCACCGAGGCAGAAGTAGTACGCATCGAGCATCTGCTCTTGAACCTTGATCTTCTTGCCCTCGATTCCGATGTCGGCAATCCAGTGCTGACCGCAGCTATTGGGACAGCCCGTAACGTGGAGCCTGAGGTGCTGCGCGAATCCGGGCAGCCTCTCGTCGAGTTCGTCGACCAGCCATCGGGAGAAGCCCTTGGTTTCGGTGATGGCGAGCTTGCAGAATTCGCTCCCAGTGCAGGCGACCACACCGCGCCCGAACGGCGAACCTCCGACTTGAAGTCCGATTCCAGCCAGTTCTTTGGCCAGCGATTCCGCCTGCAGTTGGGGCACGTTCACGATGAGGAGGTTTTGCATGTTCGTGGTTCGCAGTTCGCCATTTGCAAAACGCTCGGCGAGATCCGCGGCAGCATGCATCTGGTCGGCGGTGATGCGGCCGCGCAGCACCAACGCGCCCACGTAGCAGTACCCAGCCTGTTTTTGCGGGTGGATTCCAATGTGGTCGCGGTAAACATCGTCGGGAATCTTCTCCTCGACCCCTGGTTCCAGGGCGTAGCCCAGCCGCCGCTCAAGTTCTTTCTGGAAACCCTCGGCAGTCCAGCCGTTGCGCAGAAAGAGGAATTTCAAGCGGGCCCGCTCGCGATGTTCGCGAAGCACCTCAGATTCGCGGAACAGTTCCGCAATCGCCCGGAGCATGGATTGGACTTCGTGCCAGCGCACAAAGGCATCCAATCGGGTGGCGAAGTGGGGATCGGTGGAAAGCCCGCCGCCGACCCGCAGCGAGAAGCCCACCTCCGGGTTGCCGCGGACCGTCCGTTCGGTCGCAGTCAGACTGATGTCGTTGATCTCCGGATACGCGCACCACACACGGCATCCGGTGATCGAGATCTTGAATTTGCGCGGCAGGTTGTAGAACTCTGGGTTGCCCGTGAAGATGCGCGTGGCCCCAAGCGCGAGTGGAGAGGCATCGCAGATTTCGTCCCTGTCAACGCCTGCGACCGGGCAGCCGGTGATGTTTCGGGTGACATCGCCGCAGGCGGCCAGAGTATTCAGGCCGCATCCCCAGAGTGCTCCCAGGATTTCGGGCAGGCTTTCGATGGTTACCCAATGCAGCTGGATGTTTTGGCGAACCGTGATGTCGGCAATTCCGCGCGCAAAACGGCGGGTAAGGCCCGCGATGGTTCGGAGTTGGTTAGAGGTGAGCAGGCCGTTCGCAATCCGGATACGAACCATGAAGCGCGGCACCGCCTTCCCTTCCCCGCCTTTGCCCCCGACTACGCCGGCTCCGTCGCCCTGCGTGTAGATGCCCCACCAGCGGAAGTACGTGCCCAGCCATTCCGGCGGGATGGAATCGAATCCGTCGCGCGCGAAACGGCGAATCTCCTCGAGGCCTTCCCAGGGATTCTTCTCCCGCTTCAGGCGCTCGACTCTTTGCGTTTTCGTTTCCTGGTCAGCTTTAGCCATAAAAAAGAAAAACCCATCGCCAGCTTTCTCTGGCGATGGGTTTGGAATATGCCGATGCTAAGAAATTTTTAGGTCAGCAACCTCCCAGTGCCAGAAGACACGGATGCGCACATGCAACAACACATGCAATAACAAGTCCGGTTCTTCTGGTTCTGAGTCAGTGACATTCGCGTGATCCTAACCATTTCGCTTGACATTGTCGATTTTAGATTCAATCTTTCGTTTTGCGGGCAGAATGCGCACGCAAAGAATTGATCGAGACAATTCAAATTTGTGATGCTGATTTTTCGCGGGACGAATCCCTGAAGTGCTAAGTGATTTTCTTAACAGGACTTATCCGCTCCCTTCGGGGACGATCGAGATGGCCGCCGCGAGACGAATGGCAGCGTTCTTGATTTCTGCCACGGCGAGGGCGTGGAATTCGATTGACGGAGAAAGGTGGAGTGCCCTAAGGTCGAATCGTTATGATCTCGTCGAACTCCCACCGTCACCATCATCATCACCATGCGATGAGCGTGTCGGCGGAGAACGACGGATGATAGCCTGAAGCAGTCATAGGAACTCCGAGCCCGCTGATGCGAACTTCGCAACAGCGGGTCTTTTTTTTCTGTTGCGGGCGTTCGCAGCACCGGGAACGAATGGGAAGAGGAGATTGCAATGGAGATCGATTTCGACAAAATGCAAGGCTTGGCGCCCGCCGTGATTCAGGACGCGGCCACCGGGGAGTTATTGATGGTTGGCTTCATGAACCGCGAAGCGCTGACGGCGACCTTGCGGACGAGCTTCGTCACGTTCTACAGCCGCACCCGGCGGGCGCTGTGGACCAAAGGAGAAACCTCCGGCAACCGCCTGGAGGTCGTGGCGGCATGGACGGACTGCGACCGCGACACGGTGCTGCTGCGAGTCCGCGTGTTGGGCGCGGGCAAGGTTTGCCATACGGGCTCCAGATCCTGCTTCACGCAGGAACTGCCGCTGGGCGCGGCGGCGCTGGCTGTAGAAGAGGCGCGGCGATGAAACTTCGTCTGGGCATTCCCAAAGGAAGCTTGCAGGAAGCGACGCTCAGCCTGTTCACCCGCGCCGGGCTGCGAGTCTACACCAACGCGCGCTCCTACTGCGCCGCCACCGACGATCCTGAAATCGAATGCCTGCTCATTCGGGCGCAGGAAATGGCGCGCTATGTCGAGCACGGCGCGCTGGACGCGGGCCTGACCGGTCTCGACTGGGTGCTGGAAAGCGGCCTCGAAGTAGTCAGCGTGACCGACCTGATCTATGCGAAACAGAGCATGGGCAAAGTGAAGTGGGTGCTGGCGGTACCGGAGGATTCAGCTTTCCAGAAGCCCGATGACCTTGCCGGCCGCATCGTCGCCACCGAACTGGTGAGCTTCACGCGGAATTATTTTGCCAGCCGGAACGTGCCGGTGCGCGTGGAGTTCTCCTGGGGCGCGACTGAGGTGAAGCCGCCGTTGCTGGCCGATGCCATCGTCGAAGTCACCGAGACCGGCAGTTCGTTGCGCGCGAATCATCTGAGAATCATCGAAACGGTGCTGGAGTCAAACACAGATGTGTATAAGAGACAGCGTCTTGAGC
>Ga0209904_1000030_pt1 | contig 11168 bp, 6 predicted proteins | sample PerMet712P3D_FD_188315 | JGI IMG/M metagenome (GOLD analysis project Ga0209904, IMG submission 188315) | Thawing permafrost microbial communities from the Arctic, studying carbon transformations - Permafrost 712P3D (version 2) | ecosystem: Environmental > Terrestrial > Soil > Wetlands >... | reverse complement strand
TGGAAGTCTGCCCACGTTTGCAATTTTGCCGCCGCCTAAAAACTGGCTGAAGATTCAGGCATGACCTCGCTGCGCCGTTCTCCCGAAAAAATTCGTTTGCCCCTGGGGTTCTCTTTCTCGGCGGTCGCTGCCGGCATTAAAGTGAGCGGCCGGCCGGACCTCGCGCTGGTCGAAACCGCCGGTGGTGCGACCGCCGCCGCGCTGTTCACCAAGAACCGGGTCGTCGCCGCTCCGGTCGTAGTTGGCCGCGCGGCGTTGCGTTCGACGGGCGGCCGCGTTCGCGCCGTGGTCGTGAACTCCGGCAACGCCAACTGCGCCACCGGGCCTGCCGGCATTCAAGCCTGCGAACGAGTTTGTCGCGAAGCCGGAAACCTTCTCGGTGTGCCTGCTGCCGAAGTCTTTCCTTCTTCGACCGGCATTATCGGAGTTCGACTGCCGGTGGAGAAGATCCTCAAGAAGTTTCCGGAGCTCGTCAACCTTTCAGCGCGATCGCCCAGCCAGCGCGGCGTCCGCGCCTTCGCCCGCGCCATCATGACCACCGACACCCGGCCGAAGATAGCGTCCGCGCGTTTTAGAGTGGCATCGAAAGAAGTCACGCTGCTCGGCATCGCGAAGGGAGCAGGCATGATCCATCCGCAGCTTGCGACCCTGCTGGTGTACTTGTTCACCGATGTGGGCGCGACTGCGCGTGAACTGCAGCGTCTTCTGCGCGAGGCGTGCGACCATTCGCTGAATTGCATGTCGATTGACGGCGATACTTCCACCAATGACACCGTGTTGCTGCTGGCGAGCGATGCGAGCGGTACTCGGGTAAGAGATGTTCGCACCCGCAAGAATTTCTCCGCGGCTCTGAACGCAGTGTGCCAGTCCCTCGCCGAGCAGACCGTCACTGACGGCGAAGGCGTGCAGCACGTGATCCGCCTGTTCGTCGAACAGGCGCGGAGCAGGGAAGAGGCGATGCAGGTGGCGCGGACGATCGCGCACTCCATGCTGGTAAAAACCGCCTGGGCTGGGGCCGATCCGAATTGGGGACGCATTCTCGCGGCAGTGGGACGGTGCGGCCTGCCCATTGATCCATCCCGCGTCCAGATTGCTATCGGCATGCAGCAAGTATGCCGCAACGGAATCGCCCGCCAGTTCAACCAGCGGCAAGCGCATCGCGATCTCGCGCAGCCGGTCTGCGATGTTCGTGTGCAACTCGGACGAGGCCGGCACGCGGTGCGATTTCTCACCACCGACCTGACGGCCGAGTACGTGCGGATCAACGCCGATTACTCCACATAGAAAAGGTCCCAGGAGTTAGGTCGCAGGTCTTAGGAAGAGCAGAGGCAAGTGCAGGTTTGTTCCTGAGACCTAAGACCTAACACCTAACACCTGCCCCTAGAAGTTGAACATCGCCTGCAATTCAATCTTTCGATTCGCCGCCATGCTCGAGAACGGCCCACCCGCCAGTGCAATCGATTGTCCGAACGAGGACGAGCTCAGGGTGCCAATCGGAGTTGCCGCATTTACCTTATTCAAGACATTCCGCGCATTGACACTGAACGTCAGGCCGTAGCGTCGAGTGGTCGCCGGACCCATGCCCCCGAACCCTCCGCCGCCGGGCCCTCGCCCCATGCCACCACCACCACCTCCTCCTCCGCGTGGGCCACCGCCGCCCGGAGGAGGTCCGCCGCCCGGAGGCCCACCGCTCGCCTGCGCCGTGTTTTTCCCGCCAAGCTCCGGCCCAAAGCCAAAGGTTTTTGCCAGTCGCAGGTTGAGCGTGAAGTGGGCAGGACCGGTCAGGTAGTTGACGGGAATCTGAGTGTACGACTGCCCCTGCGTCGTGGAATAGGTGTAGTAGCACTTCAGCGTCGGAGACGTGCATGTGCCGGGAGAATTAACCGCGAATTCGGGGCGAACGTTGTACTGCCAATCGTTACTCAAGTCCTGGCCCACAGTGACGTTATAGGGCGAGCCGGAGTTGAAAATCATAAACGGACTCAGGCGAAACCCACGCGGGAGTCCGATCGTACCTCCCAGAAACACCCGATCCCGGATAGCAAAGGAAGCCCGCCCGTAATCGAGGCTTAAATCGTACTGATCCGAGGGAAAGTTCCCAGCGCCGGAAGCGTCACTGTTCGCGTAGTTCAGGGAGTAGTAACCGAATAGAGACAGTTTCGCACCGGCGCGGATGTTGAAATTCGCGATCAACTGGTTTTGCCGGGAAACTCCATCGGAGGAGTATTGAAAAGTGGCTTGAGTTGGGAGCGGTGCGGAGTTTGGCGTGCCCGGCAGCGGGGCGTTGGTAACGATCGACAGAAGCTGATGCACGCCGCGGGAATTCAGATAGGTGAGCGTAACGTTGGCGATTTTTGTGACCTGCCGTTCCAGGCTGAACGCGCTCTGCATGATGTAGGGCGCGTGCAGATCCGGACCGATCCGATAGATGGAAGAGGGAGTCTGCGAGCCCACCGTCGGTGGAGTCGGATAACTCGGATTGGATACGATGTACTGTTGCTGTATCGTGCCGTTCTGACGGTCCGCATTCAGAACGAGGTTCTCGGCGAAGCGGTCGTAGAACAGCCCAAAACCGCCGCGCAGCACGGTTTTCGGGGCGCTCTTGCCCGCTCCGCCAATGCCCCACGCGAAACCGACGCGGGGCGCCCAATCCGCATGATCGTGAATCGCGTTCTGCGTTTCAAAACGCAGCCCGCCGCTAAGAGTGAGAGTGGGACGCACTTTCCAGTCGTTCTGCACGTAGAGCCCCGCGTCCACGATCGTAACGGGCACGGTAGCAGCCGCGCCGCTGAGGGTCTTATTGATGGAATACTGGCTCGGAGTACCCGCGAGGTAATTCTGATACGACGTGGAGGTGAGAGTGCCCGAGAAGGTATAGGCGCCATTGAATCCAGCGTTGGAGGTATCGACTTCGTGAACCGCGCGCAGGCGCCCGCCAAATTTCAAAAAGTTCTTGCCCTGCGAAATCGACGTGTAATTCTGCAGTTCGTAGTGATCCTGGTGGTCGGTTTGCGTTCCCGAACTGCTGCCTCCACCTGTGAAACTCCCAAGAACATTGATGCCTATGGCCGTGCTAAACGGTGTCTGCCCGCTGTTGTCGCGCAGGTACTGGAAGCGAGTCTCATTGACGGCCTTCGTTCCCAGGATCTGCGTATCGCTGATCTGCACCGTGTGTTCGGTGGATGTGGTGTTGTAGCCAGCTTCCGGCAGTACTGACGCACCGACACCGGCGTTCTCCTGAGTGTCACGGTAAAACTGGTAGCGGGCGGTGAGCGTATTGTTCGTGCTGATTTGGTAGTCGATACGCGGACTGATGTTGGTGCGGGTACGAGGGTTGGGAACGCTCTCGTTCACGCCGAGGTCGGGCGGGTTCACGACTGCGATTTCATCAATGTTGCGCCGCTGCACCTGGAAAAAGAAAGATGTCCTCTTGTCGATCGGCCCGCCGACATTTCCCATGTATTCCACGGAGTCGTAGGGCTGCGTCGCATCGGCGTTGAGAAACGGATTGCGCGAGTTCATTCCCGAACTGTTTCCCTCGACCGCGAACTGGCCGTGAAGCTTATCCGTGCCGGGCTTGGTGAAGATTTCGATTCTTCCGTAGCCCAGCTTGTCGTATTCGGCGGAAAACGGATTCTGGTTGATGCGAATCTCACGAATCGATTCTTTCGGTGGAAGCTGTCCGGCCGTAAATCCATCGATGTAAATCTGCCCGCCGTTAGGACCTGCCGAAGGTCCGGCCAGCGCTTCCAGATCAGACTGCAATTCGTCGGGATCGTCGGGCAGCGCTTCCAGATCTTTGCCGCTAAGCACGATGGCGCTGGCATTGCTGGCGGGGTTGGTGTCGAGCTGCGGAGTTTCCGCCTCCACGTTGACCTTTTCCTTCTGCACCTTGATGTCGAGCGAAATGTTGAATTGAGCGGCCTGGCCCGCCGCTACGGCCACGTCGTTCTGCACAAAGACGGCGAATCCCTGCGCATTAGCCGTGACCGTATACTTACCCGGCGCCAGGTTTCCGATTTCGTAACCGCCGCTGCGGTTGGTCGTGGCCGAATGCGTTTGTCCCCCGGAGACCAGGATCGCGACCGTGGCGTTCGGAACCACCGCTCCCGAGGGATCCGTCACTTGCCCGCGCAAGGTCCCGGTCGTTGCCTGCGACTGCGCCACAGCAGGCGCTGCCAGTGCGATCAGCGCCGCCGAAATCAGAATCGCCAAAATCAGATTAGCCCGAATCGGATTTACCAAAATCGGATCCCCCAAAATGAAGACTGATCGCTTCAACCGGCACCTTATGCTTTCCATGCAGATCACATTCGTTGAGAACACAGATTGAGATTTGTTCACTACTGCGCCGCTTCACTTTCCCCACCAGGCGCGCCCAGCGACCACGACGACAACAGCGAAGAGCTTCGATTTGGCGACGCCGTCAGGATGGCCTCGACTCCGGCCAGCAGCTTAATTGCCCTCACCGCGTCTGAATTTCCGTCCTCTGTCGCCAGGATATACACGATATCGCCCTTCTGCAGGTCCGCCAGCTTGCAGTTGGGCAAGTGGCTAAGCGCACGCTGGAACATGCGCTGCAAATCCGGAGGACCATTTCCGGGTCCGGCGCCCTGCCCGCGCCGGGCTTGCCATTCTGTCCCTGTCCGTGCGCCGCCAGTGCCCGGCGGAGCACTCTGCCCGGCTGTGCCCTGGCCGTTGCCGCCCGGCTGATCTCCACTTCCGCCGCCCGCCGCGCCTTTCAATTGCCTGGCGAAGCGTTGGTCCATTTCCGCCGGCAGCTTCCACATGAGCGAGTCGGGAGGCACTGCCACCAGCACGGCAGTCTTGCGGATCGCATCCTGCACCGTCACCGTATTCCCCGCCGCGTCGACCGTCTTGATGGTTCCCTCAATAATCGGAAATGTCCCGGAGACAACTTCCTCCGCAATGACGTCGCTGCCATCCGGGTTGCGAGCTCCACGGGCGTGAAACTGATCGCCCACCTTGATCTGCGCCATGCCTTCGCCGACGGGCGCAGGTTTCGCGTCTTCGTACTTCGCCGAGCCGGGTGGGTAGCGGCGCAGGATGGTGTTCTTGCCAATGTGGACGGCGACACTTTGGTTCGCCCCGGTTCCACCGCGCGAGATGGTGATGGTGCCCGTCGCAGCATCCACCTTAGTGACGATCCCGTCCACTCCTCGCTTCTGCCAATCGTCAAGGTCGTGCTGCTGCTTCACCGCCACATCGGCCTGCTTCACCACAATCACCGCCAGCGCAGTGATGACGACCGTGTGCCCGTCTCCACCCGTCGCTGCCTGCCCGCGAACTAGCACACGATCCCCGGGCTGCAAGTCCTGCACTTGCAGAGCAGTCGCGTTCTTCAGATCCTTTTCTCCTGGCGGCACGCGCAGGATCTTCGTCGAGCCCGTCAATTTCGCAATAATGTCGCCGTCGCCGGCCGCTTCCGCCGCAACCGTGATCGAATCCGCTTGAATACTCTTGATGACTCCCACGGCCTTGGCGACTTGTGCGCCTGCGGAACTGCCGGATGGTTTGTCCTGCGCTACAACGTAGCCCGGCGCCGCCAAAATCAGAGTGACTATCGCCGTGATCAGGCACCTCGCAAGAACGCGCGTCCCAAGAACGTGCACCCTAGGACCGCATACCCGCGGCGAACTCTGCCCGAAGCATCGCATGATCTAACTTTAGCATCGCCCAACTCACCCTATCTAGGCTTTACGAAGTTTTACCCGCCATTGACGTTGCTTTTACAGGGACGCTGGCAACTACAACTGCGTTGCCGCGCATCCAGTCATTAAGACGGAAACCAGGACAGAAGTCAGGTCACCAAAAAAGCAAATGCTGGCGTGGGGCCCATGTCCGTTGACAAATCCAGTCTCGAAAAGCAGGCCCAGTCGGTTGCGCCAGGCTTCCTATACCGCTTGACGGTTGCCTTCCCCAGTTGTGCGGGTGCGATCCTGGCTGTGTACTCTATTTTCTTGTGCAGATTCAGCGCTCTTAAGATTCGTCTGCGATAAACGTTAAACGGAGGATGCACGGTGAATGAGTCCCGGAATGAGAATCCCCGGCCAGTTGAAGCAACGATTCCGAACCGGTCATCCTGGTGGAAGCCGGTCGCCTACGCGCTGATGGGTGCGCTGGCCGCTCTTCCCGGAGTTGGCCCGTCGCTGCGCGCACAGGAACCCGCTGCCACCATCGCCGTCGACGTTAAAGTCGTCACGCTGCCCGTCACCGTTCGCGATAAACATGGCAAGATCGTCCGCGATCTTACGAAAGACGATTTCACGCTGCAGGAAGACGGCCGGCCACAGACGATTCGCTATTTTTCGCAGGACACAAATCTCCCGCTCACCCTCGGTCTTCTCGTTGATACCAGTCGCAGTCAAACCAACGTTCTCGACGCGGAGCGCAACGCAAGCCGCAGTTTTTTCGATCAGATGCTGGTGCAGCCCAAGGACAAAGCTTTCCTCATTCACTTCGATCGGGAAGTGGAACTGCTGCAGGACTTGACCGCATCGCGCGAAAAGCTGCAAGCGGCGCTCGAATTGCTCAAGACCCCATCCGGGCGCGACAGCTCCAACGATCCAAGCTCGAACGATCCAGGCTCGAACGATCCCAACGGCTCGGGCGGTCGCCGCTCCGGATCGGGCTCGCACCACGGCGGCGGTACCGAGCTTTACGACGCCGTTTTTCTGGCGTCCAACGAATTAATGAAAAAACAACAGGGGCGGAAGGCGCTCATTATTCTGTCGGACGGCGTCGACCGCGGCAGCAAGACTTACCTGGAGAGCGCGATCGAGTCGGCCCAACGCGCCGACACGGTTGTCTACTCCATATATTTCGCAGATTCTCGCCGTGAAGAAGGCGAAAGACCAGGCGGAATGGGCCGCGGCGGCGGAACGGGCCGGGGCGGCGGCGGTTGGCCCGGCGGAGGTGGTGGCTGGCCCGGTGGCGGAGGCGGATATCCGGGCGGCGGTGGTGGTCGCGGCGGAGGTGGCCAGCGTCATCCCGAAGAACAGCACGCCGATGGCAAGAAGATTCTCCAGCGCGTTTCCAAAGAAACCGGCGGACGTTTCTTTGAAGTCTCTAAAAAGCAAACCATGGGCGAGATCTACGACAGCATTGTCGAAGAACTGCGTACCCAGTACAACATGGGCTACACGCCCGATAAAGACAGCGCAGCTACTGGTTATCATCACATTCAGTTGCAGGTGAAACGGAAAGACCTGAGCGTGCAGACCAGAGACGGATACTACGCGGACCGGTAGCGCGGCGTCCCGCAAGTTTGTGGTGCGTGGCTGGACTGAGCCATGCCGCTCGCGGCTACCTCACCGGAGGAAGCTGCCGTCCGATTGACGCCGGGGGCCTTTCTGCGGTTGGATGGAAGCTGCGTGGCACCTGCGTCCCCCATCTTCGATCCCGAGTCCCGGCGGTTTAGCCGTCTCGATGCGGTCTGGCTTGTCATCTGGTTGCTCTTCCTCGCTGGACTGGCCGCGCTTCCTCCGCAACTCGAATGGCACAAGCAGCTAATTCTCCTCGCCATCGGCATTGTGCAGGTGCTGGAGACGAAGCTGATCGCCCACTTCCCCAAACGAGGCGTCTTCTACGTCGTCCTGCTTAAGATTTTGCTGGCAACCCTGCTTCTCGGTCACACCAACGAAATCGGAATCAACAGCAGTTACTATCCTATTTATTACTTGCCGGTCGTCACCGCGGCGCTCTACTGTGGCCCGTGGCTGACGCTGGTCTGGACGCTGTTCGCATCCGCCGCCTACTGCTCGTATCTCTATCCCGCGATGCAGGAATACGAACTAACTCCCGAGGCTTTCGGCTACCTCGCGCTGCGCATCATGTTTTTCTTTCTCGCCGCCATGGTGGTCAACCGCTTCGCGCAGCAGAGCCGGCATCAAACCCAGTTGTACCGTGACCTCGCCGAGCGCCTCGCCGAAACCAATCGCCGCCTGGAGAAGGCTCAGGCTGAAGCGCGGCGCTCCGAACGCCTGGCCGCCCTCGGCCAGCTCTCGGCTGGATTAGCGCATGAAATTCGCAATCCTCTCGGAGTCATCAAAGGCTCAGCCGAAATGTTGACCCAGAAATTACAGGCCTCCGATGAGATAGCCCGCGAGTTAGCCGGCTACATTTCGACCGAAGTCAACCGGCTCGGCGCCCTGGTCACCGAATTTCTGGACTTTGCTCGTCCTCTTCACGCGCAACCGCAGCCCGCGGACTTGATCGCCCTTCTTGATCGCGTTCTCCAGATTGTTGCCGATCGCTTCAACTTGAAACAAGAAGAGAGCAAACCTGTGCGCGTCGAGCGCCACTACGCCAGCGGACTGCCGCTGGTTCCGCTCGACGAAAGCCTGTGCGAGCAAGCCTTCCTCAATCTGGTGCAGAATGCCTATGAAGCTATGGAAGACCATGGCGGCACGTTGCGGGTAGAGGTTCAACCGGCGACGCAGAATGATCGGGAAGGAGTGGAACTGCGCCTGGCCGACACCGGTCCGGGCGTTCCGGAAGAACTGCGCGAAGAGATTTTCAATCCGTTCGTGACCACGAAGAAAACCGGTGTGGGACTGGGTCTTTCGATTGTTTCGAAGATCGTGGACGGTCATCACGGATCGATCCATGTTGAGAACGCTGCAGCGGGCGGAGCCGTGTTTACGATCTTCTTCCCGCTAGAAGAAGTTGGCGGGACAATAGCGAATAGCGAACGACTAGCGACGAGCGACTAACGACCACATGCCAACCATCCTCATCATCGAAGACGAAGCCAAGATGCGCCGCCTGCTCGAGCTGAACCTCGGCGACGATGGTTTCAAGACGCTCTCCGCCGGAGACGCCGAAACTGGTTTGAAGCTGCTCGCCTCCGAACCCGTTCACCTCGTCCTCACCGATCTCAAACTTCCCGGCATGAATGGGCTCGAATTTCTGCAAACCGCCAAGCAGCAAGATCCCGCGTTGCCCATCGTCGTCATGACCGCGTTCGGGTCCGTCGAGACCGCGGTCGAGGCCATGAAAGCCGGAGCCAGCGACTACGTCCTCAAGCCGTTCTCCCTCGCCGAAATGCGGATGGTGGTGCACAAGGAACTCGATAACTCGCGCCTGCGCGAAGAGAATCGCTCGCTGCGCGAAGCCCTGGGACAGAAATACAGCCACCCCAACATCGTCGCCATCAGTCCCAAAATGCAGGAAGTGCTGGCCACCGTCGAACGGGTCGCGCCCACCAACTCCACCGTGCTGCTGGGCGGAGAAAGCGGGGTCGGCAAAGATCTCATTGCCCGCGCCATCCACGAAAAATCGCGTCGCGCATCCGGCCCGTTCGTCAAGATCAACAGCACCGCTATCCCCGAAAATCTGTTGGAGAGCGAACTTTTCGGCTACGAAAGAGGAGCGTTCACCGGAGCCGCCACCAGCAAGCCCGGCAAGTTCGAGCTCGCCGACAAAGGCACCCTCTTCCTCGATGAAATTGGAGACGTGCCGCCCGCCATCCAGGTCAAACTTCTCCGCGTGTTGCAAGAGCGCGAGTTCGAGCGCCTGGGCGGCACGCGCACCATCAAAGTCGACGTTCGGCTAATCGCCGCCACCAACCGCGACCTGCGCGCCGCGCTCGAAGATGGAACGTTTCGCGAAGACCTCTACTACCGGCTCAACGTGGTTCCGATCGATATCCCGCCCTTGCGCGAACACAAAGAAGATATCTCTGGATTAGCGAACTTGTTCCTGGCGCGCTTCGCCAAGGATTCCGGCAGAGAAGAAGAGGAAAAGATCGCCGGCATCTCGCCCGCCGCTATGCAGTTTCTAGTCGGGCATTATTGGCCGGGCAATGTACGCGAACTGCAAAACGTCATCGAACGAGCCTGTGCGCTCGCCCAAGGCGGCCAGTTGGAAGTCAGCGACATACAACTCGATTCGCCGCGCAATCGCAACCACGCGGCATCGGATCGCGATCGCTTCCTCCCCGACGGCATGACGCTCGACCAGTGGGAAGACGAAATGATCCGCGAAGCTCTGAAGCGCGCCAGCGGCAACAAGTCGCAAGCCGCGCGTCTGCTCGGGCTTTCGCGGAACGCGCTGCGGTATCGCTTGTCGAAAATTGGAATTGAGGACAACGAAGGCGAATGAGCAAATCCAGAGAGTGGTCCGGGCCACCAATGGGCTGCCCCCGGCCGAAAACCACCACCCTGGTGGAACCGGGCCACCGGAGCCGCGCGAATCGACACTCTGTCCAAGTTGTTAACATACGCTCTAACTTACTAACAACAATGCACTTAATGGATTTTTCCCAGCTCCCGCGACATTGGCACTCTGCCTGCATTCTTTCAGGCAGAGATTGGTCCCGAGCAAGGTGGAGGTACGTATGAAATTCAAGTTAATAGCAGCACTCTTAGGGTTGGGATTGACGATCGCGATTCCCGGCGCCGTCGTCGCTCAGATCTCGGACGATCAGGTGCCGGATCAATACTCGAAACCGTCGGCGGGCATCCCAATGCAGGGTCCCAACGACCAGGATTCGATGGACCAAGGTCCGAACGACCAGGGTCCGAACGACCCAAGTTCTAATGACCAGGGTTCGATGAATCAGGGCCCGACGGAACCAGGCTCCAACGACCAGGGCTACGGCAGCCAGACCGCCAGCGCGCCGGCGGAAACTAACGGCGTGGCGCGCGTCAGTCTGATTCATGGCGATGTCTCTACACAGCGCGGTGATAACGGCGCCTGGTCGGCGGCGGCGCTCAATGCTCCCGTGCTCGCGGGTGACCGCGTTTCAACCGGCGACAAGGCGCGCACCGAACTTCAGCTTGACTATGCCAACATGCTTCGCCTCGCGGAGCATTCGCAGGCCAACATCAACACCCTGACCCGCTCCCAAATCCAGGTTCAACTTGGACGCGGCATGGCGAACTACTCCGTTTTCAAGAACAGCGACGCGGACGCGGAAATCGATACGCCCAACGTTGCCATTCGCACCAATCGCGGCGAGTCCAGCTTTCGAATCCTGGTAACCGCCGACGATCACACCGAAGTGCTGGTCCGCAAAGGCGAAGTCGAAATTACGACTCCGCAAGGCGGCACCCGAGTGGGGGAAGGCCAGTTCATTACCGTGCAGGGCGCGGGCGATCAGGCGCAGTACAAGATCGGCGAAGCACCTGCACGGGATGACTGGG
>Ga0209904_1000029_pt1 | contig 11272 bp, 9 predicted proteins | sample PerMet712P3D_FD_188315 | JGI IMG/M metagenome (GOLD analysis project Ga0209904, IMG submission 188315) | Thawing permafrost microbial communities from the Arctic, studying carbon transformations - Permafrost 712P3D (version 2) | ecosystem: Environmental > Terrestrial > Soil > Wetlands >... | reverse complement strand
TTTCGGCGCGAAAAACATGGGAGCCGATGGGCAGGTAGTAGCCGTCGCTATAGACGAGCTTGAAGGGCAGCATTCAGCACTCACGATTCAGCGCCCAGCGTGACTAGGGCCGAAAACTTCATATCATACGCGATTGCGGGCTGTTTGCAGTGACGGTTCGCACGAGGCGCTCAAGATTCTCGACGCAGCTCGCCGAAAGCCCCCTGTGTTCCGGAGCCTGCCCTGAGCGAAGTCGAAGGGTGCCCCCTGTGGTTAAGAATTCGTTAGCTGTTAAACTTGGCCGGTTGCCTGCCAAAAAGAAATCGCCGCCGCAAGGGAGTGCCGCGCCCGGGCCTCCGCCTGCTTCCTCTCCTAGTCACGGTGAAGGGAAAGGCCGGATTTTCCTGATCGATACGATGTCGTTCATTTTCCGCGCTTATCACGCCATGGCGCGGCAGCGGCCAATGTCCACGAAGACGGGGGTTCCGACAGCGGCGACCTATGTTTTCGTCAACATGCTGCGCAAGCTGCGGGACGATTTTTCGCCCGAGTATCTGGCGGCGGTGTTCGATGTGGGCGCGCCGACCATCCGCAATCAACAGGCGGAAGCGATTACGACCATCCGCAAATTCGACATCAAGACGCAGACCTTCAAAGAATCGCAATATGACGGCTACAAGGCGAACCGCAAAGAGATGCCGGGCGATCTGGTGCAGCAGATTCCCTACATTCGCCGCGCGCTGGAAGGGTATCGCATCCCGATTCTGCAGTTGGAAGGTTACGAGGCCGACGATGTGATCGGAACGCTGGCGCGGAAAGCGGCGGCGGAATCGTATCCCGTCTTTGTCGTGTCGAGCGACAAAGACATGCTGCAATTGGTGAACGACAAGGTTCAGGTACTGAATCCGCCGAAGGACAACCTGATTTGCGATGCGGCGAAGGTAGAAGAACTTCTCGGTGTGCCTCCGTCGAAAGTGGTGGATGTGATGGCGCTGCGCGGCGACGCGGTGGACAACATTCCCGGCGCGCCGGGGATCGGCGACAAGGGGTCGGTGGAATTGATTCAGCGCTTTGGCAGCGTGGAGCAGGCGCTCGAACGTGCTGCTGAAGTCGAGAAGAAGACGTATCGGGAATCGCTCGAAAACAATCGCGACAACATTCTATACAGCAAGCAACTGGTGACGATTGACACCGGCGCGGCGGTCGAGCTGAATGTTGCCGCGATGAAAGTGGGCGAACCGGACGTCGAATCTCTGCGCGTCTTGTTTGCCGAGCTCGAATTCACTTCATTGTTGAAAGAACTCCTTCCCGTGGTTGAAGTGAAGGAAGGCGACTATCGAGAGATCAAGTCGAAAGCTGAATTCGAAGAGTATTTGAGTGGCTTGGGCGAAAACACGCCGCTCGCGCTGGCAATTCCGACGGAACGCACCGAAAGCGTTGAAGAGGAAGACGAAGAACCTCAACCGGCGCAGTCCGGGTTTCTGGCTCTGCAGCCTGCGGATGCGGGGGATCGGAGTGCCGTCAGTCTGAAGCGCCTTGCTCTTTCGAACGCACCCGGGGTTGGGGCGATGGTCGCGCTAGAAGACAAGGCCCTCGCCGATCGCGCGAAGAGCGTGCTAGAAGACCCTGCTCTGCCGAAGACGGTCCACGATTTCAAGTTGGCGCTGCACCATTTTGGCGAGCAGGAAATCGCGCTGGCCGGAGTGCGGCATGATCCGATGCTCTATTCCTACCTGCTCGATCCGACCTACTCCTCGCATTCGTTGCCGGAGGTGGCGCTGCGCAGATTCAATTTGAAGCTAAGCGGCAACCTGGCGGAAGCGGCGGATGTAACCGGCCGGCTGGCGAGCGCGCTCCGCAAAGAAGTCGACGACCAGGGTCTAACCTCGGTGTACGAGGAGATCGACCGGCCCCTCGTGCCCGTGCTGGCGCGCATGGAAGACGCGGGCGTGAAGATTGATCCGGCGGCGCTGGAGCGGATGTCCGTGAAGTTGCAGCGCGAGGCCGCAGCCAAAGCGCGTGACATTTATGAACGTTGCGGCGTGGAGTTCAACATCAATTCGCCGAAGCAACTTGGGGATGTGCTGTTCAACAAGCTCGCTCTCCCCATGCCGGTGAAACATGGGAAGGGGAAAAAGATTTCTACGGCGGTGGATGTGCTGGAAGGACTGGCAGCGGATCACGAAGTTCCACGGCTCGTTCTCGAGTACCGGCAACTGACGAAGTTGAAGTCGACTTATGTCGATGCATTGCCGGCGCTCATTCGCAGCCACAGCGGCCGCGTGCATACAACTTTTGGACAGACGGGGACGGCAACGGGCAGGCTGTCTTCGGCGAATCCGAATTTGCAGAATATTCCCATTCGCACCGAACTTGGGCGAGAGATTCGGGCGGCCTTTATCGCCGAACCCGGGCACGTACTGCTGGCCGCCGATTATTCGCAGATCGAACTACGTCTGCTGGCGCACTTCTCGAAAGACAAGCTGCTGGTGGAGGCGTTCCAGCGCGGGGATGACATTCACACGCTGACCGCATCGCAGGTGTTTGGCGTGCCGCCGCTGATGGTTACGCCGGACCATCGTCGCCAGGCGAAGGTAGTGAACTTTGGGATTGTCTACGGTTTGTCGGCGTTTGGGCTATCGCAGCAACTGGGGATCACGACCGGCGAGGCAAAGAACTTCATCGATGCCTATTTCGAAAAATATGCCGGCGTTCGCGCCTTTATCGATGCCACACTCGAAAAGGCCCGCCGCGATCAGAAAGTTTCGACGCTGTTTGGGCGCATCCGGCCGATTCCCGACATCAACAGCAAAAACCCCACCCAGCGCGGCTTTGCGAAGCGCACGGCGGTGAATACTCCGCTGCAAGGAACAGCGGCCGACCTGATCAAAGTGGCAATGATCCGGATTGACGAGGAAATCAGGAAGCGCGGGCTGAAGTCGCGGATGACTCTGCAAGTGCACGATGAACTTGTGTTCGAAGTGCCAGAGCACGAAGTGGACGCCATGAAGTCGCTGGTGCGGGAACACATGGAGCAAGCGCATTCGCTCGCGGTTCCGCTGCTGGTGGAAATCGGAGTCGGGTTGAACTGGAGAGACCTGGAGTAGATGAGTCAGTCAGTCGCGAACAACGCCGGCAGAATTTTACCGGCTTCGCCACGATAACACTGGTCGAATTCTGAGGCATTCGCCGGCTCTTCCGGACCGACGTAGTAGGTGCGCGCGCGGCCGCGGACATGTGCGACAAAGCTGGCGGCAGGTTCCACCACCCCGGACGTTCCCACCGCGGCGAACACTGTGCAGTGATTCAACGCCGCAAAGATGCGGTCCATCTCGTAGGGTACTTCCCCAAACCAGCAAATGTGCGGACGAATTCTGCCTCCGCATTCGCAGCGCGGAATCTGCGCCGGCGCCTCGTAACGGGAGTCATCGGGGAACGGCGGCCGCCGGCAGGAGTCGCAGCGGCTCTTGAAAAGCTCGCCGTGCATGTGCAGAACGTTGATCGATCCGGCTTGTTCGTGCAGGTTGTCCACGTTCTGCGTGCAGAGGAACAAGCGGTCCGCGAGCCTGCCCTCCAGTTCGGCGAGCGCGAGATGCGCGGGGTTGGGCCTGGCGGCGGCGGCAACGCTCCGGCGCATGGAATAGAATTCCCAGACCAGCGCAGGATCGCGCGCCCACGCATCAGGCGACGCCACTTCTTCGATGCGATAGTTTCGCCACAGTCCACCCACCCCGCGAAAGGTGGGGATGCCACTCTCAGCGCTGACGCCGGATCCGGTAAGAATGAAAACCTGGTCTTGTCGTCCGATGTGAACCATGAACTGAGTATTCGCGCTGAGGAAAACTATTCCTTCTTTTCCGTTATACTCTGGAAACAAGTTGTCATGAAGCGCCGCGTTCGTCGTTGACCCAGCCGCGTGACCAGAAAGTATTTCGCCCTGCGGAGGCAGTCGGATGAGTGCAGCTCCATCGCTGGCGCTGGAAAAGACGCAACGGCGCGCATATCCCCGCCGCCCGGTTCACGTGCCCCTGGATGTAATCGCGCTCCGATCCGGAGTTCCCGAAAATTTGCCCGGCCGTTGTACCGACCTCAGCGAGACCGGAGTAGGCGCCGTCATCGCCGGAGAGTTGGTTCCAGATCAGCAGGTCGCCGTGGAGTTGCGGCTTCCCAATGTTGGCGTGCCGGTTCGGGCGCGTGCGCTGGTTCGTTATCAATCGCGCCTCCGTTGCGGGCTTGAGTTTACGGGGCTGTCGGCGGAGCAGCGGGCGATGATCCGGTATTGGGTTGATCGCTCCGCTTCCGCGCCGGTGGATTTCAGGGATCTAAGAAAAGAAGAGCCAGTTGCAGCTGCAGGGATGGAGACGGAGGCGCCCGAGCCCGCCGCGCTGCCGACTGCCAAACCAACTCGCAGAATTCGCGTCGGGCGGCGCGGATTTTATGTGCTGGTCGCCTGCACGCTGGCGCTCGCTAGTCTGGGATGGTGGCGGTGGCAGAGATCCTGGAGCGAACTGGAAACGACCGAACTGGAAACGCACGCGGCGGTTGCGGAGCAGGGGTTGCAAGGCTCTCCCGAAACCGTCTCTGCGGAAACCATGGCGAAGCGGATTGTGACCAAGGTCGAACCGGCCTATCCGGAGGCTGCGCGCAAGGCAGGGACCGAAGGCCTGGTGGTGTTGGATGCGGTGATTCGGCCGGATGGCAGCGTGAAAAGCTTGCGGCCTGTGTCCGGACCCGATCTGCTGGTGCAGGCGGCGACGGAGGCGGTGCAGTCCTGGAAATTTGAACCCTACCTAACCAACGGCCAGGCAGTTGAGGTGGAAACCACGATTGCGGTCGAGTTCCGGCTGCACTGAGCGGGCGCTGCGCCAGTTTCAGAGCTAGCGTAGACCAGCCTTGCCGCCGGCGATTCAGACCCCAGCAGTTCGCATCCAGGGTTTCCCCTGTGATCTTCCCCCTGTGTTCCTCGGTGCCCCCCGGTGGTTGATCCTTTTCGACTTTCCGTGAACCCGTGCTACTCGAATTTTTCGGCCTGCTGGAAGGGCACGCCGCGCCTGTCTTTTGCTGAGACGGCCGGTTCGCCGTCGAATTGCCAGTCGATCTTCACCGCAGGATCGTTCCATGCCACAGTGCGCTCGTGCTCGGGCGCATAAAAGTCCGTCGCCTTATAGAGCACATGGGCGGTCTCGGACACGACTCGGAAGCCGTGAGCAAATCCGCGCGGAATCCATAAAATGTGTTTGTTCTCGCCGGAAAGTTTAAAGGACTCCCACTTTCCGAAGGTGGGCGAACTGCGGCGGAGGTCAAGCGCGACATCAAGAATCTCGCCGGTGACGGCGCGCACCAGTTTTCCCTGAGGCTGGCGAATCTGGTAGTGCAAGCCGCGGATAACATTCTTCTTTGAATAGGAATGATTGTCCTGTACGAATGGTTCCGAAATTCCGAGGTCCGAAAACGTGCGCTGGTTGTAGCTTTCCAGAAAGAAGCCGCGGTCGTCGCCGAACACGCGCGGTTCGAGGAGCAAAAGGCCGGGGAGGCTGGTAGCGAGTTTTTTCATCGGGCGGTCTTCATCATGAGCTTTTCAACGGCTACTAAAGAAAGTCTGATTAAGTGCCTGGGGTCCTCCGTGCACCCTTGTGTACCCCGTGGTTCAAGGTTTTCAATGGTACTTAATCAGAGTTTCTCTAAGTTAGAACACGCGTTCCCGCAGCAATTGCAGCAGATAGGCGCCATATCCATTGTTGCGCATCGGCTGCGCCAGCGCTTCCAGTTGTGCGGCGGTGATGTACCCGGATCGATAAGCGATTTCCTCGGGGCAAGCGACCATCAGGCCCTGGCGTTTCTCCAGCGTCTGAATAAATAGAGAGGCTTCCATCAAGGCTTCGTGCGTGCCCGTGTCGAGCCAGGCCGTGCCTCGTCCCATCACGCAGACGTTGAGTTGATTGCGCTCGAGATAGACGCGGTTGACGTCGGTGATTTCAAGCTCGCCGCGCTTCGAAGGCTTGAGACTCGCGGCAATTTCGCCAACCTGCCCATCGTAGAAATAAAGTCCGGTGACCGCGTAACGCGATTTCGGATGCTTCGGTTTCTCTTCAATGCTGAGCGCTTTCCCCTGCGGATCGAACTCGACCACGCCGTAACGCTCGGGGTCGTGGACGGGGTACGCAAAAACGCGCGCGCCTTTGGGTTGAAGCGTCGCGGCGCGCAATTCCTTGACCAGGTCGTGTCCGTAGAAAATATTGTCGCCGAGCACGAGCGCGCAACCGCTGGAGCCGATAAATTCCTTGCCAATCAAGAATGCCTGGGCAATGCCTTCCGGCTTGGGTTGCTCCGCATACTGGAAGTGAACGCCGTAGCGCGAGCCATCCCCAAGCAGGTGCTGAAAGCGGGGCAGATCCTCAGGCGTCGAGACGAGCAGAATCTCGCGGATGCCGGCCAGCATCAGCGTGGAGAGCGGGTAGTACACCATCGGCTTGTCGTACACCGGCAGCAAGCTCTTGGGAACCACCTGGGTAACGGGATAGAGGCGCGTGCCCGATCCTCCCGCCAGAATGATGCCCCTATAATTCGATGGCGAATTCGGTGGCGCGGTCTTGGTCATGTCGAGACTCAGCCTTACAGCCGGTGGTTCAGAACGATTTGTATCAGGGTATGCCTTCAGGCATACCGCAAGTGCGGTGTTAAGAATGCGCCTTTAGGCGCTGGCTTCGGCATCTGAAGTCTCATCAAACAGTCACCCTTCGTTGGCATAGTGTTTCGCAATCCATTGACGATAGCTGCCGCTGGTAACGTCGCGGACCCAGTCTTCATGTTCAAGATACCAGTGGACGGTCTTGTGGATGCCGCTCTCAAATGTCTCCAGCGGGTGCCAGTTCAGTTCGCGCTCGATTTTGCGCGCGTCCATGGCGTACCGGCGGTCGTGGCCGGCGCGGTCTTTGACGAACGTGATGAGCTGGCGGTGGGGAACGGGGTCGTTCGGGCGCAGTTCGTCCAGCAACCCGCAAATGGCGCCGACAATTTCGAGGTTCTCTTTTTCGCTCCGCCCACCGATGTTGTAGGTTTCTCCGACCCGGCCGTGAGAGAGCACGGTACGAATCGCGCGGCAATGATCCTCAACGTAGAGCCAGTCACGAACGTTCTTGCCGTCACCATACACCGGGAGCGCCTTGCCGGCGCAGGCATTCAGGATCATGAGCGGAATCAGTTTTTCGGGAAACTGGTGGGGGCCGTAATTATTGGAGCAGTTGGTAGTAAGGACGGGAAGCCCGTAAGTATGGTGATAGGCGCGGACCAGATGATCGGAAGCCGCCTTGGACGCGGAGTACGGGCTGTTGGGCGCGTAGGGAGTGCTCTCGCTGAAGGCCGGGTCGTCGGCCCCGAGCGATCCGTAAACCTCGTCGGTCGAGACATGCAGGAAGCGGAAGGATACACGCTCGGGCCCGGGAAGCTCCGACCAGTAGGCGCGCGCTTCTTCAAGCAGACTGAAGGTGCCGTTCACATTGGTGCGGACGAAATCGTCGGGGCCGTGGATGGAGCGGTCGACGTGGCTTTCGGCGGCGAAATGAACGATGGCGCGGGGGTGTTCGCGCCGCAGCAGGGTGCGCAAGAAATCGCGATTCACAATGTCGCCCTGCTCGAAGCGATAGCGCGGGTCGGCTTCGACGGCGCGCAGGTTGTTAAGATTGCCAGCGTACGTCAGCTTGTCGAGATTCAAGATGCGCGCATGTTCCGAGGCCATCCATTGGAGAATGAAGTTCGACCCAATGAAGCCCGCGCCACCGGTGACCAGGATGGAATCTTCCATGCTCCGAATGCGGCTTCGCGCAAAGACGCCGCCTTCCGATTCTAATCATTATTCCCGCCGGACGCGAAGTCGCCCAGCTTCGGTGCCGGGTATCCAGATCAGGCACGCGCGGTCTGGCTGGGGGCGACCGCTTCGGTGTCGAAGACCGTCGCCAGGCCATGAATCACAGATGCCAGGCGCACGGCCGCGAGGATCGATTCCTCCGACATGCCTTTGTTGCGCAGAACCTGCTCGTGCGAATCGACGCACGCTCCGCAGCCATTGATCGCCGACACGGCCGTGCACCAGAGTTCGAAATCGACTGGATCAATGCCGTGACTGCGCAAAACGTTCATGCGCAGGCGGGCCGGCAGCGTGGCGTACTTCGGGTTCTTGGCCAGGTGCTGGAAGCGGTAATAGATATTATTCATGCCCATGACGGCGGCGGCGCTCTTGGCCGCTTCCAGGGCTTGCGGCGAGAGGTGCAACGCCGATTCGGCAAGCACCGTCTGAAGGACCTGCGGATTGCGGGACGCGACGGCGGATGCGACCACAGTGCCCCATATCTGCTGCTCGTTCAGTTCCTGCTGTTGCAGCAGCGACGACAAGTTCAGCTTCAAATCTTTGGCGTACACGGGCACGGTATCGAGAAGTTCATTCAGAGTCATAAGTCGCATTGAGTCATTGAATCATTGAGACATTGACTCAATACCTCAATGTCTCAATGACTCAATCACGTCCTCCGTGTCGGGATGACAAATCACAAATTACACGACGAGCGTCGGTTCGCCCTTCTTCCAGTTACAGGGGCAGAGTTCGTCGGTCTGCAAGGCATCGAGGACGCGCAGAACTTCCTGCGGATTCCGTCCGACGGAGAGGTCGGTCACCATCACGAAACGGATGATACCCTCCGGATCGACGACGAAGGTAGCACGCTGCGCGACGCCTGCTTTGGGATCGAGAATGCCAAGCGTCTCACAAAGATCGCGTTTAATGTCCGCCAGCATCGGGAACGGCAGATTGTGCAGGTCTTCGTGGTGAACGCGCCAGGCGCGGTGCACGAACTCGGAGTCGATGCTGCCGCCGAGGATTTGCGTGTCGCGGTCCAGAAATTCTTTATTCAGCTTGCCGAACGCCGCGATTTCCGTAGGGCAGACAAAAGTGAAATCCTTGGGCCAGAAGAAATACACCTTCCACTTGCCGGCGTAGTCCTGGTCGGTAATGGTTTTGAATGCTTTGTCGCTATTGTCGGTGCTGACGGTGGCCGTCAGCGAATATGAGGGAAATTGTTCACCTACTGCTAGCATTTTGCTTCTCCTAGAGTTTTGTTTGATCTGGAACTGGTCTCATAAGTGGCTTTGGATAAGGCGCGGCTTCAGCCGTGCCGTTCAGGGCCAATAAGAATGTGAGCTTTAGCCCCCGAGGGTCGGACTGCTTGCTCGGAGAACCACTGGTGAGTCCAGTTCAGTAAAGTTTGATTCGACGAGGCTCTGCCCGGATGCAGATTCTTTGGGCGAGAAACGGCCTCCGTGTTCGGCAGCTTTCACTCAGGCAACCGGGGCTCAGCCGGGCGGCGCTGCTTCGGCAGGGGCAGAGGCAGAGACAACGACCCGGCCCTGAATTCGCTCTCTTCGGCTCCAGCCCAGCACGTTGTAGTAAGCCGTTTCGATCGCCCGAGCGATTTCCGGCCAGAGATACTGGCCCTGGATCCGTTCACGTCCCCGGGCCGCAGCCTGACGGCGAAGATCGGGATCGTGGACGAGCAAGTCGAGCATGCGCTCAAGATCTGTCCCGTCGCCGCGACGGAAGGTGAAGCCGGCGCCCTCGACCACTTCCTTATTCTCCGGAATATCGCTGGTCAGTACCGCGACCCCGGCCGCCATGGCATCGAGTAGAGCCAAAGACAGGCCCTCAATTTCCGACGGAAGCACGAACAGCGCGGCATTGGAGAGCAGTTCTTCGAGGTTGGTTCCAGCAACCCAGGGCAGGAAACGGATCCGCTCAGATTCGTGGCGGCGCAAGCTCTCGGCGTAGCCATCGGAGTGACTCGATCCTCCGGCGAGCACCAGTTTCATGTCGGTGTGCAGGTGTTCGAAGGCCTCGATCAGAAGATGGCAGTTCTTTTCCGGCGAAAACCTGCCCAGGAAAAGGACGTAGTGATTCGGGAGCAGATCCCACTCGATCAGTTGCCGGGGCACTCGCGGGGGCGCCAGCGTGGCTCCGTTCGGCACGTAGATGGTATCGCGCTTGTACTGTTCACGGTAGTAATCCTGCAAGGTGCGCGAGACGACCATGGTGGCATCGGGCAAGCAAACCGCGGCCGCTTCTCCCCAGCGCAGCACGCGCGCTGCGAACCGGCCCCACTTGCCGCGCTGCCAGTCCAGACCCTGCACGGTGACGACGGTCTTCTTGCCGGCGAGCCGCGGAAGAAAAGAAAACAACGCCGGTCCCAGGCAGTGGTAATGGACGACATCGTAGTCCGACGTCATGGCGTCCGCGGTGCTCAACAGAGTATGGACGACAGTTTCCAGATGCTTGGAGCGGATGGTGGGCAAACGCCGCACCCGCATGCCGTTGTGCGTACTCATGGGAGGAGTGAAATACGTTCGGCAATAGACGGTGACTTCATGCCCCAGGCGGGCAAGTTCGTGGCCCGCCTGCTCGTAATAGGATTCGATGCCGCTGTACTTGGAAACCAGGCCGCGACCCCCGATGAACGCGACCCGAACGCCGCGCCGCGGGACAGGGTGCTCCGGCGCGGCCGGGAAAGACAGAACTCTTTTGGCGGACGTGAGCCGGCAGTAGAGTTCAAGCAGCTTCTCCATGTGCTGGCCGGGGTCGTGGTTTGCTTTCACACGACTGCGAGCGGCTGCGCCCATCGTCTGGATCAGATCGGGCCGATCAAACAGGAATCCGATGGAGCGAGCGAGTTGTTCGCGATCCCCGTCGGCATAGAGCAGCCCGGTGACGCCGTGTTGGACCAGTTCCCGGCGCGAGCCCAGATCGGAGGCGATGACGGGCCGTCCCCATGCATAAGACTCCAAAATCGATTTCCCCAAGGTCTCATAGGCGTGGGAAGGAAATATGGAGAAGCTGCAACCGGCGATCAGCTTCTGCAGTTTCTCGCCGTGGACCATGCCCGCGAACAGGACGTGCTTCAAGTTCAATTCCCGCGCCGCTGACTCCAGTCGGGGACGCTCGGGACCGTCTCCGGCGATGACCAGAGGAATGTGCGGCAGCTGGACCATGGCGCGCAAGAGTTCGTAAGCGCCTTTCTCGGGAGAAAGCCGGCCGAAGTAAAGCAAGTATCCTTCATCGGTGGCAAGTTGATCGTCGCCAGGCAGCGCCTGGTAATGGGGCAGGACTTCGATGCGGTGGGCGGGGAAGCCGGCGCCGATCAGTTTGCCGCGCACAAATTCGCTGGGAGCCAGGAACCTGTCTCTTATACACATCTAGCACGGTACGAATCGCGCGGCAATGATCCTCAACGTAGAGCCAGTCACGAACGTTCTT
>Ga0209904_1000028_pt1 | contig 11402 bp, 7 predicted proteins | sample PerMet712P3D_FD_188315 | JGI IMG/M metagenome (GOLD analysis project Ga0209904, IMG submission 188315) | Thawing permafrost microbial communities from the Arctic, studying carbon transformations - Permafrost 712P3D (version 2) | ecosystem: Environmental > Terrestrial > Soil > Wetlands >... | reverse complement strand
AAGACCTGAGACCCTGTCTCTTATACACATCTAGATGTGTATAAGAGACAGAGCTAGGCCTCAGGGGGGCCAGTGTCAATGCCCACTTTTGGTGCAATGCTTCGGCTCCGTTCTCAGGCGCTTTTCTTCGAAGTGACAACGGAGAAGACAGACAAATCCCAAGCGGTGGGCGGACGTGGAATCCCACCCTTCAAAGAACGAAGGGTGGGGCACCCGGCCAGAATCAAGATGCCGTGCTTGTAGATGAGGCTTCCTCGATTTCCTCACGCGCCACGGTGATTTCTTTTCCGCGATACCTGACTACAAATTGATCGTCGCTGCGATCCTCGTAATACTTTTGTAGCGGCCTTACTAATGTTGCGACCTCACGAGCTGCGACTTTACGAGCTACACTCGTGAATCTAACTTGTGTTCCCGGTGGCGGGTCGTTCCTCAGCATGGGCGCTCCTTTCACTAAACACTTTGTTGAGATAGTTTACAAAATAGGTCCACTGTACATGTGATCCCCGGAGGAGAACCATAGCGACAATCACCAAAAGCCAAAGGATAGCCGAGCATGGCTTATCGCCTTTGTGAAGGCGGCTAAGGATCAGGATCACCGTGGCCCATGCAAAATTAGCATAGAACGTCACATATTTATAGGAGCTTTGGACACCGCGCTCATACAGGTCAAGATTATCCGCTCTAAGATTCTTCAGGGCGTCCACTGGCTTGCAATGGGGAATCAGCCAGTACCGCTCCCACACGACGCGAGTGAAGGCCTCAAGTACCCCGCCGGTCAAAGCGGCACCCATTAAGAGGATGATCCCAAGGGTCGTTCCGATTTGTTCGACGTTATGAATCCGAGCGTCAAGCGCCGGGAAAAACCCTGCTAGTGCGAACAATGCCAACGCACCAGGGAGAAGAGTCGAAAGAGCATCGCCCCACTTTAAGGACACCATTGAAACATTCACTCGAACGATTTGATTTTCAGTGCACAGCTAACCTATACTCCGTTCTAGGAGTTAGTGCTGGCCGCGCCGAGCATTCTTGGCGGAAGGTTAGCGCGGTTTGCGCACTGATTTCTGGCCGATTTTCCCCACCATTATACGCCGCCCATGAGATAATTCTCGCCTTCCCATTGTTCGTCGGCCCCGATCACAAGTACGTCTACGGAGGAAATTTCAATGGCAGATCAAATTCAGATCATGGGCAAGAAAGCGAAGCGCGGTGACAGGATGACGAAGGGCAAGGGATGGAGGCTTGCAGTGATCAAAGGAGATAAGCGGATTTTCGTGGGCACGCTGCTTGAGACTATCAACATTGGTGATAAGCGCATCGCCATTTTCAGTGTCCCAAAATAGAGGGGGCCGTATATGGCAAAAGGCAATGACAAGAAAGTGGTAAAAGAGGCACGTGCATTGTTATTGAGTACGCTCGGAAATCTTTTGGAGTCTCATCGGGAGAGAAAATTCACATATTCACAGAGAGCTAAGCCTCTACCACGGCGACTGTTCTGCGCTCGAAACCAACGTGATCCAGCCATCGTGGCAGCTATCGAAACAGGTCGGTTTCTTTCGTTAAATTTCTCTCATCTGCGTAATTACCTTGCTACCACCTATGGGCGGAATGATGCCGAATTTACCGAATCGGCGAGGAAAGTTTACGATGGACTGAAGGAGTTGGAGGAGTTTCTGAAGGAGCTTTAAAGGGCGTTCTTCCTGCCCCAAGTGACGTTGGAGCTTTTCTTGTGAATCGTTTACTTCGCGCTCTCCGCGCAGCCTATAAAGCGTTCATCTCTGAGTGGTTCCAGAAGCCTCAAGATAAATTGCGGTTGCCAGAATTTAAAGGGCGCAAGTTTAGGGATTGAAGGCGTCAACGCACATTTCGGCCACTACCCACTTTTCACCCGGATCGCCCCCTCCGGTACGAAACCCCGAACCAGCACAGCCGAAATGGCGCCATCTGCGGCCCACTCTTGCCACACCTCCCCCTTTCTCCGACGCTGTAAACCGATTCCCCTGCTGGAAACCTGGGGACAGACGGGACGTACCCCGGTTTCTTCACGCCACTGAGGAAAGAAAAACTGGTGAACGTCCCGTCTGTCCCCACATTCTCGGACGTTCATTTCACCACATGCTGAACTAATCCGACGAGTTGATGTGCAACGGCGGGAGCAGCCTGAGCATGGTGGTAGAGACTGTCCAAGGCACCGACGAACTTAGAAACCTCTATCGCGTACTTTGCGTAGGTGACCGCCTTCTCCTGTATTTGTTTGAGACCGTTCAGTTCGGGGGTGTCTTTGTATTCTGCAACGACATCAGCGTGCTCGCCGGTGTGGAAGATGGCTTCTCTTACCGCCGCCTTGAAAGCCTTCGCTCCCGCCAGTGGGTAATCTCGGATTGCACGCGTGATGATGTCCAATTGCTCGAAGACGTACCTCTTGACCTCATCAGGCAGCGTGGAGTGCTGCACCTCAGCGCGTAGCTTTTCTATCGAATTGTTCAGCTCTGAAAGCTCTCCCTGACTGACCGCCGCACTATCTGCGGGGAAAGTTTCTCCCACCATCAGCAGGACAGGAAGACTCGCTGAGAACAGGTGAATGTGGGCTGACCACTGAGTTGCCAAGCCCCCACCCGAAAGAGAATCGAAAGGTCTGACAATAGGCTCAATGCTTTGTTCGGAATGACCCGCCCGTCGCAAATCGGCTACGAGTGATTCCAACTCGTCAAAAAGCAATCCCATAACTCTCGCTAGGATCACATTTTGCTCACGCTGATTTGCGCCCTTAGCAACACCGAACGCATCCACGAGCACTTGTGCAGTCTGTTTATTGGGAGGGTGTTGCGGCACCATCTTTTCAATGAATCTGTGGAGCCGTAACGCGCTGTTTTCTTTTTCTGCCATGATTTAGCAGAGTAGCATATCTGTATTGGCGAATAAACAGCGAACATGCGGGTGGCCCGTCCTATCGCGAAGCGAAGGGCGGGGCTCTTAGCGGTGGGAAAGATTCCCTGCTTTTCGCGTCGGGTTGCGGTCCAGTGCGATTCGGTCTCGACTACTCCCTCTTCTCCGGGCACGAGTCAGAGGCAGCGGACAGGAGTGTCCGCTCTACACAAACCAATCCTCCGGACGCTCCACCAATCCACGCTTGACTGGGTTGCGGTGAAGGGGCGCGGCTTCTCCACGCGTTTCTTCTCGCTCCAGGCTTTGTTCACTTCGGAGCTTGAAATCGTAATGGTTCGAAATCCATTGACATAAGACCCGAAGCGCGTAACGATAGAGATCTGATTGGGGCAGTTTCGATCCCGTCCACCAAGACGGCCCTCGAAGCTGCCCCAAACCCATTTTCAGCGCTCTTTGACAAGTTAAGTCATTGGTTCTTAAAGACTTTACCCGCAAGTCCTTTAAACCCAAAGACCTGGCTGGAACCACCCCCTAAGTCTTTGATTCCAAAAGACCGGGGGAGGGGGGGTACCCCAGTTGCCTTATGTGTAAACGGAAATGAATCGAGGCACTGGAGACTCACTCCCGCTCCGACAACTTTCTTACCGCCTTGGCAATTTCCGGCAGCTTGGCGTAGGCGGCGCAGCACTTCAGCCACAACCTGTGATCGATGGCAGGAGCGCCGCTAACCATGGCTCCGGCGGGAACGTCGTGCGGGATGCCGCTTTGAGCGATGGCGATGGCTCCGTCGCCGATTTTTACGTGGCCGGAGACGCCGACTTGTCCGGCAAGAATCACGTTGTTGCCTACATCCGTGGTTCCGGCCAGGCCGACCTGCGAGATGAGCAGCGTGTCGTGGCCGACGGTGCAACTGTGGCCCACCTGAACCAGGTTGTCGATCTTCGAGCCGCGTCCAATGCGCGTTTCGCCAATGCTGGCGCGGTCGATGCAGGTGTTGGCTTGGATCTCGACTTCGCTCTCGATGACTACGTTGCCGGACTGGATGATCTTGTGCCAGTGGCCGGAGTCGTCCTTGGCAAAGCCGAATCCGTCGGTGCCTACTACGGCGCCATTCTGCAGGACGACGTTGTCTCCCAGTCGGCAGAATTCCCGGACTACAGCGTGGGCGTGCGCGAAGAAATTGTTGCCGATGGTTACTCCGCGATAGATCACTACGTGAGCGAGCAGGACGGCATTGTCTCCGATGACGACATCTTCGTCGATCACTACGTAGGGGCCGATGTGCGCGTTCTTGCCTAGCTTGGCTTTGGGATGAACTACGGCGGTGGAATGGATTCCGGGAGCATAACTTGGCGGCTGGTAGAAAAGTTCTATGGCTTTGGCCCAGGCTAGATAGGGATTGTTACTGCGCAGCATTCCCGTGGAGATGGCGGGAAAGTTTTCGGCGACGATGACGGCGGAAGCTGAGGTGGTCTTGGCTGCGGCGTTGTACTTGGGATTGGACACGAAGGTCAGTTGGCCAGGACCGGCTTGTTCGATTCCGGCTACGGCGGTGATTTCGGTGTCGGGAGAAGCGTTGTCCAGGCGGGCGTTGAGGGCGGTGGCGATGTCGGCGAGTTTCATAGTATGGGTCCGGGAGAATTGTAATAGAACAGGTCTCAGGTCTTAGGTGTCAGGTCTTAGGAAAAACAGGAGCAACCCATTTCACCGTGAATCCCAGAGGGCTCTTCCTAACACCTAAGACCTGAGACCTGCCTTCCTACTGTTCGAACAGCGTGACTTGCCTGGTATCCGGCTGGCCGCCTTTGCGGCGGCGGTTGGCGGCTCCTATTACTGCTAGCACCGTCACCGACGTCAAGGCTTCGCGGGGCACGAAGACTCGCTGCGTGTTCGAGCGCAGGTCGGGAGGGTTCATCAGGAATCCTTCGGCGGGGTTTTGGGTTAGGTCGTTGGGCAGGATGCCTTCGATCACTTCGCTGTCTTTGAACTTCAGGCGCACCCAGAGGCCTTCGGTTCTGGGACGGGTGGTGAAGGTCTTGCGGAGCATCACATCGCTGTCGGAAAACTCGCGGACAAAATAAACGGCCTTGATGTCGCGCAGGTCGATAGCGACCACATTGCCGGACGTGTTGAGCAGTTCCAGCTTGCCCTCCACCACAAAGTTGGCGGGAGCGACGAAACCGCTGACCGAGTCGCGGTCGTGTTTCCGCACGATTACTTTCTTGTGAGTCGAGGGCATGGGGCTTGGGACGCTCTCCAGTTCGTAACGACAGGGTCATCAGGCCCGCAGCTTGGCTGGGGGCTAAGTTCTCGCGGACAAGAGTGTCCGCGCCACACCTCCAGATGGGATTCTCGCACTTTCCGGATGAATTCGCCCAGTTTGTGCCTTCGCAGTAGCCAAACGGTAAACGTTGTGTTATTTTCTCTTGTTTACTGAATTGCGGTGATGCGGTATAAGTCTAATGTCTAGAGATATTTAGATTCCGCCGCCGGGCCGCGCGGCGGGTTCGCGGCGGCCTCCCTGTGGAAATCTTGTGAATAACGCCCCGGTTGAGCCAACAAAGGGCCACCGCACGGCGACTAGGAAGGCATGGCCGATTACATATACACACTGGAGACCCGGCTCTCGCCGGACCAACAAAAGGCAGTCACACTGGTCCTAGACGCCGCCAAGGCGGCGGGGATGAATCTCTATCTGACCGGTGGCGCCATCCGCGACATCATTACTGGATTCCCCATTCGCGATCTGGATTTCACGGTCCAGGGCAACGCGCTCAAACTGCGAAAAGATCTGGAGCGGGCGGGCGCGGTGGTGGGTGACGCCGACGACGCAACGCGAGCCTTGCTGCTGACGCTGCCCGGCGGTGTGCGCGCCGAGATTGCGATGGCGCGCTCGGAGCGCTACGACAAGCCGGGCAAGGCGCCGCAGATGGCTCCGGCCACGATCATCGAAGACCTTCGCCGCCGCGATTTCACCGTGAACGCGATGGCCCTGTCGATGAACGAAGGATCGCGCGGGTTGTTGATGGATCCATTCAACGGCTCCGCCGACATCGAATCCAAAGTGATCCGCGTACTGCATAACTACGCGTTTCTTGAGGATCCGTCGCGGATGATCCGGGCCACGCGCTTTGCCACGCGGTTCCACTGGCCGCTGGAAGAGCGGACGCAGGCGCGTTACGAATCGGGGAAAGAAAACGGCTACATCGAGTACATCCGGAATTCGAGCATCGGATACGAGATCGAGCAGTTGGCGTACGAGGACGATCCACACGGCGTCTTGAAGGCGTACGAAAAAGAGGGATGGCTGAAGGTGCTGAATCCGCGCTGGAGCACGGCCAAGGTGGACACGGCCGGATTGGGCGCGCTGATGAAGACGCGTCAGCAAATGAACGAGCTCGGATATACGCCGGAGGTTGCCCCGGCGGTGCTGCATTTCCTTACCGAGCGGCTGGGGGACAGTGATATTTCGGATTTGCGCCGGGCGATTCCGCGCAAGGATCTGGTCGATTCCTGGAAGGATCTGGATTCGAATGCCCACAGCCTGGCGAAGCGCTTGTCGGGTAAAGAGGCGGCCACGCCGTCGCGGACGTGGCAATTGCTGTCGTCGGCGCGTCCGGAGATGATTCTGTTTCTTGCGATCACGGCGCGGCAGCAGGCGGTGGCGCAGAAGATCAAGAATTTCTTTAAGAAATGGCGGCAAGTGCAGCAGAAGATTCCACTGCCCGAGATGACGGAGCTCCGAATTACGCCGCAGATGCCGGAGTATCCGAAGATTGCTAACGATGTGTTCTTACTTTTGTTGGATGGCAAGCTGCGCTCGCGGACCGAGACTCTGAAATATCTCAAACCGCTGGCACCACCGCCTCCACCGCCTCCACCGCCTGCACCCAGCAAGCGGGGCAGAGGAGCTAAGGCGGCTGCGGTTGCTGTGGTTCCTGCCGCGGCGAGCGGCAAGCCTGGAGTTAAGGGGAAGGGAAAAGCTGCTTCGGTTCCGGCAGTTCCGGTTGCCCCGGCCAAAGAGAAGTCGGCCCCGGCTGCGAAGACGACCGCGCCTGTGAAGCCCGTGCCTTCTGCAAAGCCATTGCCCGCGAAGCCTGCCGCAGCGGCCAAAGTGAGCAAGCCAGCCACGGCGGTTGTCGCCAAGAAACCGAACAAACCTGCCAAGCCTTCGAAGCCGACTGCGAAAACGAAGGTGAGTACGCCCGCCAAGGTCAAGAAAAAGGGCAAATGAGGCGGTGTCAAATCTGCGCTATAATTCTGCGCTATAATGTGGTATGCGGCGCTGGTTGTCCATAGCGACGTTTAGCCTGATTCTGCTCACGCTGCCTGTGTGGGCACAGCATCGCGGCGGCGGCGGGCACATCGGCGGTGGCGCTCACTTCAGCGGTGGCGGCACCCACTTCGCCTCGCATGGCGGTTTTGCCGGACGCTCCTCTGCCGTACACGCCTCGGGCGCGTTTCACGGCGGCAGTTTTGGTCGCGGCGCCGGCGTTCATTTTCGAACTGGAAACCCCTACCAGCATCATCGCGGCTTTTACGGACGACGGGGTTTTTACCCTTACGCTTCCTATTATCCCTACAGCTATTACGGCTACGAGGATCCGTCTTTCTATGACACGGAAAACGAAGATCAGGATTCGTATGCCTCGTATCAGGCTCCCTCTTACACCGCTCCACCTCCTGAGGAGAGCGGATTGCGGAGCGACGTTCAGGCGCTGAGCGGAAAGATCGACCGACTGCAGGCCGACGTCGAAGCACGTTCTCGAAAGCCAGAGCAGGAACCCACGACGGCGCTGGTTTTCCGCGACCAGCATGTGGAAGAAGTACGGAATTATGCGATCGCCGGTGGAACGCTCTGGGTGCTCAATGCGCAAGCCGCAAAGAAAATTCCACTCACCCAGCTTGATCTAGTTGCCACGGTCAAAATGAATGACGATCGCGGCGTGGGTTTTCAGGTGCCGAAATAGCGCCTGAATCGGTATCAAGGGAAGTGTCGCCCGCCGTTTTCGAAGAGTGGTTTCCGGTAATCGGGAAGAACTTGAACCACGGGGGACACAGAGGTGCACAGGGGAAACCCTGACCGAGCGCTGATTTTGGAGTCGATAGCCCCACCCCAATTGCACCACTTTCAGGCGTTGCGCGATTTCCTCCAGCCATTAGAATGAGTGCGGCTCCACAGCAAAGAAATCTTCATGTCCCAATCCTTCGTTCATCTGCACTTGCACAGTGATTATTCGCTCCTCGACGGCGCTTGCGACGTTGAGAAACTCGTCGATCGGGTCCAGAAACTTGGCATGCCCGCGGTGGCCTTGACCGACCACGGCAATATTTTTGGCGCCGTGCATTTCGTGAATGCAGCGCACAAGGCCGGCGTCAAACCGATTGTTGGCTGCGAACTCTACATTTGCAAGAAAGACGATCACGTCATCACGCGCACTCCCCCCGACGGTGACACTTATAACCACTTGCTGGTTCTCGCGGAAAACGAAGAAGGCTACCGCAACCTGGTGAAGATCACCTCGGAAGCCTCGCTGCGCGGCTTTTACTACAAGCCTCGGGTGAGCAAGAACTTTCTGGCGGAGCATTCGAAAGGGCTGATCGGGCTTTCTGGATGCCTGAAAGGCGAAGTCGCTGAGCGCCTGACGGAAGGGAAGTACGAGGCGGCGCGCTCGGCCGCCGGATTCTACCGTGATCTCTTCGGCAAAGAGAATTTCTTCCTTGAGATTCAGGACCAGGGCCTGGAGATGGAGCACCGCATCCATTCAGGGTTGTTTCAGTTGGAGAAGGATCTCGGACTGCCCCTGGTCGCGACCAACGACAGCCACTACCTCTGCGAAGACGACGCGCACGCCCAGGATGTGATGCTGTGCATTCAGATGGGGAAGTCCATCCAAGACACGAACCGGATGAAGTTCGAGGGCACGCAGTTCTACGTGAAGAACGGCGACGAGATGTTGCGCGTGTTCAAAGACTCGCCCGAGGTGCTGGCGCGGACGCTCGATATTGCGGAACGCTGCAATTTTCGACTGGAGAAAGTTCCCAGCCCGTTTCCGCGCTTTGACGTTCCCGACGGTTTCACTCCCGATAGTTATTTCGAGCACATCACGCGGCAGGGATTCGCGCGACGGATGGAGAGCCTGCGCACGGCAGCGGCTAACGGCCGGCTCAAACATTCCCTCGCGGATTACGAGCAGCGATTGACGCGTGAGATCGCCATCATCCAGCAAATGAAGTTCTCGGGCTATTTCCTGATCGTCTGGGACTTCATCCGCTACGCCCGCGAACGCGGCATTCCGGTGGGCCCGGGGCGCGGATCGGCGGCCGGCGCGGTGGTTGCGTATTCGCTCGGGATCACCGACATCGACCCGCTGCAGCATGAACTTCTGTTCGAGCGCTTCCTGAACCCGGAGCGCATTTCCATGCCGGATATCGATATCGACTTCTGCATGAACCGGCGCGGCGAAGTGATCGAATACGTCACCCACAAATACGGGCGCGAAAATGTTGCGCAGATTATTACGTTCGGCACGATGGCGGCGAAAGCCGCAATCAAGGACGTTGGCCGCGCGATGGATATGCCCTACAGCGATGTAGACCGCATCGCGAAAATGGTACCCACCACGCTGAATATCAAGCTGGACGACGCGCTCAAGGAGTCGGTGGCGCTGCAGGAGGCGTATCAAAAAGATCCTCAGGTGCGGCAGTTGCTCGACACGGCGCGGAAGCTCGAAGGTCTGGTACGCAATTCCGGTGTGCACGCCGCGGGCGTGGTGATTTCGCCGCGTCCTCTGATTGAACTGGTGCCGCTGCACAGAACCAAGAACGACGAAATCGTCACTGCGTTTGACATGAAGGCCATCGAAAAGATGGGCCTGTTGAAGATGGATTTTCTTGGGCTGACGACGCTCACCATTCTCGACGACGCGTTGAAACTGATCGCGCAGAGGGGGACGATTCTGAAGCTGGACGACATCCCGCTCGAAGACCAAGAGACGTACGAGAAAGTCTTCCATAAGGGATTGACCTCGGGCGTGTTTCAGTTCGAGTCGCACGGAATGCGAGACGTTCTGCGCCGTTACCAGCCGAATTCGATTGAGGATCTCACCGCGCTGAATGCTCTCTACCGTCCCGGGCCGATCCAGGGCGGTATGATCGACGACTTTATCGAGCGCAAGCACGGGCGCCGCAAGATTGAATACGAATTGCCCGAGCTGAAAGAGATCTTGCATGAGACGCTGGGCGTGATCGTGTATCAGGAACAGGTGATGCAGGTGGCGAACCGGCTCGCCGGCTACAGCTTGGGAGAAGCGGACCTGCTGCGACGGGCGATGGGCAAGAAGAACGTCGAGGAAATGTCGAAGCAGCGCGAACGGTTTGTGCAGGGCGCGACGCAGCGCGGTTTTCCGCCGAGAAAGATCGAGAAAATTTTCGATCTGATGGCGCAGTTTGCCGGCTACGGTTTCAACAAGTCGCACTCGGCGGCGTACGCGCTGTTGGCGTATCACACGGCGTACTTGAAGACGCACCATCCGCTGGACTTCATGGGGGCGCTGCTGACTTCGGTGACCGGCAGCACCGATGATGTCGTAAAGTACATCAACGAGTGCCGCGAGATGGGGATTGCGGTCGAACCGCCCGATATCAACGTGAGCGATGCGAACTTTACGCCGCACGGGCAGGCGATACGATTCGGGCTGGCCGCGGTGAAGAACGTTGGCGGAAATGCGATCGAGTCGATAGTTGCGGCCCGGAAGAAGTTGGGCCGGAATTTCCGGTCATTCTACGAATTCTGCGAAGAAGTCGACCTGCGGCTGTTGAACAAGCGCGTGCTGGAGTCGCTGATCAAGAGCGGCGCCATGGATTGCTTCGGGCGGCGGGCACAGCTCATGAAAGCGCTCGACACTGCGATCGAACAGGCGCAGAAAGCGCAGCGCGACGCGGAGTCGGGACAGCACGGGCTGTTTGGCGTGTTTGCGGACGAAACGGCGCAGGCGGCGAACGATGCGCTCCCCAACGCGCCCGACTGGGACGAGCACACACGGCTCCAGGCGGAGAAGGAAATCCTCGGATTTTTTATTACCGGGCATCCGATGGAGAAGTACAAGGAGAAACTCGCCGACTTGAATGCGCTTTCCACCGAAGATATTGCCGCCATGAAGAAATCCACCGCCAAGGACGAGAACATTACGACGGCGGGATTGATTTCGGGGCTGCGAGTCGCAAAATCAAGAAGAGGCGAACTGTGGGCGCAAGCGGCGCTGGAAGATATGTCGGGCAAGGTGGAACTGCTGGTTTTTCCCGAGGCCTACAGGAAACTCGCGGAGAAAGTAAAGCTCGAGGTTCCGGTGCTGATTCGCGGGGGCGTGCGCATTGAAGAAGGCGCGAATCCAAAGGTTACGGCGAACGACATCGTTCCGCTCGACGAAGCTCCGGTGACGCGGGCGAAGGCGCTGCGCATACGGATTCCCCTCGGCCACGCGACCGAAAGCACGGTCGATGCCCTGCACGCGCTT
>Ga0209904_1000027_pt1 | contig 11433 bp, 9 predicted proteins | sample PerMet712P3D_FD_188315 | JGI IMG/M metagenome (GOLD analysis project Ga0209904, IMG submission 188315) | Thawing permafrost microbial communities from the Arctic, studying carbon transformations - Permafrost 712P3D (version 2) | ecosystem: Environmental > Terrestrial > Soil > Wetlands >... | reverse complement strand
GGGTTGTCATAAGCAAGGCCGTCAATCAGCGCAACTTGCGGGTGCCGACGAATTACCGCAGGGACATCAATGGATTCCGACTCGCCAGTCTTCAAGGTGGGAATAACTTCAAGCCGCGGCAATATCGCCTGAATCTCGGCAGGGTACTGTGGCTGCGTTGCACAAACGACAACGTCTTCACCTCGCTCACGCCGTCGGCGGCCCTCGTCGAGCATTTGAAAGGATTTGCCAACCCCAGCGGCATAGCCGAGGAAAACTTTCAGTTTTCCACGTCGCTCCCGACGCTCCTCGAGTTGGATATGCGCGAGCAGTTGCTCTGGGCTGGGTCGTTGAGATGAATCATTCACCATTGATAGTTATTGTCTAACGGGTTCAGGTAAAGCGCAAAGCGAAATGCCCAGCGCTGGTAGTTCACTCTGATGGTCGCGCAGCAATCCAACATCGCCGAACCGCGACGATAGACCAGACAGCCTCTACCAATCCGAATGGCCAGGCCCCTTGTAGAAACCCGTAGGCCGACCCTAGCGCACACGCCGCTGCGAACGGCAGGATAAACCACCTGCTGCGATTTTCGAGCGCGTAGCACACCAGCATCGCCGTAACTGCGAGCAAACCAAACAGCGTAAGTGGATTCTTGCTGCTTCTCCCCCTGGTTTTCATGCTGCTCGATTTGCTGAGGCAGCTGTTCCGGACGAGGGCGGCTATGGTTTGCGGGCGGTGATCAGCCACCACTCCTTGTTAAAGGGATCATTCTCAATGAAGCGATCCTGCCTGCTGACGATCTCAAACCCTGCTTGACGAAGTTCCCTTTCAACTTGCTCGGGCGACACTTCATGATGCTCTGTCGCTGTCTCCCTAGATCCCGCTCCGACCGGCTGCGGTCCGCGATCGACTACGACCAGCCGTCCTCCCGAAACCAGTGATCGGAACACGTAAGCAAGAATTGCCTGAGAGTCCGTGAATTCATGATATCTGTTCGCAATCAGTACGGCATTCACGTCTTGTATAGGCAAGTGTGGATCATTCGGATCACCATGCAGAACTCTGACGTTGCGTTCATTCTTTTGGAACTTTCTGAACCACAGAAACACCAACGGCAGCCTGCGGATGTCCTCTGCCAGAACGCTGCCGCTCTTACCAACTGGCGCCGAAAGTTTGAGCGTGAAGTATCCCGAACCACATCCCAGATCGACAACGACGTTTCCGGGTCTCAAATCCAGTGCCTGGATAACATCAGATGGACGTTGCCACTGGTCGCGTTCAGCTTCGATCGCGTTCAAACGCGAAAGGGTATTAAGACCCTGGTGAGCCGTGTTGACGAGGAACAGGATCGTAATGGCGCACAGAAGAAAAAGGACAAGTTTGAGACGGTAGTTCAATCGGTTTGAACGAGATCGGGTGCGGGCCCACTTGGAACCCGCGGGAATAAATGGCAGCTTCGGCGCCAGCGCTCTGCGAGAACGATTCTTCTTTCTCCTTACTTCGAAACCGGGAACTTTTGGTCAAGTGCGATGTTCAACATCAGAACGTTGACGCGCGGCTCGCCGAGAAACCACAGATCAGCTCGATCGGTAAACTGCGGGACCAATTGCTTTACCTGATCTGCGGAGACGCCCCGTGCCTTTGCGACTCGTGCGGCTTGTGCCTCGGCATTAGCGGGACTGATGTGCGGGTCCAGACCCGACGCCGAGGCTGTCACGGCGTCCGGTGGAATCGACGCCTTCGCCGTGAACAGCAACGGTGTCTTGTTATCATTGAAGGCCTTGATCAGCTTTACGTCGTCGAGGTCACCGTGCGAATCTTTGAACTGGTCAAGGGGTACCGATGATTCATACGGGATATCGTTATCGACGCAGTAATGCACGATGCGAAGGTTGATGCCGTCGAAATCGACGACCTCGTTTTTCTTGTCATCCATTTTGGTCGTTCCGTGGAGGAGTTTGGCGCTTGTGGGGCCCAGGTTCGTGCCCTGACTGGCAGTCGCGTCATACCCGTTGCCCGCGGCCGATGGCCGCGGATGAAAATACTCAGGCTTGGTAAAGGTCTGGCCGATTAGGCTCGAGCCGACAACTTTTCCGTTCAAACTAACGAGGCTGCCGTTGGCCTGCTTCGGAAAAATAAGCTCGGATACACTTGTCATCACCGCCGGGTACAGCAATCCGGTAAGAATCGTGAAAATCAGCGTCAAACGAAATCCGGGTCCAAGTTCTTTAATCATGTCCTACTCCTTATTCTGGCGGTCTGCAAGTACAGCCCACGCCCCTATGCCAGATGCAGCGCAACAATGATCTTGTCGATCAGCCAAATGCCTGGGAACGGCACGATGATCCCGCCCAGACCGTAGATCAAAAGATTCCGGCTCAACATCTGGCCGGCGCTCACAGGCTTGTATTGAACGCCGCGTAGCGCCAGCGGAACCAAAGCAATAATGATTACCGCATTGAAGATGACTGCCGAGAGTACCGCGCTTTGGGGCGAGTGCAGCCCCATGATATTCAGCCTGTTCAGTTCGGGATATATGGACGCAAACATCGCCGGGATGATCGCGAAATATTTCGCAATGTCGTTGGAGATAGAAAACGTCGTCAGCGAGCCGCGCGTGATCAGCAATTGTTTGCCGATGGCCACGATCTCGATCAGCTTCGTCGGATTGCTGTCGAGGTCCACCATGTTGCCCGCTTCTTTCGCCGCCATTGTTCCCGTGTTCATGGCCACGCCCACATCGGCCTGAGCTAACGCGGGCGCGTCATTGGTTCCGTCACCGGTCATGGCGACGAGGCGCCCCTCGGCCTGTTCTTTTCGGATGTATTCCAGCTTGTCCTTCGGAGTAGCCTGCGCAAGGAAATCATCCACACCGGCTTCGTGCGCGATGGCAGCGGCGGTCAAAGGATTGTCTCCGGTGATCATCACTGAGCGAATTCCCATGGCGCGCAGCGAGGCAAGCCGATCCCGCATCCCACCTTTTACGATGTCTTTGAGATGAACGATGCCAAGAACCCTTGGCCCGTCGGCGACCGCGAGTGGAGTCCCGCCACTACTTGAGATTCGATCGGACTCTTCCTTGAGAGACTGAGGCGCCGTGCCGCCAGCCTCCTTCACGAACTGAGCAATGGCATCAGTCGCGCCTTTACGCAGCCGACGGCCGTCCATGTCAACACCGCTCATTCGCGTATATGCGGAGAACGGAATAAAGTGGGCGTTATGCTGGGCGACTTCGCGACCGCGCAGTTTGTATTTGTCCTTGGCCAGCACGACGATCGAGCGTCCTTCCGGCGTTTCATCGGCAAGGCTGGAGAGCTGAGCGGCATCTGCCAATTCGCTTTCGCTCACTCCGTCGACCGTTATGAATTCGACTGCCTCTCTATTGCCTAGAGTAATGGTCCCGGTCTTGTCGAGAAGGAGCGTATTCACATCGCCTGAAGCCTCTACCGCCTTTCCGCTCATGGCCAGAACGTTGTGTTGCATCACGCGATCCATTCCCGCGATACCAATCGCAGAAAGTAAGCCGCCGATGGTCGTGGGGATCAGGCACACAAGCAGGGAAACGAGAACGGCAACCGTCGGGGCACTACCGCTTCCGACTGCTTGAATTGCGTATTTCGCATAGGGCGTAAGCGTTGCGACTGCCAGCAGGAAGATCAATGTTAGACCAGCGATCAGAATGTTGAGAGCGATTTCGTTGGGCGTCTTCTGACGCACTGCGCCTTCGACGAGGGCGATCATGCGGTCGAGGAAAGTTTCGCCCGGATTGGAGGTGATCCGGATCTTGATGTGATCCGACAGTACCTTCGTACCGCCCGTCACTGCGCTTCGATCCCCGCCGGATTCCCGAATGACGGGAGCACTCTCTCCTGTAATGACGGATTCATCGACACTGGCGACACCGTCGATGACCTCGCCGTCTCCGGGAATGAAATAACCCGCCTCGCAGTAGACGACATCTCCAGCGCGCAGTTTTGAAGCCTGTACCATTTCAAACGCGCCATTTGGCAGAAGCTTCCGGGCCATCGTGTCAGTTTTCGTCTTGCGCAGGGCATCGGCTTGAGCCTTGCCTCGCGCTTCCGCCATGGCTTCCGCGAAATTGGCGAACACAACCGTAAACCACAACCACAGTGCGATTTGAATGCCAAAAAGAAGGCCGCCAGCGCCTGTGATCGCATCCTTGATCACGTAAACCGTCGTTAAGGCCGCTCCGACCTCCACGACAAACATCACCGGGTTCTTTGCGACCATCCTTGGGTTGAGCTTGATGAAGGATTCTTTCGTCGCACGTTTCACGATTTCCGGATCAAACAACGGTCGGGCTCGGACGCCCCTGGAAATGAGCTGCGAGCCGTCCTGCTTGGTTCCCTGTTTGCTCTCCACCGGAGGAGCACTGGCCGTAGACATTTTTAACTCCTCATTCACAATGACATTTTCGTGGCGGGCTCCAAGTAGAGCCCGCACCCTTAGAACAATTTCCCGTTCAGCATCTGCAAGTGCTCAACGATCGGACCTAGTGAGAGCGCAGGAAAATATGTGAGCGCGCCCACAATCATGACGACCCCGATGAGCAGGACCACGAATAGCGAACCGTTCGTTGGCAATGTGCCGCTGGTTACAGGGATCAGTTTTTTCCCAGCCAGACTGCCGGCAATTGCCAGAGCCGGGATAATGAAAAGGTACCTGCCAACCAGCATGTCAATGCCAATCGTCAGGTTGTACCAGGGCGTATTGGCATTGATCCCGGCAAAGGCGCTTCCGTTGTTCCCCGCGCCACTGGCATATGCATACAAAATTTCGGAGAATCCGTGTGGTCCCCCGTTGTTCAAGTTCGCAGTGGCCGGCCCAGGTGGATTCCAGTAGTGGTCCTTCGCAAACGGAGCCACCGAGCTGAGCGCAGTAAACCCGAGAACACACAGAGAGGTCGCGAGGATCGCAATGAGGGCCATCTTAATTTCTTTTTGCTCGATCTTCTTGCCTACATACTCGGGCGTACGCCCGACCATCAGACCTCCGATGAAGACGGCGACGATTGCATACATCAACATGCCGTAAAGGCCGGAGCCCACCCCTCCAAAGATCACTTCGTCGGTTTGCATGTTGAACAACGGAACGAGCCCGCCGATGGGCGTAAGGCTGTCGTGCATGGCGTCAACAGCGCCGCAACTCGCATCCGTGGTCACGGTGGTAAACAACGCCGTCGCCGCATTGCCGAACCGGACTTCTTTCCCTTCCATGTTGCCGCCCGGATGGCTTCCCGTATAAGCGCTCTCGATGCCCATCTTAGTCAGCATCGGATTTCCGCGTTGCTCAGCGTGATAGCAGATAAAAGCGCCGGCGAGAAACAGCAGAGCCATCGCCGCAAAGAGTGCCCAGCCCTGGCGGGTATCCCGCACCGCCTTGCCGAACATGTATGTCAGGCTGGCCCCGAGGGAGAGGATCAGCAACATCTGGAGCAGGTTAGCCAAAGGAGTTGGATTTTCGTACGGATGGGCAGAGTTTGCATTGAAAAATCCGCCGCCATTCGTTCCCAGTAACTTGATGGCTTCTTGTGAGGCCAATGGGCCTTGCTCGATGGTCTGAGAAGCACCTTCCAGAGTCATTGCCGTGACTGGCCCTTTGAAGTTTTGTATGGATCCTTGCCCGACGAAAAATAGCGTCGCCAGGATGCAAATGGGGAGCAGGATGTAAAGCGTGCAGCGGGTAACGTCCACCCAGAAATTGCCGATGGTCTTGGCAGTATGGCGCGCAAACCCGCGGATCATCGCAACAGCAACGGCCATTCCTACCGCGGCGGAAACAAAATTTTGGACCGCGAGCGCCGCCATGTTCGTGAAGTAGCTGACAGTGGTGTCCGGAGAATAGGACTGCCAGTTCGTGTTGGTCAAGAAGCTGACGGCCGTGTTAAATGCCAGGTCTGGCGTCATCGGCGTGGCGCCCTGGGGAGCCTGAGGCGTTGAAAAGTGCATCGGGTTTAGCGGGAGATGTCCCTGCAACCGCTGCAGCACATACACGAACAAAACGCTGAAGATACTCAGCGAGATCATAGACGCCGAGTAGCGTATCCAAGATTGCTCCTCATTCTCGCGGACGCCGCCAAGCCAGTAGATCAGGCGTTCCAGCGGGCGAAGAATGGGATGAAGGAAGGTCCGCTCGCCCTCGAAGACACGATACATGAAAGTCCCAATAGGCTTTGTAATGGCAACCAGGAGAGCAAAAAAGATCAGGATCTGGGCAATACCGAGTAAAGTCATCTCACCACCTCAAAATTTTTCCGGCCGAAGCAAGGCGTACATCAGATAAACGAACAAAAACGCTGCGACGACTCCCGCAATCGCGTATTCCATCGAACCCTCCCTAAAGGCGATCCGACGCCTTAGTGAAACCCCACATCAGAACAAAGAAGACGATCAAAATACCCACATAGAAAAGATCCAGCATGATTCACCTCAAAATTTTTCCGGCCGAAGCAGGGCGTACATCAGATAAACGAACAAAAACGCCGCGACGATTCCCGCAATCGCGTATTCCATGGAATCCTCCCTAAAGGCGTTCGGACGCATTGGTAAAGCCCCAAAGCAGGACAAAGAAGGCAATCACAACAACGACGTAAAAAAGATCCAGTATGATTCACCTCACCCCTACTTCGAGCAACGCCGCATGATAGCCTGCTTGGGACATGAGGCGTGCATGATAAATATGTCTCGCACGGTTCTTTTCAAGTTGCTGACTTCCCGGAGCCCGCATTCACGCTACGTATGCGCATCGAGATGTTCCCCTCAGAGATGAAAGAAGCGGCAGTGATGGTAACTTCCAAGACCAAAGCTTGCCTGTGCATGGACATGAGTTTGCGGAGTTGCGGTCTCACTGAATCCAAAAGTCCTGACGCCGATGTGGAACATGTAGCCTCGCCAAAATGGATTGAGGAAACACCCTTTCGAGGAAGGTTAAGAGAGAGTGTCGCTCTCAAGTTCCTTGCCAATAGAACTGCCGTTCGCAGCGCAGCCAGAGCGTCCTCCAGATCTCCCAACAACAGAGTGACTCCCACTATGGCAGATGAATTTGGCGAAACGTCATCCCCGATGCAGGAAGGCACACTTTCCATCGTTTGAATGGCCGGTCGAATTAGAGTTTTCGTCTTCATTGAAGATCCGATTTCGTTCCTCTCTTCAGGCCAACAAAAACAATGCGATGACCTTTGGATCGAAGGGCTCTCGCCATCCTACGCTCTGCCGTGGGCCACCAGTGTTTCCGGCCACCAATGACGACCAAGGAGTTTGGCCTTAGCGCCTGCAAGAGAGTTTCGACCTGATCTCGACACAGATACAAATGAACGCTGGGCTCGAAGGTGCCCAGCTCCAGGCGACAAACCAAGTCGGAAAGAAGACCTTCGGTAAAACGAACAGACACTGGCGGTTTATCAAGAGGCAATGCATACGGCACAGCGATCGCCGCTCGTACTCGGGTGCATGCTCCGAGATCCCGTGCCAATGATCCAGCGGTCTTCAGGGCAGCCGCCGTAGCTTGGGGATCGGTAAAGATGACGTTTACTTCGAGCCGTCCCGACCCAAGCCCTTCAGCCGTTTCCCAGCTCACTGATGGCCGCGCCGGCTTCGCGATTGCGCTGTTGCATTGATCTTTCATCACGCCCATCCACTACGGATTGTGCAGTGAACGGGATAAACAGCGCATAAACGGGGCCTAACAACGGCATAAACCAGCTTCAGTCAAACCCGCCGTCTTGGCGGAGCTCTTCAGTGTGGGAGGTGGAAGCGGTAGCCAGCCCAGGCATCGGTAACCAGGAAGCGGGGCTTGGAGGGATCGGGTTCGATCTTCTTGCGCAGGCGGTTGACAAAAACCCTTAAATATTCCACTTCGTCGCCGTAGTCCGGGCCCCAGACAGCCTGTAGCAGCTCGCGATAAGCAATTGTCTTGTTAGGCCGTATGAGGAAGTACGAAAGCAAATCGAACTCCTTCGCCGTGAGGCGGGAAGTGCGGCCGCGCACGGTTACCTGCCGTGAGGGAAGATCGATTTCAACACCTTCCAGCGTGAGTTGTCGCAATCCCGCGTCATCGGGAGCCTGCGGTAGTCGGCGCAAAGTCGCGCGAATCCGAGCAAGCAGTTCTGGCGTGCTGAAAGGCTTAGTAACGTAGTCATCGGCGCCGGCGTCGAGCGCCTCCACCTTGTCTTTTTCGGTGTTGTTGACGGTTAACATGATGATCGCAATGTCAGAACTGGAGCGCATGAGTCGGCAGGTTTCGATTCCACCGGTCCCGGGCATGTTCATATCCAGCAACACTAGGTCGTAAGTTTCCGACCGCAGCTTATCCAGGGCCTCTTCCCCGGTGCGTGAATCGCTTACTTGATAATGACGAGCGGTCAGAGTTGCCTTCATTGCGCGACGAATCTGGGGGTCGTCGTCCACGACGAGGATGCGGCCTGCGCTCATTCGGTACTCTCCACTGGTGCGATCGGCAACGAGAAGCAAAACTCTGAGCCTTGGTCTGGGTTGCTTCTGACCCAGATTTCCTCACCATGCGCACGGATGATCTCACGGGCAATCGCAAGTCCCATGCCTGTGCCTTTGAGGTGTTGCCCTCTACTACCGCGATAGAACTTATCGAAGATCCGAGTTTGTTCATCCTCGCTGATGCCTGGCCCTTGATCGGTCACGTGAATGATCACACCTCTCTCGCTAGCATGTGCGCCAATCAAAATGGGACTGCCCGGCCGAGAGTACTTCACTGCGTTATCGATCAAATGCGCGATCATCAGCACTATTAGCTCGGCGTCCACGAACACCAAAGGCAGCTCATCCGCCACCTGCAATTTGAGGTCTCTGCCGTCCGTTAGAGACTTCGTCTGCCGAAGGGCAGCGGAAAGCAAGGAGCTTGGAAAATGAACCCCCCGATTCAATTGAAACTTGCCACCCTCGATTCGGGCTAGTTGAATCGCTTCGGTGACTAGTCTGGCTAGACGGTCCGCTCCCTCATCGGCAATTGTGATCAATCCGCGCTGTTGCTGCGAAAGCGATTCCTCGGGATTCGAAAGCAAATCAGTCGTAACGGCTTTAATCGACGTAAGCGGAGTCTTGAATTCGTGAGCGATCGCATCCAGAAGGGTGGATTTCAACTCCTCGCTCTGTCGGGCAACTTGGGCACGGTTGGCCTCCTCCTGGGCGCGTGCCTTTTCCAGTCCCACGGCCACTAGGCTCATAAGAGACTGCAGTGCGGCATCAGACATGAAGGCGTGTTTGACTGCCAAACTGCCAATCGGTTCTCCGCCAAGTCGGATCGGCGTTATAAGAATTTCGTCACCTTCTTCGTGTAGCACACTGGATTGGATTGCGGACTCACGCAGCTTAGCATCAATAGCATCAATGTTGGGAAACGCTTCTGGGCCAGCCACATAGACTTCATGGCTGTTGCGATCATACAGCGCCACTGCAGGACACTCAAACGCATGGGCGATTTGGTGTGCGATCTGCTTCGCGGTGGGCTGCGTTGTATCGGTGAGCAGTATGGCACGGCTGAGGGTATATAACCGTTCCATCTCGCGCTGCCGGTCCAGCGCCTCTCTTCGTTGTCGTTTCAATCGAGCTGAAAGCTGACTGGCAGTAAGGGCCGTAGTCACAAAGGCAAAGAGGGCGACCCAGTTTTGCGGATCGGCGATGGTGAATGTCCCAATAGGTGGCAAGAAAAAGAAGTTGAAGCACAACATTGCAACAACGGAGGACACGCTTGCTTCCAGAAGTCCTCCCACCGTAGCAATCACGAGGATAGCGACCAGATAGAAAAAGCCTACGCTTGTGGCATTCACGTGGATCAGACGAACAAACACAAACGTGATCGCGGCGACAAGACTCAAGGCAAGCAAAAGGCGCAAGGTTAAGCGCATGGCCTTCTGCGGAAAGTTTTCGGAGACGGAGTGAATCTTCGATTCGGCCGAAGTAACCATTGGATTAGAATACCGCTTTCTGACTTGGCGATGTTCCCAGGGCAGGATTCCCTTGACCAGTGGATTGATTGCGCATCCGTGGCTTAAGTGCCAGAGTGATTCAATTATGCCGCGCCGTGACCAAGAGCAGGATAATGCCCCACAGTAGCCTTGAGTGTCCCTAAACGGGGCATAAACATAGTCTGAACAATACATAAACGAAAGAAACATCTACTTGGGGCCATCGCCCCAACGCCAAGTTGATGGACTTGAATTTACCGCTTGGGGTCCGAAGTACCCGATGATGGCGAACGTCAGCGTCTGTTGGTGGCGCTTGAAGCCGTGGGCAACCGATGCAACGAGGACAACATTCTCGCAGCCTTGACCATAACGGTCTAACTGCGAATTCAGGCGACCGTAAGCCTTTCTAAGGCAGTCAGGCGAATGAGCATCGGTTTCAGCTCTTCTGTGTCGATCCTGTGTTCGCAACCGGCGACTACCCGTTTCGCCCGCTCCAGAAGCGTCCTTCTGAGCGTTACGTCTTGAGTGGCGACAGCAATGTCACCGAAAGCGCGCAGCAGACGCATGCTGACTGCGATGTCCATCTTCGAGTACATACGTATCTGCTCAAATGCCGAGTCCAGCAATCGTTCGAGATCGATCCATCGGATGCTGACGCGAGCCACCCCTTTCAGATCATAGAGCAGCGGCTCCGGCATTTCCCTAGATATAAAGCGGATCAGGAGGCGACTCAAGTGGTCAACGCAGGTAATCGCCGTGGTAGGATCGTTCACTGCGGGCGAGATCGCTTTGAGTGCAATGTCAACGATCTGCAGGACCCCAAATTCTACGTCCTGCTGCAGAGTTCTGGATGGTGCGAAGTCGAACGCCCCTCGGAACTGGCCGATGTGTTCAGGAGATAGCCGTTCCGGTTTGTAAACCATGAGCAGTGGAGTCCCTGCCGGAACGAACTGGCCGACCCGCCTGACCACGCGAACCCTCACGCGGTAGTAAATAGCCAGATCGAGAAGACGCTTTGTATCGACGAAGCGGATATAGCCAGAGACATCACTCAAGACGGGCTTATCCCACGTGCTTAGGTCATTCCTATCTGATAGTTCGAGACGACATTGTCCGCGCGGCAATGGCATCACGTCATCAATCACAACTTCTGTCTCCGACGCAATCCGGTCCACAATATGATTTACGCTGATCGCCTGGGATATGTGGTGAATAAAGAAGAGCAGCAATCCTACGCAAGTTATCGCCAGCAGCATTGCTCCCGTGACGGTAGCGACAGGCGCGAAGGGTTGTGGCAGGGAGTGCGCCGCCGGAAGCGCCGCCGTGCAATACAGGAAGGTGCCAAGGAATATGCCAAGCGTCCATTGCGTTACCCGGTCTCTTGCAAAGCTAACAATGATACGCGGGGAGAACTGCATTGAGGCCAGCGTAAGTGTCATCAACAGAATTGCGAACACGATGGAAACGACAGTCATAATTGAAGCAGCGATGCC
>Ga0209904_1000026_pt1 | contig 11509 bp, 8 predicted proteins | sample PerMet712P3D_FD_188315 | JGI IMG/M metagenome (GOLD analysis project Ga0209904, IMG submission 188315) | Thawing permafrost microbial communities from the Arctic, studying carbon transformations - Permafrost 712P3D (version 2) | ecosystem: Environmental > Terrestrial > Soil > Wetlands >... | reverse complement strand
TTCCTCGTTGGGAACTGACTCCCCTGCCTTCCACAGGTCATCGACGAAGAGAACGAACGCGACTTCTTCCGGCGTGATCAGCGCGAGTACAGAAAGTACCAGTTTAGGCGTCACCATGGTGTCAGCACTCCCCCCGCGACGCCATCAGCGCCGAGACTAGCGCCGAGCAATAGGCTGGGCCATACCAATCAGTCCAGGCTGGCGTGAAAAATGGAAGCAACTCCTCCAGTAGACGCATGTCGCCGTCGAGATTTTCGAGGATCGAAGCCGCGTGCTCGTAAGGATTAAGATTAGCGTGCATACTCACCGCGCTGGTGATGCCCCTGCGCCGTTTGGATCCGGAGCCTATCGGCGTGTCGATACGCCTGCTTTAAGGTATCGCTGCAAATCGGCAAGCCGTTTGGAAAATCGCCACAAAAAAAGGCAATCGGAAAAATCGGGACACTAGGCGCTCTGTGTGGGAATGGCGCGCGGAGAACCATCTCGCTCCCGAGGCTGCCATCTGAGTGGAGAAAAAGCGAAGTGCTGTAGCGTGTGGCCGGATGGTCGTTGTAAAACTCTGCGGTATCAGAGCAGAGCGCTAAAAACTGCGCTAGACCGCCGGTTGCCGCTGGGGTTGGAGTATGGATTGTTTGCGTTTTTGGGGTGGGAGTGGCTTGCGTTTCTAAACTGGGCATGACTGCTCCTTTTTTTTCAAAGAGATTTTTAACTGTGATATGCTAGCGGTGAGCAACATTATGCTATCGGTGAGCAAGAGTCAAGGGCTAAAATGAACCAAATTTCACAACCCGATTCACCTTGCGAACATCCTATAATTTCGGTGTTGACGAAGCCGAAAAAAGCCACACGCAGAGAGATCGCCCGAGTCATGCGGGCCCTCTCCGTCCAACGAATGACCAAGATCACTCCCGAACGCCGATCCGAGATCGCTCGCGCCGCCGCGAAAGCCAGATGGGCGAAAAAAGACGCAAAGTTCTGAAACATGCGCCAGGGCGCCCCGATTTGAGGCGGAACCGGCCCTAGGAGCTCGCGCCAGGCATCGGGTGATGGTATAGCATCCCCGATTTCGTCAGAGATCGAACACGGGCCGTATCTGCCAAGCGTTGAGCAACTTTTCCGGCACGTAGCGCTCGCTGGCATTTCGCGCCGCCCATCGGCGGAGATCCTTCGATTGCGGCCAGGACTGCTCCCGCCCTACAAGGCCCAGCCGCGCGATCTCGCGATCCCATCGCGTCGGCAGACTGTGGTTCACGCGGTCGCAGCAGCGTTTGCATGAACGCGAGCGGTTCGTCCGAAACCAAAAGAAGTGATTCGCGGGCTGCGCGATTTCGTCGGCGTCGGTGCACAAGGGACCGTGGCAGTGGTACAGCGCCGGAATCTCTTCCATGAGGCCAAACATAGCACGGACGCTGGTGTCAGTTCTGGTGTCAGTTGGTTTGTCATTTCAGGGCGTATCGTGGCGAGTTATGGCGAATAGAGGATTGTGAGTAAGCACGGCCATCCCCTACAATTTCATAGGTTTGGCGGATACTGGCGTATCGTGGCGAGTTATGGCGGGAATGCTTGGAAAGGGGTGAAAACGCCTTAAAAGGGCGTTGCTCTACCACCTGAGCTACGCGCCCCACCCTTTTCAATCTAACATATTTTCCGGCGCCGGTTTGCCCGGCGGGCGCTTGCCGGGGGCTGCAGTCTGGGGATGAAATCGCACGCTGGCGCGTCTCGACGCGGCTTCCATCCTCGACCCCGTGCGTGGTGACGTTGCCCTCGCAAGAGGATACACTTTGCATTCATGCCACGTCCACGTTGGTTCTGGAAGAAACTTGGGTTCGCTGCTGGCACGGTCCTGTTTTGCATAATTCTGACGCCGACGCTTGCTCGCGCGGGGAAAAGGCAGTTGCCGGCCGTGCGCTGGACGGCGGGCGCTCCCGGTTGCACGTTCGAACGCGGCGATGACGGGCGCTACCGCTGGACGATGAACGGAAACGACCTCACGGTAACGCTTCTGGTGGATTCGCAGGAACTGACCAAGAGCCGCCGCCGCTTCTATCGCCTCCTCGGCATGTACCTGAGTGTGACGTACACCGGGCACGACAAATTTGAGTTTCCGGCGGACGTGCGCATCGACTTTGTTCGTCATCACGACGTTCTTGAGGCCTACGAGGATCCCACGGAACTCTCCAATAAATTGCAGAACGACGTGGATACGCTGGTCTTCGACACCGAGCGCCAGATCAAGAAGAATCCCAAAATCACCGAAGAAAAAACGGCGCTCCTGCGCGAGCGCGAAAAGGAAGCGGCCGAGTTCATCGAGTTCCTGAGCACGCAGAGCCTCGATCCCACCACCGTGACGCTGACGCCGGGCAATCCCGAAGCCTACGGCTGGGTCTTCTTCGCGACCAGCAACAAGTGGATCGGCCCGTGGAAGGAGCGCGAGGATTTTATTGTCGGCGTGTGGATGAAAGACAAGGTCTGGCAATTCCCCGTCTCGTTGCCGCCGGCAGAAGGCGACCTGATCCTGCGAAAGCCTCCTGAGTAAAGACTCACGTAGGGACAGCCGCCCTCGGCTGTCCAGCCGAGCGAAGCTCGGCAGCGTCTTGGCGCGCCAGGTTGGGTGGAACGAGAGCGCCCCAGAAAATTGTGTTAGAGTTTCGTGCTCATGGAAATCGCTCCAAAAGCAGCGCCGGAAGCCAAGAAGCCCCCAGTGGTTTTCTACTGTCCGGTGTGCGCCACGGAAGTCAGCGATCCGCTGATCTGTGGCGATTGCTCGGCCGTCATCTGCCGCCGCTGTGGCACGCCGCTGGAATCTTCCGATGAATTGGGTATGGGATAAATCAATTACTCATGAAGACCCCGCCCGCTTCCCTGCCGCCCGAAACCGAAACCTCCCCGCAAAAACCGACTCTCGTCCGCGGGCTTGGTTTGCTCGACTCCGTGTTGCTGCTGGTGAGCGGCATCATCGGCTCTTCGATTTTTCTCACCGCCAAGGATATCGCGGGGCCTTTGCCGAATCCGAAGTTGTTTTTCCTGGTGTGGATCCTCGGCGGAGTGATTTCGCTGTGCGCTTGCGTCGCCTTCGCCGAGCTGGGCTCCATGTATCCCGACTCCGGCGGACAATATATTTACCTGCGCGAAGCCTACGGCGACCTGGTTGCGTTTCTTTACGGCTGGATGCTGTTCGCCGTCGCCAATGGCGGCACCATCGCAGCCCTCTGCGTCGCCTCGGCGGCATATATGGGCAACATCGTTCCCTGGATGTCGCAGCAGCACGTGATGGCGAACATGAATCTGCCATATCCGGCGCTGGCACACGGTCACTTCGTCTGGGCTATTTTCACGATCATCTTCACGCGGGCGCACGCGGTCGGGTTGGTGCTGATCGTCATCCTCACTTGTGTCAACGTTTTCGGACTGCGCTGGGGCGCGCTCCTCCAGAATGTTTCTACTTTAACGAAGTTCACCGCCATGGCCGCCTTCGTGATCCTGGGATTCGCCATCGGCAAGGGACATTGGTCGAACTTCAGCACGCCAGCGACGGGCGGTTTGAACCAGGGAATGACGATGGGACTGGGTCCCGGACAGCTGATCTCCGCTCTGGGCGTCGGCTTGATTGCCGTGTTCTGGGCTTACGACGGCTGGGTCTACATCACGTGGGTGGCTGGCGAAGTGAAAAACCCTCGGCGCAATGTACCGCTGGCCATGGTTCTGGGAGTGCTCGCGGTGGGCGCGATTTATCTCGCCATGAACCTGACGTACGTTTACGCCCTGCCGCTGAATGAAATCGCAAAGTACGAAACCATTGCCCACGCCGCAGCGGCCCAACTTTTTTCACCCGCTGCCGCCGTGTGGCTGTCGGCCACGATCGCGATTTCCTGTTTCAGCGCGGCCGCCACCTGCACGCTTTCCGGCGCGCGCGTCTACCTCGCCATGGCGCAAGACGGTGTCTTCTTCAAACGTATGGCCGTCATCCATCCCAAGTGGCGTACGCCCGCCTTCAGCCTGATCGGCCAGGGCATCTGGGCTGCGGCGCTTGCCATGAGCGGACGCTACGATCAGCTTTACACCTACGTCATCTTCGGCATGGTGCTCTCCTACACGCTGACGGTCATCGGCCTCTTCGTGCTGCGCTGGAAGAAGCCCGATATCCGTCGCCCCTATCGCTGCACCGGATACCCGTGGCTGCCCGCGATCTACATACTGGCCGGGGTAGCCTGGACGCTGAACACGATCATCACCCGGCCCGCCGAGGCCTTCTGGGGCGCGACCATTGTGCTGATGGGAGTGCCGGGATATTGGTATTGGAAGTGGAAGAGCCGACGCACAGCCGCGTAGGTCGGTCATCTTCTCCCGGCACTGCCGTGCCGGGCTATCCTGTTCCGCCGCTTCGCGGCTGCTGCTGCGGAGAATCGAAGGCTCGGATTTACCCTCCGAGTCTCCGTCGTGAACAAGGGCCTACACCGGCACCGCCGTCTTCCGCTTCGGATTAAAGAACGGCAGCGGCACGACCGTCGCCGTCGTCTTCATCCGCTGCGCCTCGATCGTCAACTCCATTTGCAGCTTGGTGCCGGACTTGGAATACTCGGTGCCCACGCTGGCCAGCGCGATCAGCTTCTTTAGCAGCGGAGAGAATGCCGTCGTCGTGGCCTTGCCCACGTGCTTGTCGCCGACATATACGGGCACCGCAACCCGCGACGCCTGGCTGGGCGCTGCCGGAGAGAGTCCGAACTTGTCGAACTGCTCCTCCACTTCCACCCAATCTACTTCGAGGCCAACCAACTGCCGCGCCACGCCCTGCTTGTGATCTCTCGTCAGCGCGCGCTTGCCGATGAAGTTTTCTTTCTCGAGATGCACCATCTTGCCAAAACCCAACTCATACGGCGAATATTTCTGCGATGGAATCAGCGCTTTCTTTGAACTGATGTAATCGACCTCGATCAGCAGCAGTCCCGCCTCCACACGCGCCACATCGAGCGCCAACATTCCGGCGGCGTGAATGTCGAACTGCTTGCCTTTGTCCATCAGCGCGTCCCAGACCGTAACGGCGTTATTCCACGGCATCCAAATTTCGTAGCCGAGATCGCCGGTGTATCCGGTGCGTGAAATATCCACGGGCACGCCGGCAATCTTGCCGGAAGTCTTTCGAAAATACTTCAGGTTAGTAATGTCGGCTTCGGCCACCGTCTTCAAAAGTTTCGCGGAGGCCGGCCCCTGCAGCGCCAGCGCCGCCGTTTGCTCGGAGATATCCTCGATCTGAACGTCCATGTTCAGGCCGTTCTGGCTGAACCAGCGCAGGCTGGGATCAGCGGCCGTCCACCGATACTTGTTTTCTTCGAGGCGCGTGATGGTGCCGTCGTCGATGACCTTGCCGTCTTCATCGCACCAGCAGGCGTAAATCACCTGCCCCACGGCGACTTTGTTGATGTCGCGCGTGATCACGCGGTTGACCAACTTGGTCGCGTCTTTGCCGGTAACCAGATACTTGTAGAGGGGCGAAATATCGATCAGCGCGCACGCGTTGCGGATCGCGTTGTACTCGTGCTCGTGATGCACTTCGTAGACGCTGACCGTGTAGTATCCCGACCACTCGCGGTAATTCAGACTGTGGCAGAGGGCGAACGTTCTTTGGTGAAATGCGGTTCCAATGGGCAAGACGGCCTCGCTAGGCTTCCCCTGTGAAACCCTGTGTCCTCTGTGGTAGAGACTTTTTCCTTAACAACATAGGAAACGGGGTTTCACAACGAAAATCTTAAAGAATCTCTGACGCCGGATTATATGCACCGCTCTACCTCCGCAGCAAGCGGAGAAAGTCATTGACCACGAGTCATTCATTGCACCTAAGTGGAGACAAGCGGATAGTTTCTCGATAGAATGGCGAGTCACTTTACCCTGAAAGTTACACGTCGATCTGGATCCGTCCAGGTCAGTCTTTCCAGGTCAATTTATGGCTACTGCTGCGAGCGCTGCGAAGTATGACGTAATCGTGGTTGGCGGAGGCCACAACGGCCTGGTCAACGCCGCCTATCTGGCGAAAGCGGGAAAGAAAGTGCTGGTGCTCGAGCGCCGCCACATCCTCGGCGGCTCGGCTTGCACCGACGAAGTTTTTCCCGGCTTCAAGTTTTCCGTTTGTTCGTATGTGGTCTCGCTGCTGCGGCCCGAGATCATTCGCGACCTCGAACTCCCCCGCCACGGGCTTGAGATCCTGCCGCTCGACGGCACTTTCACTCCCATGCCGAGCGGAGACTATCTGTGGCGCGTGAACGATCACGGCAGGACGCACCGCGAAATCGCCCGCCACTCGCGGGTTGACGCCGAAGCGTATGACGAATTCGGCAAGGCCATGCAGGCGATGTGCCGTTTCGTAAAGCCGATCCTCAGCATGATTCCGCCCGATCCGATGACGCTGAATCCTCGCGAACTGATGAAGTTGCTCTTCATCGGACGGCGCTTCCAGGGCATGTCGAGCGGGGACAAGTACAACCAGATCCAGCTCATGACCATGAGTGCCAGCGCCTTTCTCGATCAGTGGTTCGAGACCGATGTGCTCAAGGCGACCATGTCGGCCTCGGGCATCATCGGAACGTTTCTCGGCGTGCGCTCACCCGGCACCGCCTACGTTCTGCTGCATCACTACATGGGCGAGATCGACGGCGCTTTCCGGGCTTGGGGATTCGCGCGCGGCGGCACCGGCGCCATCTCGAATTCGATTGCCGACGCGGCTCGCGAGGCCGGAGTTGAAATCCGCACCGAAGCTCCGATTGCCCGGATTATCGTCAAGAACGGACGCGCCACCGGCGTAGTGCTCGCGAACGGCGACGAGATTTACGCCGACGTTGTTTCTTCCAGCGTCGATCCGCGGCTTACGTTTACGAAGATGATTGAACCCGGCAATCTGCCCGATGACTTCATGGAAGGCGTACAGCGCTATAAGTTCCGCGGATCTTCCGGCAAGGTCAACATGGCGCTTGACGGCTTGCCGAATTTCAAATGCATGCCGGGAGTCGGCTTGCATCTGCGCGGAGCCATGTCGATTTCGCCCGCCGTCGAGTACATGGAGAAGGCTTACGACGAAGCGAAATACGGACACTGGTCGTCGCATCCGTATATCGACATGGTGATTCCGACGCTCACCGACACGTCGCTGGCGCCGCCGGGCAAACATATTCTTTCGTGCTTCGTGCAGTATGCGCCCTACAAGTTGGCGCCCGGCCTCAATTGGGACACGGAAAAAGAGAAATTCGGCGACGCCGTGGTTAACACCATCGCCGAATACGCGCCCAACATTAAAGACATCATCCTGCACCGCCAGGTCATCACTCCGCTCGATCTCGAACGCGAATGGGGACTGAGCGAAGGCAACATCTTCCAGGGCGAACTCTCGCTCGAACAACTTTTCTTCCTGCGTCCGGTGCCGGGCTGGGCGCGGTATCGCACGCCCATCAAGAATCTCTACATGTGCGGATCGGCCACGCATCCCGGCGGCGGCATCATGGGCGCCAACGGACGCCTGTCGGCGCTCGAAATCTTGAAATACGGAAAGGGGGCATAAGGCCATGTCCGAAACGCGCGACGTCATCATCGTCGGGGGCGGACACAACGGTCTGGTCGCCGCCTTTTATCTCGCTAAAGCCGGATTCAAACCGCTGGTGCTCGAACGCCGCGCCCAGGTGGGCGGAGCCGCCATTACCGAAGAATTTCATCCCGGCTTTCGTTGCTCCACGCTGGCGCATAACACCGGCCCGCTGCGCGCCGATATCGTGCGCGACATGCAGTTGGAGAAGCACGGCCTGAAACTGACGACGCCCGACGTGAGCACCGTCTCCCTGTTGCCCGACGGGCGGTCGCTGGTCCTCTACTCCGACGCAAAGAAGGCTGCGCAGGAGATCGCGGCGTGGTCGCAGAAAGACGCGGCCTCCTACCTGGAATTCGGCGCGGCACTCGGCAAGATCGGCAAGGTCATGGGCGAAGCGCTCGCACTCGCGCCGCCGGACATTGACAGCCCCAGCAGCGGCGATCTCTGGGGAATGCTGAAGACCGGCCGCTCTCTCCGGAAACTCGGCAAGAAAGATTTGTATCGTGTGCTGCGCTGGGCGCCGATGGCCGTCGCCGATCTCGCTTCTGAGTTCTTCGACAGCGAACCGCTGCGCGCCACCATCGCTGCCCGTGGCATCTTCGGAACCTTCCTGGGTCCGTGGTCGGCAGGCAGCGCGCTGGTGTTGATGCTGCGTGCCGCTGCCGATGCAACTCCCGCCGGAAGCGTTCAGTTCCCTGCCGGTGGCGCCGGCGCGATCACGCAAGCCATGGCCGCCGCGGCGAAACAGGCGGGCGCGGAAATTCGCACCAACGCTTACATCGCGGAGATTCGCGTAAAGGATGGCGTCGCCACTGGCGTCGTGCTCGCATCCGGGGAAGAAATTTCTGCGCGGGCCGTGGTCTCGAACGCCGACCCCAAGCGCACGCTGATGCGCCTGGTCGATCCCTCGCATCTCTCACCAGACTTCCTACAGAGAATCAAGAACTACCGCTCCGTGGGGACGGTCGCGAAAATCAATCTCGCGCTCTCCGCGCTTCCCGAATTCACCGCGCTGAAGGCCAAGGGCGACGGCAACTTGCTCCGCAGCCGCATCCAGATCAGCCCGGAGATCGATTACCTGGAGCGCGCCTTCGACGAATCGAAATACGGCAACTTCTCGCGTCAGCCCTACCTTGAAATCACGTTTCCGTCTCTCGCGGATCCGTCGCTCGCGCCGGCCGGCCAGCACGTGATGTCCATCTACATGCAGTACGCGCCTTACAAGTTGAAAGACGGCGACTGGGAGGGCCAGCGCGCCGTGCTCGGCGAAACCGTGGTGAACACGATCGCGCAGTACGCACCTAATCTGCCGCAGTCCATCCTGGAAGGCCAGATCATCACGCCCAAGGATCTGGAAGAAACCTACGGCCTCACCGGAGGCCACATCTTCCACGGCGAGCTCGCGCTCGATCAGTTCTTCACCATGCGCCCGCTGCTCGACTGGGCGCGCTATCAGACGCCGATCGAGCGCCTGTATTTGTGCGGGAGTGGAACGCATCCTGGGACAGGATTGACCGGCGGCTCCGGCGCCAACGCCGCGCGCGAGATTGCGAAGGCGCTGAAAAAGTAGTGCGATTTCCCCTGTGTCCTCTGTGGTAAAGAAGTTCTTGAACCCCAGTGGACACAGAGGTACACGGGGGAAACCGACTGAGTCTCCTATGCACAACTCCGCCATCCTTCTCGTATCCTGCCCCGACCGCAAAGGCGTGGTCGCCTCGATCGCCGAATTCATCTTTCGCCACGGCGGCAACATTCTGTTCAACGACGAGCATGGAGACGAGGCATCCAATCTCTTTCTGACGCGCGTCGAATTCGATCCCGCGGAATTCGATTTTGACCTGGCCGAGTTTCCCGAGCGCTTTGCTCCCATCGCTCGCGACTTCCAGATGGACTGGCGGCTCGCCCGCTCCAACGATCGCCCCCGCGTCGCCATTTTCGTCTCCAAGCATGATCATTGCCTGCAAGACCTGCTCTACCGCCACCAGAGCGGCGAACTCCGCTGCGAAATTCCGCTGATCGTTTCGAACCATCCCGACAACCAGCGAATCGCCGATTTCTACCGCATCCCCTACTTAGTCGTGCCGGTCACGAAGGAGAACAAGCGGGAAGCGGAGCAGAAGCAAATCGCGCTCGTCCGCGAACACCAATGCAGTCTGGTCGTTCTCGCGCGCTACATGCAGGTGCTCTCGGACGAGTTCATCGCCACGCTCGGCTCCGAAAACCTGATCAATATTCACCACTCTTTCCTGCCCGCGTTCGTCGGCTCCAAACCCTACCACCAGGCGTTTCAGCGCGGCGTTAAGCTGATCGGCGCCACCGCTCACTACGTTACTCAAGTACTCGACGATGGCCCCATCATCGAGCAGAATGTCGTCCGCATCCACCACCGCGACACGGTCGAGGACCTAGTCCAAAAAGGCCGCGATATCGAAAAAATCGTGTTGTCGCGCGCCGTCCGCTGGCACGTGGAAAACCGCATTCTGCTGTATGGAAACAAGACCGTGGTCTTTCAATAGCCCCACAAAGAAACTGATTCCCGTAGAGACGCGGCTTGCCGCATCTCCTGGCACAGAGTGACACGGGGCAAGCCCTGTCTCTACACGCGGTTACTAGTGCAGTCACTTCCGTAACCTGGTAACCAATTGCGCTGCCGTTGCCGTTTTACTAGGCTGTACTGAAGGACATCGCCCATTCGGCCACGTTACTGTCCGATCTCGAAGGAGCTCATTTTGGTTGAGGATCCCAAATGGGAACTGGCGTTGCTCGCCACCGTGCAGAGCTTCTACCAGCGGCTGCTGAGTGACCAACTCGGCGGCGAGATGCCCGCGCCCGCCGAACTCGCCCCGGACGCGATCAGCCACACCGACGACGTGCGCGCCACTCTCGATCGCATGCAGCTCTGGATCCAGCTCCTCGACATGGCGATCACTCCAACTATGCTGCGGCTCGGGGTGCAGTCCGACCTTGATCCCGAAGTTGCCGAGGCGCTGCTGCGCTACTTCGCGCGCCACCGCGACGATTCCGGCGCCAATCGCGACAAAACCGATCTGGTGGCAACCTTTCTGTTTCGTCATCCCCGTGTGGCCGGTCAGTGGGAGCAGCGTGGCTACGGCCTCGATGGATCGATTCCTCTGTCTCCGTTTGAAATCGCGCTGCTGGAAATCCTGTCCGAGTCCGACGTGCCGGTGCTGTCGGAGGCCGATGTGCAACTGCTCCGCGAGTTCGGCCCCCTGCTCGACCAAGCGAATCGCTTCCAGGATTTCAGCGCGCTCATGGACTCCGGCATCATTCCGCGGGTTCGGCAGTTGAAAGCCTCGCTCGGCGAATCGATTTATCACCCTGGAGTGCTGGCGACTCTTGCGCCTTACAATGTCGCGTTCGGCGATCGTTTCCATTCCCTGTTCAACGCCGCCGCGAAAGCGATCAAGGATTACGCCCAGCGCCTGGAAGAACTCGGGGGCAGCATCCTGAGCACCGTCGACGGCGTCGAAGTCACCGTCGAGCATGTCGCCGCACTGAATCAGGAAGCCTTGCTGAAGGTTGACTACAGCGCGGCCCTGGAAAAATTCCGCCGCGTCGCCCGGCTGAAAAAAGAATTGGAGCGCAGGCCGCCCATCCGGCGCAACAGTCCGGACTCCACGCACTCCGCACACGCCGTGAGTGCCGGCGGCGCGGCTGCCGCTCCCGCGCTGGCTCCGGTTGCAGTTCCAAAGTATGTTCCCGCCGCCATCACGCCCCAGGCACTTTCGGTCGAAGAAGCGAAATTGCGGCGAGTGGAAGAATCGATTCGCGTCTTCGTGCGCGTGGCCGATCCCAAGTTCCGCCAGATCGTGCCCATGCGCTATTTCAACCTGATGCTCAGTCCCGCCGAGATTGAGGCCTATACCGCCGACTATCTCGAACAAGCGGGCCCGCGCGCCGACGCTGCCCGAATGCTGCTAC
>Ga0209904_1000025_pt1 | contig 11548 bp, 9 predicted proteins | sample PerMet712P3D_FD_188315 | JGI IMG/M metagenome (GOLD analysis project Ga0209904, IMG submission 188315) | Thawing permafrost microbial communities from the Arctic, studying carbon transformations - Permafrost 712P3D (version 2) | ecosystem: Environmental > Terrestrial > Soil > Wetlands >... | reverse complement strand
TGGCAGCGGCCATTGAGCACAAGCGTTATGAAGAGGCGCTCCGCCGCTCCGAAGCCCGCTCCCGTTCCCTGATCTTGAGCGCGGCGTTCGGTATTTGCCGCTGCACCCTCGGCGGAAGGTTCCTGGACGTGAATCCGGCGCTCATCAACATGCTGGGGCATGCCTCGGTCGAAGACGTTCTCCGTCTGGATGCCAAGCGCGAAGTCTTCGTCAATCCCCTGGAATTGGACCGCCTGGTCGAGGACTATCGCCGCACCGGAAGCCTGAATGGCGTCGAAGTGCAGTGGAGGCGCAAAGACGCCCGCGTCATCATCGTGCGGCTCAGCGGCGGCGCCTCCACCCTCACCGATGAACCCGGAGAAGTCTTGGAGTTGATCGCCGAAGATATCACCGACCGGCGTCAACTCGAAGAACAGCTGCGCCAGGCCCAAAAAATGGATGCCGTCGGCCGCCTCGCCGGTGGCGTCGCCCACGACTTCAACAACCTGTTGATGGTGATCAACGGATACACCGAGGTCTTGCTCGAGCAATTAGAACAAGGCAGCGCCATGCACCAGAAGGTCGAGTCCATCCAGCAGGCCGCCGACCGCGCCGCCACCCTCACCCGCCAGTTGCTGGCCTTCAGTCGAAAACAGCTCCTCGAACTCAAGGTGGTCGACGTCAACACCGTCATCGGCGACATGGAGCGCCTGCTGCGCCCCCTGATCGGCGAAAACATCGAGTTGGTTACCCGCCTCTCCTGTGAAGCCGGACACACCCGCGCCGACGCCGGCCAGCTCGAACAGGTCATCATGAACCTGGTGGTCAACGCCAAAGATTCCATGCCCGAAGGCGGCAAGCTTACCGTGCAGAGCTCCGACGTGACGGTGCGCCAAAACTTCCGCGAACACCGTTTCATCCAGCCCGGACGTTATGCCGTGATCTCGGTCGCCGATACCGGCCACGGCATGGATAAGGAAACCCAATCCCGCATCTTTGAGCCCTTCTTTACCACCAAGGAAAAGGGGAAAGGCACCGGCCTAGGCCTGTCGACCGTCTACGGCATCGTCAAGCAGAGTAACGGATACGTGTTCGTCCAAAGCGAACTGGGAGCCGGAACCACATTCTATGTTTATTTGCCGCGCGTGGAGGATGCCACCGAGGCGCTGAGCCCGGCCCAGTCCCCGCAAAACGAAGCCGGCGGCTGCGAAACCGTTTTACTGGTGGAAGACGAAGAATCGGTCCGCGAACTGGTGCGCGTCACCCTCGTCTCCCGCGGCTACAACGTCCTCGAAGCCGAAAACGGCGAGCGCGGTTTGCATATCGCCGAGTCCTACAAAGAACACATCCATATCCTGATCACCGATGTGGTCATGCCCGGCATCGGCGGCCGCGAATTAGCCAAGCTGCTGCTCGCCCAGCGTCCTGGCATCAGCGTGCTTTATCTCTCGGGCTACACCGAAGATACCGTCGTCACCCAGGGCGCGCTCGGCCCCGGTACCGGATTCCTGCAAAAACCCTTTACCCTGCAGAATCTCGCCAAGAAAGTCCGCGACGTCATTCGCTCCCAGCCCGCCCCGCCGCCTGCTCCCAAATCCACAGCAAAATCGGCCGCGAACTAAACTCGCCTAGAGGTTTTAAGGTTTCCTCCGTGTTCCCCTGTGTACTCTGTGGTTAAAGGTTTTAAGGTTTCCTCCGTGCTACCCCGTGTACTCTGTGGTTAACGCTTTGTATGGACATTGATTAGGACGCGTCCCCGCCGCGTGCAACTTTTCCCCCGTCCCAGAGTCCTATACTGAAGTTAACGAAGTGTGGGGAATTGAACGGTAATCGGGGTGAGCCATGCTGATCAAGAAACCAGACGCGATTCCATCTTCCGAAATTACTCCTAAAACGACTTATCTGAACCGGCGCAACTTCCTGGCCGGCGCAACGATCGCGGGCGCAGCCGCCGTAACCGGTGTTGCCTTTCGCGATCTCGTCATTCCGTCGCTCACCGCTCAAGCCAACGCCAAAATTGACGGCCTCCAGAAAAGCCCTTTCAGCACGACGGAAAAGGAAACGCCCTACGAAAAGGTCACCAACTACAACAATTTCTACGAATTCTCTAGCGACAAAGAGGAGCCTGCCGGCCTCGCCAAGAATTTCAGGACTCGTCCCTGGACCGTGACCATCGACGGCGACGTCAAGAAAAAGCAGGTGCTAGACGTCGACGCGATCATCAAAATGGCCGCCCCCGAAGAGCGCATCTACCGCCATCGCTGTGTCGAGGGCTGGTCGATTGTCGTGCCCTGGGTAGGATTTTCGCTCCGCGAACTGATCAAACGCGCCGACCCTCTTCCCAAAGCCAAGTATGTCGAGTTCACCACCTTGTACGATCCCAAACAAATGCCCGGCCAGCGCACCGGCGTATTGCAGTGGCCCTACGTCGAGGGTCTCCGCATGGACGAAGCCATGCATCCGCTGGCCCTGCTTTGTTTCGGCATGTACGGCGAAGTGCTCCCCAATCAAGACGGCGCCCCGCTTCGCATCGTGATTCCATGGAAGTACGGCTTCAAGAGCGCCAAGTCGATCGTCCGCATCCGCTTCACCAGCGACCAACCGATGAACACCTGGCAGCGGTCTGCCGCCAACGAGTATGGTTTCTATTCCAACGTCAATCCCAACGTGGACCATCCGCGCTGGAGCCAGGCCAAAGAACGGCGCCTCGGAGAATTCTTCAAACGCCCAACTCTGATGTTCAACGGTTACGACCAGGTGGCAAGCCTGTATTCCGGGATGGACCTGAAGAAGAACTTTTGAAAGGCATTGCAAAAGTCAGAAGTAAGATTGCAGAAGTGAAATCCGATGGCCGAAAGGACTTTACTTCTGCAATCTGACTTTTGACTTCTACATTCCAATGAACCGCCTACGGCTCACGAAAACGATCATCTTCCTGGCCGCCCTCGTCCCGCTGGAACGCCTGGTCTGGAAGGCCCTTCACGACGGCCTGGGCGCCAATCCCATCGAGGTCATCACCCACTCGACCGGCGACTGGACGCTGATCCTAGTTCTCACCACACTCTCGATCACGCCCCTGCGCCGGATCACCCGCCAGTACTGGCTGATCGGCGTGCGCCGCATGATCGGACTGTTCGCCTTCTTCTACGCCACGCTGCACTTCCTGACCTACATCTGGCTCGACAAATTCTTCAACCTCCACGAGATGGTGAAAGACGTTGCCAAGCGCCCCTTCATCACCGTCGGCTTCTCCGCCTTCGTCCTCCTGATTCCCCTGGCCCTGACCTCGACCAAGGGATGGATTGGCCGCCTGGGCGGCAAGAACTGGCAGCGCCTGCACCGCCTCATCTATTTCACGGGAATCCTGGCGGTGGTGCATTACACCTGGCTGGTAAAAGCCGACCTCCGCAAACCCATCGAATACGGAGTAGTGCTAAGCCTCCTGCTTCTCTACCGCGCAGGAGTCTGGTTCTCCGAAAAGGCGTCTGAAAAGGCATCCGAAAAGAGCAAGCACCCCGCCATCCCAGCCCCAGCCCGAAATCCCCTGTAGAGACGGGGCTCGCCCCGTCTCCCTCCGGCCGCTGAAAGAACTCAGTTTTTGACCTTGTCTCGAATGTGCGCGCCTTCTCAGCCTGCAAAAGAACTCAGGGTTCCGCCCTTGTCTTGAAGGGGCGGGGCTTCAGCCGCGCCGTAGGCTCTTCAAAATCAGATGCCCCTTTAGGGGCAGGCCATCGACATCCACCTCTTTCGCCCCCTGCCCATGAAACTCCCCCGCCAATTTTTTCCACCGAAACTTTCTTCTACAATCCGGGTTAGCGCATCCTAAGAAGAGACAGGAGTGTCTTATGAATCCCCTTGCGTCCTCCAAGTGTGCCCGGCGCCTGCTCATGGCTCTGGCAGCGATCTCAGGCATCTTTTTGACCGCCGGTTGCGGCAGCAGCGGGTCAATCCAGTCCCTGGGCGGCGGCTTCAGCAATTCCAGCCTGAATGGTCAGTATGTGATCTCGCAGACCGGGATCGGGATCAACCAGGCGCTGACCTCCAACGACCCATTCTCCGAGACGATCGTCTTCACAGCCGACGGAGGTGGTCACCTGACTATCCCTGTCGATGACTTCAATCAGGATGGCACGCCTTATGGTCTGACATCGTCCTTGACCGGCACCTACAGCATCGCCAGCGACGGCACGGGATCCTTGCTCTTTAACAGCTCAAACTATGCCATCACCATGATCGACGACAGTCATTTCTATGTGATTGAGCAGGACACGTTCGCCACCGCCTCAGGTTTCGGCGAAAAGCAGGATACCACCACCTTCACCGCTGCTCCCTCGGGCACTTTCGTATTCAAGGCACATAACCTTCAGACCAGCTCGCGGGTGGGAGGAATCACCATTACCAGCGGCGCCATCAGCGGCACCGAGGACCTTCTCAATCTGGGCGCACTGTCCTCGAGTGTCGCCATCACGAGCTCGGTTGCCATGAGCGCGCCGGACTCAAACGGGCTCGGCACATTCAAACTGAGCGACGGTACATCGTTTGGCTATTCCGTCGTAAATGCGGGCAAGTTCCATATCATGTCGAGCTCCGGCACGCTCGAAATCGGACAAGCGGAAGCGCAGGTCGCTCCGGCCGGCGGATTCTCTCTAGCCACTCTCCCCGCTGCCGCCTCGTACGTCTTCGGCAGCTCCGGCGACACCAGTGTGAGTGGGACGGCGGGCATTCACTCCGCCGGCGTCTTTACCACCGACGGCGCTGGCAATATCGAAGCTGGCAGCAGCACCGTCCCGGGCGCCGTGGATTATGTGCAGGATTCAACCGTGAACTCCAATCTCGCGGTCTCGGGCGGCACCTACACGCTGGACGCGAGCGGGGACGGCAACGGAACCATCAATCTTGCTTTGAGTGGCGGCACGATCAGCCCACAGATTTTCTGGATGGTGAACGGAAGCCGCGCCTACTTCCTCGCCAACAACACCGCCGCAGTCGAGGATGGCACCTTCTCCCAACAAACAGGCGGACCCTTTACCGCACTCACCAGCCAAGCCGCCTTCGTCATGGACGGCTTCGATGTCGCCTACAAGGATCGTGTAGGAGCCTTTAAGCCCACCGCCACCAGCTTTAGCTGGAACCAGGCCGACAACTCTTTCGACCCCACCGTGTCTAATGGCGGCCTTCCGTCGGCAATCGGAACCAATGGCACCTATCAGGTGAGTTCGAACGGACGCGCCACCGTGACGGTCAATAACGTAGACAACGCCATCGTCTTTTACCTGAGTTCCGCCAACTCTGGATTCATGGTGCAGGAAGATGCCGACATCGGAGGAGCCTTCAGCCAGCAAGCAAGCCAGTAAGAAACCTTCCACCAGTGAAACGCCGGGCATGGCCGCCCGGCGTTTTCAGTGCTGGACAGCTAGAAGCCCGGCTGAGCGGTGATTCCTTTTGCTTCCACGCACTCGTAGGCCCGGCCGGCGGCGAGGTTCTTGTATTCTTCGGTCCTGCCGCTGGGCCATTCGATTACCAGACGATCGATCTTGTCCCGCTTTCCCAGTCCGAAGGTTACGGGCAGTTCCGATTGCGACAGATAACTGGACCCGCCCTTGACCAGGCGCGATTGGCTCGATGCCGCATTCGACGGTCCATTCGACGATCCGTAGAAGATTTTCACCGCCGCCCCAATGGCGTCGCGATTGGACTTCGTTCCGACGAGGTGAATCCGGATGCTTCGGTTGCCGGTCGTCTGGTCGTTGCGGTAAAGATAGGCGGGACCCTTGTTGGTGGTAACCAGGAGATCAAGATCGCCGTCGCGATCGAAATCGCCGTAGGCAAGGCCGCGTCCGACCTTGGGTTGACTGAAGCCTCCGCCGATGGCCGCGGCCACGTCGACAAACGTTCCCTTGCCGCGGTTCAGGAAAAGTTGCGGAGGCTGCGCATAACCGACGCCGCTGACATTGCGTACGGTGTCGTCGATGTGCCCGTTCACGACCGCAAGATCGAGTGCGCCATCTAAGTCGGCATCGAGAAACACGCATCCGAATCCTAACTTGTCTTTCGACGCCAGCCCCACTCCACTCTGCATCGCCACATCAACATAATTCCCGCCCTCGGAGAGCCGGTAGAGGCCCGTCATTTCGTTGTCGAAATTGGTGATGGCGACGCCCGCGTATCCTGAATTGTCGAAGTCGGCCACGTCAACGCCCATGCCGGCGCGGGCACGGCCCTCGGCGGAAAAAGCGATGCCGGCTTCCACCGCTGCGTCCTTAAACGTGCCATTGCGCTGGTTTCGATAAAGTTTATTGGGCTGGGTGTCATTGGTCACCAGCAAATCGGGCCAGCCATCGCGATCGTAGTCGAGCATGGCTACGCCCAAGGACTTCGAGCTGCTGTCGAAAATTCCGCTGGTGGCAGTGACATCCTCAAAGGTGCCGTTGCCGCGGTTACGAAACAGCCAGCAGGTCTCTCCGCGGTAGGCTTCGGGCGTGCAATACGACTTATGCTTGCCGTCGAGGCTGCAAAATACATCGTGCTCGGGAGACCACTTGACGCAGACAAACAGATCCAGCAGTCCATCGCGGTCGAAATCAAACCATAAAGCGGACGTGCTCATCGCTTGGCGGCTACCCAGGCCGCTCGACTTAGTAACATCGATAAAGGTTCCCTTGCCGGTGTTTTTAAACAAGCGATTCTGGCCGACGCAGGTAATAAGGATGTCGGGATAACCGTCGTTGTCGTAGTCTCCGACGGCAACCCCCATGCCGTACATCTCGACGTCGAGCCCGGCGCTGCGGGTCACGTCGGAAAATGTTCCGTTGCGATTGTTGCGATAGAGCCTGAGCGTGCTGGGCTCCGACTTAAAGCCGCGCTTATGTCCGGGCCAATCGGCGCCGTTCACCAGAAGAATGTCTTGCCAGCCGTCGCGGTCGTAGTCGAGGAAGGCACAACCGGAGCCGAGCGTTTCGGGCAGCAGCTTGCCGCCGTAGGCGCCGTTGTTGTGCAGGAAGCGAATTCCAGACTGGGCAGTCACGTCCACCAGCCGGAAACCGGGATCGGGCGCGGGAGAGACGCGGCGAATGCGTCGAGTCGCAAGCCGGACGTCGCCGCCAAGCCTGCCATTCCCCAGAGAAACGACCGGCGGTTCAGGGCAGGGCCGCTCACGGCAAGGCTTTTCACGGAAGATCAACCAGCCCGTTGCGGATCGCGTAGACCACCAACTCGGCGGTCTTGTGGGTTCCCAAAGCGTCCATCATGTTGGCGCGATGGACAGCGACGGTATTGGCGCTGAGGTCGAGCGCGGACGGAATCTGTTTATTGGACTTGCCATCCACGATCATTTGCAGAACTTCGAGTTCCCGAGGAGTGAGCCCGGCGTTGCGACTGCCTTTGAGTGCAGCCGGACGTTTGAGTTGGGAGTCGAGCACCGTCTCGCCGTTCGCGACTCGCCGGATGGCGGCGCCCAGCTCCAGGTCAACCGCATTTTTCAGTACATAGCCGCGCGCACCGGCCTCGAGCGCCTGCCGCACCAACGTCTCCTCCGGATGCATGCTGAGCATAAGCACCAAGGCCTGCGGATGCTTGCGAAGAATCTGGCGCGTGGCTTCGAGTCCGTTCATCCCGGGCATGGCGCAATCCATGACAATCACTTTCGGACGAAGCTCATCCGCGAGCCGGATTGCTTCCGAGCCGTCGCCCGCCTCGCCGGCAACGACGATGTCCGGCTCGTCTTCCAGAATGCGCCGGAACCCTCGCCGCACCAGGTTATGGTCGTCCACCAGCAAAACTGAAATTTTCTCCGGCATGCGCATTAACCTTCCAGCTTCTTTCTGGGGACTCGCAATCGAACCAGGGTTCCTTTTCCACCCGCGGCGTGGGCGGGCCGCAAAAACTCAACCGTGCCGCCCATCAACTCCGCGCGCTCCCGCATCGCTACCAGGCCAATTCCCTGCCTGGCGGCCTGCGCGTCGAAGCCCCGGCCGTGATCTTCCACTTCGACTTCCAAAGCCTGCGGAAGAAAGCGCAGACGGAGCCACGCTTCCTTGGCTCCCGAATGCCGAGTCAAGTTATTCAAGGCTTCCTGCACGACGCGGTACACATGAATGGCGGCGTTGCCGTCTACAGGAAAGGGTTCACCCGATTTCTCATAGAATACGTGAACGCCAGCCTGCCTTTCCACCACCGGCAAATACCAGTCGAGGGTGCTCTCCAATCCGGTTTCTTCGAGCATCACCGGATGCAAGGCCTGTGACAAGCTGCGCACTTTGTCCAGCGCGCTTTGCGTAATCTCGCAGACTTCATGCAATTCAGCGCGCTGCTCTGAATTTTCCGGAGCATGTTTTTCGGCCCGCGTCAGCATCGCGCCCACCGCCGTCAGGATCTGTCCGAACTCATCGTGCAATTCGCGCGAGATGTGACGCAAGGTGGATTCCTGGGTGGCAATGAGCTTCTGGGCAAGTTCGCTGCGCTGTTCGGAAAGCGCCGCGAGTTGGCGGAACAATCGCCGATTCGAGCGAATCAGGTAAAGACTGGTGAAGAGAATATACGTCCCGAGAATACAACGGGGGCGGCTCAATTTACCAACCTCATGAGCGGGCTGGCCTGAGTATTCCGAGTATGTACATAGATATTGAATATATGTACATCAGGTGGTATCTTCATGGGGAGGGGTACTTTGATGGCTACGGCAAGGAATCGATCGCACAAGCACTTTCAGTTGGACGCCGTGAAAATCAAGCGCGCCCAAAAAGCTTTGCGAGCGAAAACCGAAACTGAGGCTATTGAGCGTGCGTTGGATTTGGCGATTACAGAACACGAGAGCAACCGATTGGTTCTTGAAGCCAGTGAACGTTTCATCAAGAGTGGCATCGACATCAAGGACGTATACGGCACGCTGGGTAGTTAGATGCAGCCCGCCCTTTTCGACTCTTCCATTTATATTACCGCCCTGCGGCGAGGAGACGATGCGGCCCTCGCGCTGCGCCGATCTGCTGCCGATGCGCCCCTTTGGCTCAGTGCAGTGGTGCTCGAAGAACTTTATGCCGGTGCCGCCGACCGCGACCGTCAGGTTGTAGAGCGCCTGGAGCGAGATTTTAACCGGGCGAAGCGCATTCTGGTGCCGAATCTCAGCGACTGGACTCAAGCCGGCAGAGTGCTTGCTCGCTTGGCGGCCGAGTATCATTACGAACAGATCGGACAGGGGCGCTTGACCAATGACGCACTGATCGCCATGAGCGCGGGGCGGCTGGGCATCAGAGTGATCACGGCGAACGAACGAGACTTCAGCAGGCTCGCCGAGTTCCGCTCCTTTCAGTGGCAAGTGACCCTGTCTTTAACACACCTCAGGCGTTAGGAATTTTTGCCTGACGGCTTCACGCTGATCCCTTGACCATTCCGAGCTAGGCGTTCCCGCGTAAGGTGCCGCAGTTTCGCTCGTTCAGACGGTTCAGTCGAAGTGAGTCCTTCCCCGCTGTTTGGTTCTACGCCGCCATTGCGTTCGACCTCTGTTGAGTCACCTCCGACTCTGCTTGCAACCAATCGGCTAGTTCATGCCCGTCGTCTTTCCCTCGCTCCTCGTACAGTTCGTAAGCACGACGACGGATTTGATCTTGAAGGTCACTGGTAGATCCGGTTGTTTGCTTGGTTGTCATCAAAACGGGTGGGCGTTGCGGGCGCAGGTTTCATTGTGATCTCACTCCTTATGAGGTAATGGCTGACGGCTTTGCCTTGACTGCGGGGCGGACGAGTCTTGAGTACGACCCTTGGCAACCGCAGTTTCGCGGAAAACCCGCATTGGATTCAGTGAGGCCGCTCACACCGAAATTGTGACGAAAACTGCGGGAGTGCGCAGGGGCGTTGAACGGTCGTTTTCTTCAAAACAGCGGAATGGGGAGACGAAGCCGAGATCGCGGCGAGTACAGGAGCGCAGGAGACTCCGGTGTCCCTCAAGCGCAGTCGCTTCCCGTGGATTAGAAACTTCTAATGTTCCCCTGGTGGCGAGTGATCGTGGCGGAAGGCGTGCGGCACTAAGCCCTCCGTTCGTAACCCCATTCCAGTCTTCCCCGTAGCAAGGCTGCGATGGCTTCGGAGCCCGCCACGCCGCTTCATCCCGCAACCCGATCGTGCCGTCCCCCTCAAGGAACCGCGAACTCATGACGATCAACCAAGCAGTTGTCCGCAACTCAGAAAGCGACCTGTCGTGCTATGAGAACAATCAACAAGAAGTCTCCCCCGTTGCTACGTTGCCGGTCTGTCTTGGTGCTGGTATCGCAAGCCGGCCTTATTCTCTGCTCTCTGGTATGCGCCTGGCTGCTGCGCTTCGAGTTCCGGATGCGGGACCCGAATCTTCTGTGGGCCGTTGCTCCGATACTCATTATGGTTCGCCTGGCAGTCATGCCCTTCTTCAATCTCATGCACGGCTGGTGGCGCCATACCGGGATCGACGATGCGGTGGACGTCGTGAAAGCCATCCTCACGGGTTCGTTGGCGTTCTTCCTCATCGTGCGCTATGGGTGGGGACTGAAGGATTTTCCGCCGTCCGTTTATGTGTTGGAGGCGCTGATCACCTTTATGCTCTTGACCGGGGTACGCGTTCTCTCCCGCATGCTGGCGGAAACGGTGCGGGCGGACGCGGCCTCGAAACGTCTGCTCCTAGTGGGCGCGGGGCATGCCGCCCAGATGATCATTCGCGAAACCCAGCAAGCGGAGACCGGCTACCAGGTGATCGGTTGTGTCGATGACAATCCCCTCAAGAAGGGGCTGCGGGTGCTGGGCGTGCCGGTGTTGGGCCCGGTCGAAGCGCTCGGGAAAATAGTCGGCCGGCTAAGAATCGAGGAAGTCCTGATTGCCATTCCATCGGCGACCCCGGCCCAGATGCGCCGGTTGGTGGCCATCTGTAAAGAGGCGAACGCCGCCTTCCGAACCGTCCCCGCCCTGGCGGAATTGATTGCGGGTCGGGTCAACCTGGAGCAGGCGCGGGAAATCACCCGCTTTTTCATGACCATTTCGGAGGCGGTGAGCCTGGTATTGCAGGCCTTCGCCATCGGCCGGGACGGCGACATTCTCGTGCTCGACATGGGGAAAACCGGTGCGAATCACGGATCTCGCAGAAACTCTGGTTCGCCTCTCCGGCAAATCCCGCCAGGAATTCAAGTTCATTGGCCTCCGTCCGGGTGAAAAACTCTTCGAGGAGCTCTTCTATTCCGACGAGCGGGTTTTTCCGAGCGCCTGTGAAAAGATCGCCTGTACGGAAGGTGTAAAGCTCGCGTGGCCGGCGTTGAAACGAAGTCTCGACGAACTCTATGTAGCGATGTCGCTCGGACAGCGAGAGCCCATCCTGACCCAACTCAAGCGGATCGTACCGCAATTCACTTACGCCGGTTGCGATCAGGCCGGGAGCGCGGAGAACATTTCTTCGAGCCCGAGTGTGTCCGATTTGCAACCAGATGTGCAGCCAGAAGCGCAGATGTGTATAAGAGACAGATCTTGAAGGTCACTGGTAGATCCGGTTGTTTGCTTGGTTGTCATCAAAACGGGTGGGCGTTGCGGGCGCAGGTTTCATTGTGATCTCACTCCTTAT
>Ga0209904_1000024_pt1 | contig 11819 bp, 8 predicted proteins | sample PerMet712P3D_FD_188315 | JGI IMG/M metagenome (GOLD analysis project Ga0209904, IMG submission 188315) | Thawing permafrost microbial communities from the Arctic, studying carbon transformations - Permafrost 712P3D (version 2) | ecosystem: Environmental > Terrestrial > Soil > Wetlands >... | reverse complement strand
GGTCCAGCCCTCGTCCGGCTGATGGAATTGCAATCCGGCTTCGTCGGAGGCTTCCACATTCTGCCGGCGGCGGCTGGCTTCGAGATGCAGAGCGTCGGGAGACTCCAGTTCCTGCAGGCGCGCCGTCATCTCATTCATGGCTTCGAGGGCAAGGTGATAAAGCCACGGTTCCAGCGTCAATTTCTCCGGACGCTCACGATCGCCGAGGGCGCGGGCAATCACTTCGTTCACCACCTCGGAAGTGGAGAGACCGTCCTCCAGGATTTCCTCGTCGGCGCGGCGGAAGTAGAGTTCGCGGTCCACGAAACGTTCCAGGCGGCCAAGATTCGCATTCACATAGGAGCCGATGTCGTCGGCGGAAATGGTGGGCGGCAGAACCGCCGCCAGCGTCTGCTCGAAGGGAACGCCGGGCTCGGGAGATTCCTGCGGACCTCCGCGCCAGCGCCGCCATTTGTGGCTGGAACGGAGCAGTTCCTTGTGCCGGCCAATCTGCTGAATGAGTTCGTCGAAGGCCGCCTTGATGGCCGCGGTGGGGCTGGGAGCTTTCGCCTCGGCGGTCAATTGGCCCGAGGGCAAGCGCAAATTCACGGAAACGAGCGTGCCCTCGCGCGCAGAATTCTGATCGATGACGGCTTTCAGATGCACCAGTTCAGGCCGGAAGACATGAAGACGCTTCTGGATTTTCTCGATCTGGTGGCTGATTTCTTTTTCGATGTCGGGAGTTTTGTGGACCTTGTAGCTGACGTGAACGTTCATTTTCGAGCCTCGAACGCGGGCAACAGCCCCATGAAGCTGCGGTCCTAACAAGACGATTGTACACCCGCTGGGAAGAGGTAAAAGCGGCCTTTGCGCAGGCTTTGCCTTTCCTATTTCACGGCCTATTTATGGCTGTACCGACGCTGCACTTGCTTTTGGGTGGCGCAGCGCTTCAGCGCTGCGGTCACCGCCTATTTCCAGCACCGGCTTTAGATTCTCTGTTGAAGCGCAAGCAAACAAAGTCAAAACCTTCCCTGCAGACTGTTCAGTCCTGGAGGGAACATGTTCGCAAAAACGGCGCCCGACTCATCCCATGAACTTCCGGAACGGCACCCTATTTGACGTAGACGGAATCCTCCGTTAATTCCTTCGGCATCGCCACCGGAAACGGCGGAAACTCGTGCGAGACGCCCTTGAACAACGAAACCGTAACCTCGGAGCGCCGCGTGCCGTCGTGGACCGCGATCGTGTGCGGCTTCTCCGAATAGCCGCTCCACAGAGACACGCCGGCGTAGGCGCCGTCCTTGCGCAAGATGTAGTAGGCCATATCGATGAACTGGAGCTTGTTCATGTCGCCGTTGTAGTTGCGGGCGATGCGCTTGAGGGCATCCATGCCCGCTTCGAGCGGCGACATGCCGCGCCGCATGTTCTCGACGATGGTGTGCGCTCCGGCAACCTTGATGTTCTCTTCCCCGCTGCCGGTGGCGCCCGCCGAACCCACGTCCTGATCGGTGTAGCAGCCGGCGCCGATAATCGGCGAATCGCCGCACCGTCCGGGGAGTTTGAAGGCGGGGCCGCTGGTGGTGGTGCAGCCGGAGATTTCCCCTTTGTCGTTGAGCGCGGAGCAGTGAATCGTGCCAGTCGGCGGACTCAGCACGCGCCGGATGGCGGCCGCTCGGAATTCCGGTTCGATGCCCAACTCGGCGGCGCGTTCCTCCAGGCGCTGGATGCGCTGTTCCCAAAGTTCACTTTGCGGCGATGTCGTTGGTGGCGTCGTTGACGGTGTCGTGGACGGTAACGCCGGCGGCTTCCATTGCGGGTCAGCCAACCCGGGTCCCCACCAGTCGTCGGTCGAGTGCTGCTCCTTCCAAAGCAGCCAGATTTTTCGCGAGCGTTCGGTGAGCAAGTTTTCGCGAGGGAAGCCCATGGCAACCGCGAATCGTTCGGCGCCTTCGCCCACCAGCATGACGTGGCCGGTGTGCTCCATGACGGCTTTGGCCACCAGCGAAACATTCTTGATGTTGCGGACGCCGCCCACCGACCCCGCGCGGCGCGTAGGCCCATGCATGCAGCAGGCATCGAGTTCGACCACGCCCTCTTCGTTGGGAAGGCCGCCCAGTCCGACGCTATCGTCGTTCGGATCGTCCTCCGGTCCCTTGACCACGCGGAGAGCGGCGTCCAGCGTGTCGCCGCCGTTTTTCAGGAAAGCGAACGCGTCGTCGAGATATTTCACGCCATTGTGAGCACAGATAATGATCGGCCGCTTGCCAGGGTGCGGGCTTTCATCCTTAGTACCGTTGTTCTGTGCGCTTAAGCCGGTGGCCAGCGAAGCGGCTACGGCCGACTCCAGAAATCCACGACGGGTGATCGACATGAATTCTCCATGCAGGGGAAACGGCGAGAAGGATAACACGAACAAGGATTTGGCGATCGCTATTGCAACTGCTCTGCATGGTGAGCGGCTACTCCGTGGTGCTCGAAGAACTAGAGCAGCCGCTGGCAGCTAGAGGATTTCAAACCCACCGCAACACGACCCTACTGCGGTTTCGGTTCGCTTGGCGGAGGCGGAGGCGGGGCCCCCATATCGCCGTGGTGCATCGTGCCGGGACCCATCATGCCCCCGGAACCCATGGCGTCCATGTGCTTCATCATGTGTTCCATGTGGCCAACCATCACGGTCCACATATCGACGTTGGCTTGCCAGCGCGCCTTCTCCGCGGAATCGCCAATCTTAGCCACGTTGGCCTTCAGTTGGTCGAGAGACGCCTTCATCTTGTCCACGTCGGCCTTCATGGCCCCCATGTGCTGTTTGTCCATTTCCATCATCTTGTCGTGGTGCTTCATGTCCATCTGGCCGGTCCCGCCCTTGGAGGGAGTCGCCGATGGCGGCGCGCTCGGCGTCTGCGCCCACGCCACAGAGGCCAGAGTCAAGATCACGGTAAGTAAAAGGCTTTTGCGATTCATACGATTGATCCTTTCCGACAGCAGCCCAAGTATATGCTTAGGCCCGAGGATGAAGTCACTGCTCCCAAACCGCACACAGCCATTTTTCCGTTGGTGTAATCCCCGGTTCGATCAGTAATCCGCAAGCTCAGCAAAGGAAGAGTACTCGGCCATTAGCGCGGTGTCGTTGTCGGAGTTCCTTTGCACTGCTAACATCTCCCAAACCTGTGAGGTGAGAGGAGATTGGCTTCGGCGGAAGAGCCGCACTCGCGCTCGTTTCCAAGCGCCTCATTACAGGAGTTGTCACCGGCGTGGATTTCTCACCAGAAATGGTCCGAGAAGCCGAACGCCGCTTCCGGCATGAGATTGCGAACGGACGTCTCCGCGTGCAACTCGGAGATATCGCTGCCCTCCCCTTCGCCTCTGCGACCTTCGACCGTGTATTCACCATCAATACGATCTACTTCTGGCCCGATACGGTGCAGGGCTTCGAGGAAATCCGGCGAGTGCTCAAGCCCGGAGGTCTGACCGTCATCGCCCTCCGCTCGCGCGAGAATATGGAGCGCGCTTCGTTCACTCAACATGGGTTTCGTCTCTTCTCTCCTCCAGAAGTTCCGTTATTCATGCAGCAGGCCGGCTTCACCAACGTGAAACTCACGCACGACAGGCAAGGGACACGCTTTGACGAAGTGCTCGTTTCAGGAGTTGCTTGAGCGTCGCCGACCTTGCGAGCGCACACGATTACGGTTTCGTAACATCGCCATTTCACCAACAACGCTCAACCGGCGCTAAGCTCTAGGCTCCAATGCACTGCAACAGCCGCGCCACCCCTTCTCGAAACGCCCCGGGGTCGCTGATCAAACTCAGCACGAGATGGCCTTCGCCCGCAAAATCGTAAAAATGTCCGGGATGCACGATGACACCCATCTTTCGCAAGATGTCGATGGCCAGATCTTCGTCCGTTCCCAGCGCGGGCACCCGCAGCACGACGTACCATCCGCCCTCGACCTGCAGCCGAACGCATGCGGGACTGGCTGCGAGTCGGACATCGAGTTCCGCGAGATTCACGCGCAAGCGGTCGAGAAGAATGGGCTGGATCTGTTTGCGCTGATCGAGCAGCACCGGCGCCGCCAGTTGCACGGGCGTGTTCATCGAGAGATAGGTATCGGCAATGATTTCGAGCCGCGCTCCTGCTTCAGCCACAGCTTCTTTTGGGCCGCTCGCAGCCACCCAGGCAAGTTTCATCTGCGGAAGCGCGGAAATCTTGGAAATGCCGCTCAGCGTGAACGTGAGCGCGTCGGAGTTAGTCACGAAACTATCGCGCAGCGCCCCGTCGTGCGCATAATCGAGGAAGACTTCATCCACAATCAGCGCCAACCCGTAGTCGCGACAGAAAGCGTTGAGCGCCGAGGTTTCCGCAACCGACACGTAAGATCCGGTCGGATTGTTGGGATGCACCAGAATCACGGCCCGCGACTGCGGCGTGGCCGCCTTGTAGAGCGAATCGAAATCGATTTGCCAGCCGTGATCATAGAGAAGTGGATACGGAACCAGTTTCACGTCCGCGAGATCAGCGAGAAACTCGAATAAGGGGTAACTCGGCTTCGGCACAAGAATCTCTTCCCCGGGATTGCACAGCAGACGAAATGCATACGAGTAGGCTTCGCTGGTGCTGGTGGTCAGAAGCAAGCGCTCGGGATCGAGATGAAAAACTTCATGTGACTCGCGATAGTAGCGGCACACGGCCCGTCGCGCCTCCAGCAGGCCCCGGGGCTGAGGGTCGTAACGCATCGCTTCAGGATTCGCCAACGCCGCCAGCACGATTTCCGGGTCGGGACGGATGCCGGCTTCGGTCGGGTTCGAAACCGTGAGATCCAGAATCGCCTGTCCCGAAGCGCGCGCTTCCTCGATCGCGCGCGTAAGAGCGTTTGGAGCAAGCCGCCAGTTCGTGCGCTGCGAGAACATAGAACACCGCCCTGTAGAGACGGGGCTTGCCCCGTCTCCTCCACCGCCGGAGACGCGGCAAGCCGCGTCTCTACAAGATGTTTCAACTTTTCCGCAGCCTGTTCAGCCGCGCGGCCTCAGGTTTTCGATGACCCGATCACCCGATGACCCGATGACCGCCGCTCGCTCTCATGCTAGACTCGCAATGAGAAAACGCCTTTGCGGATGCGCATCCTCACCCGCTACATTCTGGGAGAAGTCGTCTCCCACGCCTTGATTGGCGCGGCGGTTTTCACTTTTGTTCTCTTCACCCGCGACCTCGGCCGCATCCTCGAACTGGTGGTCCGCAACAGCGCTCCACTGCCCAGCGTAGCAGAAATTTTCTTCTACACCGTCCCCGTTGCGCTCACCTACACCATCCCCATGGGCGTGCTCGTCGGCATTCTCATCGGGCTCAGCCGTCTCGCCGCCGACAGCGAAGTCACGGCCATGCGCGCCAGCGGCCTCGGCGTCTGGACCTTCCTCCGTGTGATCTCAATCTTCGCGATCGTGGCCTGGCTGCTCGCTCTCGGCAACAGCGTCTATCTCGCGCCCCGTTCGCTCGCCGCCCTGGGACAATTGCAGGACCGCCTTAAGTCTTCTCAGGCCTCTTTCGAAGTTCAGCCGCGCGTGTTCTACGAAGGATTCCCGAAGATCATCCTCTACGTGCAAGACGTCAAGACTATGTCCGGCGGCGCCCTGTGGAAAGGCGTGTTCCTTGCCGATTTGAGTGACCCCGCCGCGCCCCGCATCAGCCTGGCCCGCCAAGGCCTGCTCGTCAGCCAGGGGCCTGACACTCTCGATTTGCATCTCACCGACGGCTCTACCCACGAAACCGATCCCAAGAATCCCGACCAGTATCAGATCTCCACCTTCCAGACTACCGACATCCCCATACGGATTCCCGCGACACAAAACAATCAGGAACATGAACCGACAACACTCGGCGAGATCAAGTTTGCCGACCTCCTCCGCAGCGCGCAGACCGGCGATCCGGTGACCCGCCGCTGGCATTTGATCGAATACCATCGCCGCCTCGCGCTTCCGACCGCCTGCATCGTGCTCGCTCTGGTCGGCATCCCACTCGGCCTGTCTTCCAAGAAAGGCGGCAAGTCCAGCGGATTTGTCCTAACCATTCTGCTGGTCTTCCTCTACTATTCGCTTTCTTTGATCGGAGTCTCTTTCGCGAAGCAAGGACGCCTTTCCCCAGCCGCCGGGGTTTGGCTCGCCGACCTCGCGTTTCTTGCCGGAGGAGTTTTTCTGCTCTGGCAATCGGAACGCCGGCCCATCGAACTGGCTGGCTTCCGCGCCTGGTTCAAGACATCGAGATTTACGACATCGACGTTCCGCAGTGGGAGAACCGAGACTGCGGCGGATGCGCCGTCGATGCTCAGTCCGACAGCGCTGCATCGGAACGGCGAGTCGTCCCACCCTCGCTCGCTGCCCATGCGCCGCCGCTGGTTCAATCTTCGTTTCCCAACCATCCTCGACGACTACGTGCTGCGCGACTTCGCACTTTATTTAACGATGATCGTCGCCGCTTTCCTGATGCTGCTCTTGGTGTTCACCCTGTTCGAGTTGCTGAGCGACATCTTGCGGAATCAGGTTTCGCCGCTCACCGTGGGCGAATATCTGTTGAACGTGGTGCCTTATTTTCTGTACAACACCACGCCGCTCAGCATGTTGCTGGCGGTGCTGGTGACCTTCGGCCTGCTGCAGAAGTCGAACGAAATCACCGCCATCAAGGCCACCGGCATCAGTCTTTACCGCATCATCGTCCCCGTGCTGATCGCCTCCACCCTGGTCGCCGGCGTGCTCTTCCTCTCGGACCAGCTTTATCTCCCCTACACCAACAAGCGGCAGGACGCGCTCCGCAACCGCATCAAGGGCAAGCCCGCGCAGACCTATCTGCGCCCCGAGCGCCAGTGGATGTTCGGCCAGCACTCTGACATTTACTACTATCAATTCTTCGATCCCGACCGTGATGTTTTCGGCGGCGTCTCCGTGTTCCAGTTCGACCCGCACACTTTCCAGATCACGCATCGCATCACCGCCGACCGGGCGCACTGGTCCAACTCCATGGGCAAGTGGGTTTACGAACAGGGATGGGAGCGCAGCCTGAGCGGCGCCGCCATCGAGAACTACCGCAAGTTCGATGTCGCAACTTACCCTGAACTGGCGGAAGCGCCCGCCTACTTCAAGAAGGAAATCAAACAATCGTCGGAAATGAGTTACGAGGAACTACGCCGCTACATTCACGATCTGGAGCAGAGCGGCTTTGACGTGGTGCGCCTGCGCGTGCAACTGCAAAAGAAGATTGCTTATCCACTGATCACGCTGGTGATGGCCATCCTCGCCATTCCCTTCGCGTTATCCGCCGGCAAGCGCTCCGCAGTCGCAGGAGTTGCGACCGCCATCGGCATCGGCGTTGTCTATTGGACGATCTCCGGCCTGTTCGAAGCAATGGGCAACTTGAGTCAACTTCCGCCCGCGGTGGCCGCCTGGTCGCCAGACCTGGTCTTCGGTTTCATCGGAGGCTATTTAATTCTGAGGATGCCAACCTGAACGTAGGGATAGCCGCCCTCGGCTGTCCAGGCGAGCGCAGCTCGCCAGCTGAAGAAATCGTGTGATCTGACCATCGGGCCATCGGGTGATCGAAACCCAAGTCCCCCCAGGTATTCGATGACCCGATCACCCGATGACCCGATTGCTTTACCGGGCCGTCATTCCGCTCGGCGTGGTCGTGGTGGTCGTCGGGCTGGGCAAAGCGTTCATCACACCGCTGGTCGTGCTTAACGTGAAGCCGGAGATGTTCGTCGACCCGCTGTTCGACGTGTAGAGAAACTGGCCGGTGTTGTTCACGGTAGGGTGAAACGCCATCGACACCGGGTGCGATCCGGTCGGCAGGTTTGGATTGGGACTTAGCGCGGTCAACTTGCCCGATCCCGTGTCGATCGTAAATCCATAAACCTGGCTCGAGCCTTCGGCGACCGCGTAGAGAAATTTGTTCGTCGGATCCACCACCATCGCGATCGGGCTCTGCCCCGCCGTGAATGGCGGTACATCGCAAGAGATATCGGGACACGTTCGCAATGGAAACATCAGGTTGTCCTGCACTTGCGCTAGCGTGCAATTCGTATTGTTGACCGCCGTGCACACCTCGAACGGATACAAACCACTCGAGACCGCATTGCCCACATACACAAACAGGCCGCCGGAATTCTGCCCAGCCGGGTACGTGTTGACCGCGAGCACCGAGATGGGATTGACCGCGGCAACGGCATAAGGAGAATTCGATTGCTCGGCCAGGGTGCCCGATGAACTCACGCTATACACACTCACCGTATTGTCATTGTGCGGGGATGGGGCAACGCAGTTTTGCGAACAAATATCTTGGTTGTTGGTTACGAAGAGAAGTTCCTGAGCGGTAGTAGAGTTCGGCGGCGTAAACGCAATAGCCGAGAGCGCGCTCGGGATCTTGCTTAAGTAGAACGGACTTCCACTTGCCAGAGTCAGAGTGCCGGAGGTCATGGTAAACACCGAGATCGACGGACACACGTCGTAAGGGCCAGTGGGGACATGCGGACAGCTCGGACTTGCCACCGTAGGCGTCGGATATCCCGGCGTAGGGGAAGACCCATAATCGATCACAAACAGGTGCCCGGCGGCATCCAGCACCATGGTCGTCGCAGTGTCGGAGCAGTTACTTACACCGGTGCCGGTGCAGGTCCAATTTACCGCCGTGCCCGGCGCCGACAAACTTCCGTCCGAACCCACCGTATACGGGTAAATCGCGGGCGGAATGGGATTATTTTCGCCTGGCGTACAGGTGGGACATGGAGGCGCACCCTGATCCAGAACAAACGCCCTCGCGCCCGTCGAGTCGAGCAAAATGTCCACGGGAAGTCCGCACGGGTTGGGGCTGGTGCCAGTGGCCGGGGTGGGGCACGTGCTCGCATTCGAATTGACCAGCGACAGGCCTCCGCTGCTCAAATCCATGGCAAACGTACTCACGTAGTTCCCCACTGAGTTGTTCCCCTGGGTCAGCACATACAAGACTCCCGCAGGCCGGGACGAGGAACTGCCGCAATTCACTAGAAACAAACTCAGGGCGCACAGGCCCACAAGCGCAACCACTCCGCCGATTTTCTTCGACATCAACTCTCCCAGAAATTGTATTGGGTTCAATTGTATCGGGTGATCGGGTGATCGGGCCATCGGGTGATCTAAAGTCAAAAGCCTTTGATCTTCAATCACCCGATGGCCCGATCACCCGATCACCCGATGACTTGAACCGCCGGAATCCGGATTTCAATCTCTAACCCACCCTCGTTTCGGTTGGATGCGCGGAGTTGCCCGCCATGCAACCTTACCGCCCGGTCCGCAATCGACAACCCCAGACCCGCGCCCCCGGTTTGCCGGTTGCGAGCGTCGTCGAGCCGATAAAACGGCTCAAAGATCTTTTCCAGCGCTTCCTCGGGAACGCCCGGGCCGGAATCGAGCACGCGAATCACCAGTTCATCGCCATGGGCCGTCCGCTGCCGCTCCAGTCGCACTTCCACCGTCGTGCCTTCAGCAGTATAACGCGTCGCGTTGCGCACCACATTCTCCACCGCGCTGCGCAGCAAGTCAGGGTCGGCTTCCACCATGAATTCATCCGCCGCCTCGACCGTCGTATTGGCCAGAGTATTGGTCGTCGTATTGGACAACGTGTTGGCCAACGTCGTTACTCGGCAACCCCGCCCCGGCGTTTCGTACTCGGCATCGTGCGCCACCTGCTCCACCAGTTCTCGGAGCGACAGGATGGTCTTTCGCAGGCCGTCGGTGCGCGACTCCAACCGCGAAATCGTCAGCAGCCGCTGGATCAGTTGATTCAGCCGGTCGGCCTCGAGTTCAATGCGATTCAGCGAACCTGCCAGTTCCGGCGCAATCTCCGGACTAGCCTTCTGCCGCGCCAGTCCCAGGGCCACACTCAGCCGCGCCAGAGGCGACCGCAGTTCGTGCGAAACGTCTTTCAGCAGCCGCGATTGCGAATCCACCAGCCCTTCAATCCGTTCGGCCATGCGGTCGAAATCGCGCATCAACTCGGCAAGTTCATCGCGGCGGCCGCTCGCGGGTGCGCCTGTGCGCGCGCTCAAGTCGCCCGCCGCCAGGCTTTGCGCCGCCTTCCGCAAACGAGTCACCGGACTCGTCAACGACCACGCCAACAGGTAGCACATCAGCCCCGAGGTGATGACCGCGATGGTGATTCCCAGCCCCGGAATCTCATGCGGCCCAAAAAACACTCGCGGTCCAGCGGGCAACTCCAGCACCAGCGTGTAGCGTTTGCCATCCAGGGTCAATGCCTGGCGCAGAACCGGGTCCGGCATCAGTTTGTCCATCCATCCACGGCGCCGGAGCGGGCCACCACGCGGTGCGATTCCCTGCCGGACGTCCTCGATCCAGGGTGGCACCAGCCGTCCGGCGAGTTCATGGCCCGTCGGATCGAATACGAATGCCCGCATGCGCTGGGTCCGCCAAAGCTCTTCCACATAATCGTGAGCGCCGCGCTCTCCGCCACTCTGGTAAGCGTTCACCGCTTCCGCCAAAATTTGCGGAGCCTGGCTCTCCACCCCATGCCGCGCCGGACGCAGCGCAATGGTGACCAGAATGGCCAGTACCAGGAACAGCGCCTGCGCCGCCCAGAATGACAGAAAAATCTTCAGGAAGAGGCTTTTCATTCGTTGCGCATCCGGGGTTTCCCCCGTGTACCTCTGTGTCCTCTGTGGTTCAAGCTTTCTTCTTTTGGCCGCAACCGCAGTGTTATTTCTTCGCCTTCGCCGGCCGCGCAAACATATATCCCACGCCGCGAATCGTCTTAATGTGGTCTCCGTCTTCTTCGGAGTCGCCCAACTTCCGCCGTACCTTGCTCACGTGCATGTCGATGCTGCGATCAAACGGCATGAACTTCCGGCTGAGCACGGCGTTCACCAGCCGCTCCCGCGTCACCACTCGCCCCGCCTCGCGCAGCAGCACTTCCAGCAGATTGAACTCCACTGAAGTAAGATCGACCGGCTGCCCCGCTCGCAGCACACTGCGCGTTGCCGGATCCAGTTCCACGTCGCCCACAGTCAGCACTTCCGGCACCCCGTCCGCCGCACTGACCGACTGCGTACGGCGCAGGATCGCCCGGATTCGCGCCACCAACTCCCGCGGGTTAAACGGCTTCGGAAGATAATCGTCGGCCCCGATTTCCAGTCCCACGATGCGGTCCACGTCTTCGCCGCGCGCCGTCAACAACAGCACCGGAATCTTCGACACGCTGCGAATCCGCCGCAGCACTTCAAAGCCATTGATCCCCGGCAGCATCACGTCGAGCACCACCAGCGCATACTCGTTGGTCAGCGCCTGCTGCAGCCCCTGTTCGCCGTCATGGACCGCCTTCAAGCTGAATCCCTCGGCCCGCAGGTACTCCTGCACCAGAGCACACAATTCGACATCGTCGTCGACTACCAGTACGTGGTCCATTCTTCTATTCATTCAACACCTTCGCGTGCTTCGACGCGGTAAAGATTTGTGATTGCCTGACCGCTCTTACCTCTTGGCTCTTGGCTTTGAGCCGAAAGCCAAGAGCCAAGAACGATTTTGTTTTACAAAACTTTACCGCGCTTGACCGACTCTTTACCCGCTATTTCTGGGAATGGTGTTCTTATCAGCATAGGAAGTTCGGGCTGCCTCCCGGACCCTACGAGATCAATAGAAGATCCAAAAGGAGTTCCAATGAAATCAACTCGTACACGCATTCTCATTATCGGCGCCGCTGTACTGCTGATTGTGGCAGCCGCGATTGCACAGGGCAGGCACGGTTTTGGCGGCCCCGGCGGCGACTTCCGCCACATGCTCAAACAGCTCGATTTGACCGCCGACCAACACAGCCA
>Ga0209904_1000023_pt1 | contig 11918 bp, 9 predicted proteins | sample PerMet712P3D_FD_188315 | JGI IMG/M metagenome (GOLD analysis project Ga0209904, IMG submission 188315) | Thawing permafrost microbial communities from the Arctic, studying carbon transformations - Permafrost 712P3D (version 2) | ecosystem: Environmental > Terrestrial > Soil > Wetlands >... | reverse complement strand
GTTGCACCTGCTCCTTGATGAACATGGCGGTCGCCAGCTTCACGCGCTTGCGGCCTTCTTTGATGCCTGCGCGCAGAAACAGCGTGCGCAGGTGTTGTTTGACGGTGCGCGGGCTGATGCTCAGGTGGCTCGCGATTTCCTTGTTGCTGCACCCCTGCACGAGCAGACGCAGAACCTGCTGGTCACGGGGCGTGATCTTGATTTCATTGAGGTTGATCATGGTCTTTAAAGTCTGCTCCTTATGGTTCAGTCTTGGGGTTGCGACCCGCTGTCAACCCATGCAAGCGGTTCGCCAAATCTTCGCTGTACGGGAGGGCCGTTTAGAACCATGCAGTTAGCTTCTGTTTTCCACTTTCCTTCGCCTTTTATTGGAAGGGCTTCATGAAACGGTTCCAAATTGGTGGCCGTAATCGGGAATCCAGTCCCAAATAGCGCTTCGCTTTCTTTCGGTTTCCGGTTGGCCGGATTTGCACTACAATAGCGTCAGTTGGACGTTTCTTTCTCCCCCCCGATGCCATGCCCTCGAGCCGGCGCAATCTGACTCTCGACGAGGAATCCTTTCAGGGATTGCTGTCGGCTGCCTTCGTCATTCAGGAACATAACGACCAGCGGAAACGCGCTCGAAAGGCGCCGGCGGAATCGGAAAGCGAGAGAGTGGGCCAGCGTGGCGACGCTCCGCACTGCGAAAGCAGCGGAGTGGACCAACTGCGTCCCGGGGAACGCCTGCAGCACAACTGGGCTTCGATGTGGCTGATGAGCCAGGAGCGGGGCTTGTGGCCCGAGCGCTCGGCCGAAGTTGCGGAGAAACCGATCGCGCAGGAAACGAACGACGCCGCGGACGAACCAGGGGAGCGAGGGCTGGGCGATTCCGGATTCCACGATCCGCTAATCATCAAACCCGCGTTCAACCGGCCAGCGCTGGTTGAACCAGCGGCCGAAGGCCGACGGACCACGGAAGCGATCGTCAAGGCCCTGGCGCCGGTAGACTTGAAGCGAGAAGACGCGGATCCGGCCGGTGAGCCGTTTGCGTTATCAGCAAGCGACGAGTTTTCTCCCGACGTTTCTCCGGACGTTTCTCGGGACGTGGCCAGCATCGACGGCAGCGTCGGCAGCAGTTCCTGGAAGCTGCGCTTGGCGGACGGGCGCGTGAAGCTGCGCTTCCGGCGCGCCGACTTGTATCTGGGGACGGCCATCGTCGTGGCCGCGCTGGCGCTGCTGTGGCCGGCGGCGGGGTCGCCGCGACGAGCGGGGCTCAGCTCGTGGGAGAGGGCGCTGGTCACGATCGGAATCGCCGAGGCGCCCGCACCCGCGATTCATCTTCAGGGAGACCCGGGCATTGAGGTCTGGGTCGATCCGCACAGCGCTCTCTACTACTGCCCGGGCGAAGAGCAGTACGGAAAAACCTCCGACGGGCGCATGAGCAGCCAACACGACGCGCAGATGGATCGCTTCGAACCCGCGGGTCGCAGCGCCTGCGAGTAAGCTTCCCTGCGATTACTGTGGTCAAAGAAGAAAATCGAAAGGCCACCAACTTTCGCGTTTTCGAAAAGTGAGCCGCGGGACGGCCAGCACAAGAGTGGCTTTGTTTTAAGCGGCCGACGGTCGCATCCAAAGCATCGATAGCGCAAGCCGCCCACAGTGGTGACCATGGTAACGCGGCCATTGTACTGCGGTACTTTGACCCAATCCTGTCCCGTCCTTACTATCACAGCCAGAGTCGTATCGGAACGGTGATCCCCAGCTGGGCGCTGGAGACACCGGGCTGGCCGATTTCATTTTCACGAATTTGGCATGCAGATTCTGTTCCGCCGAGCGGGGGGCCGCGGTTAGGCAAATGTTTATGAGAAGTCTGAACAAAAATGCGAGGCATCAAGCGAGCGGCTTCAGCTTGATCGAAATGGTAATTGTGCTGGCGATCCTCATGACGATGGCGTCGATTTCGTTCATGAGCCTGGGCCCGGCGATGAAGGACCAGCGCCTGACCAATGCGTATACCACGACGCTGGCGGCAATGCGTCTGGCGCGTGGCTACGCGGTGGCGCAGCGGACATCGTACTCGGTGGCTTTTGCTAACGCTGTTTCGCCGAGCCCTTACGCCACAGTCACGGTGGCCCCGGTGGTGGGGGGATTATTTCAGGGGGAGCGGAATACGGTGACCTATCAACTGCCGCAGGACGTGTCGTTTCTGGCGCAATCAGGGCTTCCCACGGCCTCCACGGCGGTTCCAGACGGCTATGGATCGGGGGCGACGGCCATCGATTTTGGGTGGACGCAAAACGGCATCGGCACCGGAGGACAGTCGACGATTTACTTTTGCCCAGACGGTTCGTCGCAGAGAGCGCCGGGCACGAACAATGACGGTAGTTGTCCGGGCACTTGGGATGGAGGCGTCGTCTACCTCGCGCGTGCGGGAGATCTGCTGAGTTCGCGGGCAATCACGGTGATGGGGGTGACGGGACGCATTCGCGGATGGCGGCTCTACGCCAACACGGGGGGAGGATATCAATGGCAACGGCAATGATGGAGCGCGGCGTGAAGAGACGCGCGCGAAAGCAAGCGGAAAGCGGATTTTCGCTGCTCGAAGTCCTGATCTCGACGGTCATTCTGACGGTGGGCCTATTGAGTGTGCTGGGCGTCTTCGGACTGGCCATAGCCTCGACGCAGACCTCGCAGCTGGACATGATCGCCAAGCAACTGGCGAACGAGACGTACGAGAGTATCGTGACGGCGCGCAACACGTCGCAGATTGGCTGGGACGCAATCCAGAATACTTCGGGTACCCAGTACTGCACCGTCCTCCCCTCACCCTGCGGCATCTTCGTCGGCAGTGCGGGCGATCCGGTCTACCAACCGATCTACAACTCGGGAGCGGACGGAATCTTTGGGACGGTGGATGATGCGTCCGCGGGCGAGGAAACGCTTGAAGAACCGGGACCCGACGGCAGGTACGGGGACGCGGACGATATCAAGCTCCCTTTGACTAACTATCAGCGCGCCATCCAGATTTCTCCGCTGTTCGACACCAACAACAACCTGGTGCCAACGCTGAGGAGCGTGACGATCACCGTGCAGTACACAACTCCGCGGATGAGAACAAAGAAAACCTATGTTCTGAATTCGTTCATTTCGCAGTACCGGTGAAGGGGAGTTATGAGCGATCAATCGACAAAGCGCGAGAACGGATTCAGCCTGCTGGAAATGTTGATTGCCATGGCGCTGGGCACGCTGGTGGTGGGGGCGGCGGTGCTGCTTTACAGCCAAGCCGTGCGCGCGACCTGGACGGTTTCGCAGCGGGCGGATCTGCAGCAGGATTTTCGGGCCGCTTCCGACATGCTGATCAAGGACCTGAGCCTGGCCGGCTCGGGCCTGGGCAACGGCACACAGATCCCCCTCCCCTCCGCGGTCACTCCGGTGTATGGCTGCGATCAGACGCCGAAGTGTTACCTCGGCCCCACCAACACCGGCGCGGGGACCTATCCCTTGCAGGGCGCAACGCCAACTCTTTACGGTCTGATCACGGGATACAATCTCGGGCCGACGCTCACCAGCAACCCGACACCCACCGATGCCATCACGGCGGTGTACGCGGACAATTCGTTCTACTTGAATTGCTACCAGGCGACCGTAACGGCGAAGGGGAAAGTGACCTTCGGGCCGTCCACCATACCGGATCCCAAGACGGGGGCCCTCCCGGCTTTTCCGCCCGCGGGTTGTTTGCCGAACCTCGTGAACGCTCCGCAGGCGGTGAACGATAACTTACTGGGGCTGACGCCGGGCGATCTGATCTTGATGAACTTGAACGGCGCCCCCGTAGTGGGCGAAGTCACGGCGGGCACTATTACGACGGGCACAAACAAGGTGGGGACCACTTACATCGTCCCCTTCGCCAACAACGATCCGCTGGAGATGAACCAGACAGCCGCCGGCGCCAACGCCGGCCTGAACGGAGAGGGGCTCGGCGCTACCGGAGCGCTGCCGGTGCGGCTTCTGGTCATCACCTATTACCTCGACAACACGGTCACCCCGGCGCGACTGATGCGGCAGATTAGTGGACACACTCCGATGCCAGTAACGGACGGTGTGGTTTACCTGAAGTTCAACTATGACCTTTACAACGACGCCACCAATTCGCCGGCGATCGGCTGTCAAAACCCCGGCGCGGCAGGCGATGTCTGCGTTGCCGGCACTTCGACTGGGCTAAGCCCCATCGACATCACCAAGATCAACATTCTGCACATGGCGATGGACAGCGCGCTGAAAGGCGTAGCGGGTTATCAGGGACTGGATTTGGAAACCTCGGTCAGCGCGCGGGATCTGACGTACAACAACCAATATCCGCTTCACTAGCAACTGGGGCGAAGGGGAGTAAGACGAGGGCGAGCAAAGCGATGGGGAGCGAGGCAAAGGGGAGCGACACCATGGGGAGTTACGCTATGAAGAGCGCGAGACTGCACGCCAAAGGATTCACGCTGATTGCGTCGTTGCTGTTGCTGTTGCTGCTGTCGGGGATCAGCATCGGGCTGATGATGATGGTCAACACCGAAGGCCAGGTGGGCGGGGGCGATCTGCAGAATAACGCCTCGTTTCGCGCCACCGAGGGTGGCGTCGAGAAAATGACTTCCGACTTGGCCGCCGTGTTCCAGAACGCGCAGTCCCCCAGTGCCCAAGATATCTGCAACGTGGGATCCCCCGCCACCGGTGGACCGGCGATCGCGGGAATCACCTGGAAAGACTATCAGGTCACACCCGGTGTGCTGGGAGCGGCTTGCCCGTCTCAGGCTAACTTTAGGAACATGCTGAGCTGGGGAAACATCGCTTCCGGGCCGAACTACGGTTTGTATGCGCAGATCGTCCCGGTGAATATGCTGGCGACGGCGCAGTTTCCTGGCGGGCAGGAAGTCAGCCTGATACGGAACGCGCAGGTGGCGATGATTCCGGTGTTCCAGTTTGGCGTGTTCTCGGAGAGCGACCTCTCGTTTTTCCCCGGCCCCGCCATGGACTTCGCCGGCCCCGTGCACACCAACGGGGATTTGTACCTTGCCGGCGAGACTTCCGTGACCTTTCACGGCCAGCTTTCGGCATGGGGCAACGTGGTTCGGACCAATTTGGCCAACGGAAATGGCACAGCAGCCAACAGTTATACCGGCGCCATCTTTGTTCCGACTGCCAATGACCCACTTGCCTGCACGTCAACGAATAATAAATGCAAGGCAATGGACGCCCCTACCGCCGGTTCCTACGGGGACGGCAGCGTGCAGGGTATGGGGGGAAACCCGCCGGCGTCGCCCTATAACGGCGCCAATGCCTGGAACAATTTTTCCAAGAACATGACCAACCACGAGATCATCAACGGGGACTATGGACTCGCAGCAAACCCGGGGACGGGCGCTACGCAGCTTTCGATGCCCTTTGTCAACGGGACGAACCACCCGTACGAGATTATTCGCCGGCCGCCGGCGGGCGAGGATCCCGACTCGGCGCTGGGCGATTCGCGCGAATACAACATGGCGCAGATTCACGTGTTGCTGAGCGACGATCCGAATGACTTGCCCGGCGGGGCTTCGGATACGGACAACGTCCGGCTGGCGAACTTAGCGGGCAATTATCGGTATGGAATTCCCATGGCCGCGGGCAACTACCCCGGCACGTTCGCTGCCGGCACCTATCAGCTATACTTTGCCGCCGCCTCGAACGGGGTTCCAATCCCCGGCTCTGTGTCTGGTTCCAGCACTCCCGCCAACAACGGTACCGGCGCCAATCCAGACTGGCCCTACGCGCCCACGGCGTTCGGCGGCGAAAGTTCCTCGCAGGGGCTCCAGCCGGCTGGTGCTCCGATTGACACCGGCAGCAGCGCCAACCCAGCGCCCACGATCGCCCTTTGCCCGCCGGCCAGTCCAAGTCCGAAGTACCCCATTCCTACTGGCTGCCCGGGGACGCCGGCCCCTCCGTATTTTGCGGTGCAATCCGCGGCCCCGACCGCCGCGAACATCGGGACCGCAACCTGGAACCTGATTGATGGCTACTTGCGAGTGGAATACAAGGACGCCTCGGGGAACTGGCACCCGGCAACCAATGAATGGCTGAAGCTGGGATTTGCGCGTGGCCTAACACCGCCGACGGCCCCTGGCCCTGGCGGTAACCCAATCAATCCGAACGCGATTCTGCTGCTGCAGGAGCCGGCGGACCGCAGCACTACAGCCCCGCTCCCCAATTGGTCGCAGCTAAACACTGGGATTGCCCCGAGCTGCACATTAACATCCAGCGGCAAGTGCACGGCGTGGACCGCCACGCCGCCCCTTTTGAGGGACACGGGGGCCACGCAGTGGGAGTTTGGCACCTCGACAACGGCACAGAGCGTCACTGCCTTCAACTGGTATCCCATCAACTTTTACGATGACCGCGAAGGTGAGAATCGCGACGCGGGGGCGGCGGGGGACAGTTGCACGACCACCGGGGCGATGAACGCCGTCGAAATCGATGTGGGCAACCTAAAGCGATGGTTGTCGGGAGCGATCACCGGCAACGGCGGGAATGTGGATTATCAGGAACAGAATGGCTACGTGCTGTATTTCTCGGATCGCCGGGGCATGCTGTTAAACCCGCATCCCCCTATGAATCCTGCAGGCGCAGCGGCGAAAACTGGCGACTCGGGCCTGGAAGACGTGATCAACTCAAAAAGTTCGGTGGGCACGCCAGACGGAGCGCTGGAAACTCCGGTTGCCAATTCTCCCGAGGACGTCAATCAGAACGGATATTTGGACAACTTCGGCCCGGCGAATCTGGGATTGGGCTTCTGGAACGACGCTACCCACAACCTGAATGTTGGCATCAACACCAACCCGGCCAAGCCCGATCCCTTCGGCACCGCGGCGGGAAGCGCCCGGATTGCGAGTTGCTTCACCACCGCCCGTAAGAACTGGGTCAGCGGGGCGCGGCACGTTTTGCGGCTGGTGGATGGTTCGCTCGGCAACGTACCCCTGCGAACGGACGCTGCTGCGACTCTGGATAGCCCTGGCGGATTCACGGTGGCATCGGAGAACCCGGTCTACGTCCTGGGCGACTACAACAGCAACGCGGCCGACTCGGCGAATTGGGCGACCGACACCACCGCGTTTCAGAACGATGTGGCTGGACACGCGGCCGCCGCGGTTATTGCCGACACCGTCACTCTCCTCTCGAACAACTGGACGGACTTGGAAAGCATGACTGCGCCCGTTACCAGCCTGAACAACCGCAACGCGATCACTGCTACCTCTTACCGGTTGGCCATCGCAGCCGGGAAAAACAGGACCTTCCCCTATGCGAATACGACGGGCTGGAATGTCACGGCAAAGGACAACGGCACTGACGGAGGCGTACACAACTTCCTGCGCTACCTGGAAAATTGGTCAACTACCTTGTTTTACAAGGGCTCGCTGGTGAGCCTGTACTACTCAACCTACAATACGGGGTTTTATAAGTGCTGTACTACCGTATATAGTCCGCCAACGCGAGCTTACTATTTCGACTTGGACTTTACCACTCCGGGGGGCCTGCCACCGGGAACGCCGTTGTTTAAGGACGTGGAGAGCCTGGGCTTCCGCCAGCTGTTTACGACACGCACCAACTAAACCCAAGGTCAAACCAGTTCAACCCAACCCCCGGTCCGCGAGGATCGGGGGTTTTCTTGTTGGCGCCAATAGCAACAGCCACGTGGCTCCGTTCACGCAACTTGCCACTTTAGGCCCAGCCACCATCACCATCGGGTGGGAGGGACGGGCGTCTCGTCCAGCCGGGCGGGGACGCCCGGCGCTCCACCGGCAGACCCCAGCAATACGTCCGGCTGAAGCCGCACTCCTTCAAAACTAAGTCGAAATCCAGGGTTTTTCCGCAGCCAGCCATCGCGCGGAACCCAGCAAAAATGCGGCATCCCACTCGGATTGTGGCTGCGGCAGGGCGGCGGCGGCCGTCTGGAGGCAGGGAGGTACCTAGTTCCTACCGGGATTACTTCGGTAATCAGGGCTTCTGTTACGGTATTTTCCGTGATATAACGCCGATAGCTGCTGGTTAGGCTCTGGGCTGGGAGTTTGGTGGTTTCCCGGCTTGGTTTTCTGGTTTTGATGGAAGAGCAGAGCGACCGCAGAGGAGGAGTCGTGGCCGAAGCACGTACCGGGAAAAGGTTTCCGCTGCATTTGCCGATCAAGATACATGAGGAAGGCAGGGCGGGCGCGGCCAGCGGCATGACTGGCGATCTGAGCGCCGCCGGAGTGTACATCCGCGCCGACGCTTCGCTCGAGGTCGGGTCGCCGGTGGAGTTTGAAATCACGCTGCCGCCGGAGGTAACGGGGGGCAAGAAAGACGTGGTGATCCAGTGCCGCGGCCGCGTGGTGCGGACCGATGAGCCGGATGCAAGCACGGAGCCCGGGAACAACCGAGGCGTCGCTTGCGTGATCGATTCTTACGAATTCGTTCGCCAATAGTTAACCAAGAAGAGAAGCGGGAGTGATCCATGTTGAAGCTTATTCTGGCCGACAATCAGGCGATTTTCCGGGCGGGCATCGCCAAGGTACTGGCCGTAGAAGACGAGATGCGCATCGTGGCCCAGGCGCAAACTGCCGAGCAGATGTTTATGGCGCTCGACAAATTTCGCGCCGCGGTGCTGATCATTGCCGGAGGATTCCACTCCGATTTCAGCTCCGTGCTTTCGGCGGCTAACAAGAACAAGACGCGCGTGGTGGTGCTTGCCGATACGGGCGAGAGCGCGCAACGCTACATGGCAGCGGGAGCCCATGGCGTGGTGTATCGCAACGTGACCAGCCCGGCGCTGGTGGACTGCGTGCGCAAAATCGCTCGCGGCGAAAGCTGGGTGCAGGATATGGCGGTGCCGAGCGAGTTGACCGAGAACGATATGGTCGGGCTGCGGGTCCGCGACCGGTTGACGGCGAAGGAACTGCGGATCGTGGCGCTGATTGTGCAGGGCTACAAGAATAAGGAAATCGCCACCCAGTTGGGCACGACCGAGCAGGTGATTAAGAATTATCTGCGCAACGTTTACGACAAGATTGGCGTATCCGACCGGCTGGAGCTGGCGCTGTTCACCATTCACCACCGCATCTTGAACGAAGCGGCGGCGGCCACGGCAGCGGCGTCCATTCCGCAACCCGCACCGAGTGCGGGGATCAGCAACTAGGATCAGCAACTAGCGGCGATCAACCGGGAGTTGGCAGAATACTCCCGGTAGACATTGCAGTCTCCGACGCACACGCAGCCACTGCGGCCGGCAGTTCCCTTGAGTATCGTCCCGCCTCTTTCGCCCCGCTCTTACGTGGTGGGCCTGAGCACCGTACAAACGGAAGCGCAGATTGGCCCTCCGATGTTGAACGTCGCTGCGACGCGCGGATTCTTCACTTGCAGCCCAGCGGGAGCCTTGCCCCGGAGTTGCCACGCGCACCACCCCAGCATGGCGATCCCGGTGGCGCCGATGGGATGGCCTTTGGCAATTAGTCCGCCCGAGGTATTGATGGCGCACTCGCCGTCCACACCGGCTTTGCCTTCGCACCAGTAGCGCGCGCCTTGGCCGACGGCGGCCTTGCCCAGCACTTCCGTGCCGATGGCGCCCATCACCGTGAAGCAATCGTGCACCTCGGCAACGCTCACATCCCCGGGCTTGACTCCGGCCATTTCATAAGCTTTGTTCATCGCCCGGTAAGCGCCTTCGGGCCGGAGGACGTCGCGTCCCGCTTTCTTCAGGGGATCGGTAGCCTGAGCGTAGCCGGCGATCTCCACGCAGTCGGCCTTGGCCACGCCGAGCTTCCGCAATCCCTCGTCGGTAGCCAGGATGAGGCTGGCGTAGCCATCGGTGATCTGGGAGCAATCGTAGGTTTTCAGGGGCAAGCCCTCGACGATGTAACGATTGATGCCTTCGATCTTCATCGCCTGGTCGAGGGTGATCTGTACATTGCGCATCTGGGCGTAGGGATTGTTTCGGGCGTTGGCGTACTCGGCGACCGCAATCTGCGCCAAATCCTCCTCCCGCACCCGATGCATTTTCAGGTAGCACTCCATGATCTCGGCGAAGAGGTGGGGGAAGATGAACACCTTGCCCGCGCGCTCGTCGGGGTGGGAAAAGTAGCCCAGCGCCTTGCCGATGAGCTTGCCGTCCATCTTGCCTTCGGCGTCGCGCATTTTCTCGTAGCCGACAGCGATGCCGACGTCACCCCACCCCACCTGGAGTTTCTGGATGACGGAGAGCACGGCCTGACCGCCCGAGGCGCAGGCATTCTCCACGGATTCGATGGGCTTGCCGCCGAGGCCCGGCACCATCGCCATCAGGCCGGCGAGCAGACCCTGCTCGTTCAGCGAAATGTTGCAGGTGGCGCCAATCGAGCCTACATCCAGCGCGGCGGGCTCGACGCCGATCTCGTGGCACGCCCCGTTGACAGCGTTCTGAATGATCTCAGGCACGGACATGGCCAGCAGCTTTCCGAATTTCGATTGATGGTAGGCAGCGATGTAAATGCGCTTCATAGAACACCTCTTGATCTTAATTAAGATGACTCGCGCTCGGGCGTGACCGTATAGCTTCCGTCGGCGCCAGGCTTGAGGTTCCGCAATCGGCTCTGGAGTTCGAGTTTCAGGACCTTGCCATAGGCGTTGCGGGGCAATGCGTTTATAACGACGATTTGCCTTGGTAGTTTGATCTTACCGATCCTGGGACGAAGGAACTCGATGAGTTCGAGGCCGCTGACGCTCACACCTGATTTTAACGCAACGAAGGCGATTGGAACCTCGCCCCACTTCTCGTCGGGCGTCCCCAGGACGGAGGCCTCGGCAATGGCCGGATGATCGAGCAATTCTTTTTCGATCTCCGCCGGATAGATGTTGACGCCGCCGCTGATGATCATGTCTTTGGAGCGGCCCGCGATGTAGAAGAACCCATCTTCGTCGCAACGCGCCAGGTCGCCGCTGTGGAACCATCCGTCTGGGTCGAGCGCTTTGGCGGTGGCGCCGGGATTGTTCCAGTAGCCCAGGCAGACGTGTGGCCCGCCCGACTTGGTGACGGCGGCGACATTGCCACCCGCATTGCGGCCCGCGGAGGCGTCGTACATACTGGTCTGCACGATGAATTCCTGGAGCGAATCGATGGACGGGACAGAAAGATTTGGGTTCTCGCCCGTGCCGATGGAATTCGCATCCACGCCGTTGATGATCACGTTATTGGAGAGCGCTCGCTGGCCGTTGACATACACGGCAACATCGCCGCGCCCCAACTCGGAGGAGTTCTGGAGGGGGCCCGAGGTTCCGGTAGTCAGCGTCAGCAATTGCTGGAAGTTACGGGTCGGCAGCGGCAGCGCCCGGATCTCCTGCTGATCAATGACGGTGCCCTTGGCGGAGTTTTCCGTCTGCACCAGCGGCGATTCGCCCGTGACCGAAACCGTGTCAAGAGGATTTTTGTGGCGGGAACTGGCGGGCGTTAGTCGGAGTCTTTCTTCTCCGCGCCGGACTCAAGGCCGACGCGCGCCAGCGACCTGCGCAGGGCCCTCTCTCCTCCGGCGCCGTGCTGCGTATCGACGATCTTGCCGTCGCGATCGAGGACGACGTAGATGGGATAGCGGTTGGCGGCATACATGGCGGCGAGATTCGTATCTCCGGTCAGCACGATGTGGCACTTGCGGGGATGATCCCGCAAATACTGCTGCACCACTTTCTTGGACTCGGCAACGTCCACGGCGATCACGACCAGGCCCTTGCCGGAAAATTCGGCGGTGAGGTTGTTGACCAGCGATTCCTCACTCTTGCAATAGGGACACCACGTGGTCCAGAACTGCAAGAGAACGACTTTCCCTTTTACCGAATCGTTGGTGAACTGTTCGCCTTCGAGAGTCTTGGCATGAAAACGAGGAGCGGGCTCGCGGTCGTCTCCCACAACAATCTCGCGA
>Ga0209904_1000022_pt1 | contig 11941 bp, 10 predicted proteins | sample PerMet712P3D_FD_188315 | JGI IMG/M metagenome (GOLD analysis project Ga0209904, IMG submission 188315) | Thawing permafrost microbial communities from the Arctic, studying carbon transformations - Permafrost 712P3D (version 2) | ecosystem: Environmental > Terrestrial > Soil > Wetlands >... | reverse complement strand
ACTGCGCTCAAACTCAGTGCGATTACTGCGACCGTTAAGAATATCTTTGTCTTCACAAATACCTCCTTGAGGCAGATGTCTGCCCTGTTGCGTCGTTGTATCGATCTTGGGTTGGTGCGTTCAGCCTTCTTGACTGATTTCCCTTAGGTGATCCTTTACGTTCCGATGTGGATGCCGGAAAGGGAGTGAAACAGCCCAAAAACATTCAGCAGCCATAGAACAACAGCAATGACCACGACGCCATTCAGAATTGACTTGATGGACGACTGCATTGGAATGAAGCGATTCACCAGCCACAGCAGAACACCCACCACGATGAGAACTTCCCGAGTTGAATTAAGTTTTTCACTACTTCTATTCTACGCCGAAGAACGGTACACCGCGCAGCGCGAGGCGTGGAGGCGGCGTTCCGAGCCGCTCCAGTGCAGTCTGGCCTATTGTCGCTGCGTTTGCCCATTGTGGTACGAGGCGTACCATTTGGGCATGAACGGAATACATCCAGAATGCCCCGACTCGGACCCTTCTGATCGCTCAGTGGCTGCCAATGTCTTCCTTCGGCGACAGGAGCCAGACGAGGAAGACGAAGAAGACGACGACGACAACAAAGAAGATGATGATGATGGCGACACGACCGACGACGGCTACTCGGAGTGAGCCTGCCCTTATTCATTTCAGTGGGTGAAGGATGTGGGTATGGCAAAGAAACGCACCAAAGCCGACAGATTAGAGCGGCAGACTGAACAACTGGGAAAAAGGGTAGAACGCCATCCAGACGAGAACGAGAAAAAGAAAACTACCCGCGAGGAAGTGAACCAAGCCGCTGCCCAGACCGCGAGAGAAGTGACAGAAGGCCGTTAATTTGGCTGTTGTTCTCCCATGCTCACAGTTTCCTCCACTGACCGGGTCTTTATTCTTGCCGGAGCAGGAGTAAGTGCGGAAAGCGGCATTCCAACTTTCCGTGGTGTGGGTGGCCTCTGGCGAAATTACCGGATCGAGGAGGTCGCTTCGCCCGAAGCTTGGAACCGTGATCCGCGACTGGTGTGGGAGTTCTATTCCATGCGCCGGCGTGTTGCTTCGGCAGCCAAACCGAATCCAGCTCACTTTGCCCTAGCGAAACTTGAAAACACGCTGCAAGAGCGCCTTTTCGCCTGCACCCAAAACGTGGACAACCTTCACGAGCAGGCAGGCTCAAGAAACGTCGTTCACATGCACGGAGAGCTGTTCAAGAGCCGTTGCGGCACTTGCAGCCGCCCTCCTTTTGACGACACGAATCTCTACGAGCCACCAGCCGAAGTCCCCCGCTGCGAATGCGGCGGCCGGATTCGCCCGCACATCTGCTGGTTTGGCGAAGTCCCGTTCGAATTGCATCGAATTTATCGCGCACTAGGTCAATGCACTCTCTTTGTGGCGATAGGAACGTCAGGCGTGGTCGAGCCCGCGGCCAGCTTTGTTGCTCATGTCAATGGTCGTGCGCGGACAATCTACGTCGGGCCGGAGAATCCTGCGAACACATCCTCGTTCACGGAATGTTATTTGGGCAAAGCAGGGGAGGTTCTGCCTGACTTGTTCGGTGCCTTGTGATGGGTTCTAGCTCCTCCTCGGTGCCTGCGCACCGGCCTGTGCGGTTAATCACAGACAGAATGGTTTGAACCGGCTACTGTGAAGGTGCGCATCTGTCTCTTCCGCTCTTTCAGGCGATGCAGGTGCGATCCACGTACGATCCATGCACGACGGCCGTCGCGCCGTATAAGAGAAGGATTCTATGCCCCTCGATTCTCTGGAACTTCGTACGTCTTTCCAAGTGTTAGGGAGACTCTGATTAAGTTCTCCATTTTCCACCGATGTTCAGGATAGATTGAGAGGAGAGCATCGGAGGGCTGGCGAGGAATGAAACAGCGGACACTGGCGGCGCAGAGCGGGTTTGAACGGTACACGAAGAAGACGCGGCGGGCGGAGTTTCTGGAAGAGATGGAGCAGGTGGTGCCGTGGGCGGAGTTGTGCGCGCTGATCGAGCCGGTGTATCCGAAGGCGGGGCAGGGGCGTCCGCCGGTGGGGGTGGAGCGGATGCTGCGCCTTTACTTTCTGCAGCAGTGGTTCAACTTGTCGGACCCGGCGGTGGAAGAGGCGCTGTACGAATCGGTGTCGCTGTGCGGATTTGTGGACATCGATCTGGGGCGGGAGCCGGTGCCGGATGAGACGACGGTGTGCAAGTTCCGCCACTTACTGGAGGAGCACAAGTTGGGAGCGCGCATCTTCGAGCGGGTGCAGCAGCACTTACAAGAACGGGGACTGCGGATCGGCACGGGAACGATCGTGGATGCGACGATTGTGCACGCTCCGAGTTCGACCAAGAACGCGCGCCAGGAGCGCGATCCGGAGATGCACCAGACGCGCAAGGGGAAGCAGTGGTACTTCGGGATGAAGGCGCATGTGGGCGTGGATAGCAAGAGTAAGTTGATTCATGCGGTGGTGGCGACGCCGGCCAACGTGGCGGATGCGCGCGTGCTGCCGGATTTGCTGCACGGCGACGAGACGCGCGTGTGGGGCGATCAAGCGTATCGCGGACAGGGCCGCGTGCTGGAGGAGTGCGCGCCGCGGGCGCAAGACTTCACCTGCCAGCGCTACCGTTATAAGGATCGGGTGGATGAAGTGGAGCGCGCGAAGAACCGCACGAAGGCGAAGGTGCGCTCCAAGGTGGAGCATGTGTTTGCGGTGATGAAGCTGAAGTTCGGATTTGTGAAAGTGCGCTACCGGGGCATTGCCAAAAATGGGAACCGGTTGTTTGCCATCTGCGCGCTGGTGAACTTGTTCGTGGTCCGCAAGAAACTGCTGGCAATGACGGCGGCGTAGTGTGTCCCGAAACCGCCCAACCGCTCCCACGGAGCGGATGCGGCGGGGGCCACTACACCTTCCAAGCCCCCTAACATCGCTGGACGCCCTGGTTTCTACACCGAGCGGTTGCAATCAAAGCTTGTTCAGACGTTCCTTAGGACATCCTTGAGGTGACGGCCGGGGATGGGTCTGCGGGACCGTTGCCCCCCAGTGCTGGTTTCTATGTCAGAGTCGGCAACGCAATGGAGGTTGATATGGGACTATTGGCGAAGTCTCGATTCGAGGAACCGCATTCCCTAATCAGCGCCGAGTTGTTGGAGACGCTCCTGGCGGATTACCCGAGACGCGACTTTCAGGTTCGGTTGTGGGACGGCACTACTTGGGGAATGGAAAAGCAGCCGCGCTTCACACTGGTTCTCAAGCATCCGGAGGCACTGCGCGCGATGTTTCTCCCGCCCAGCGAACTCAAGCTGGGAGAAGCCTATATTTACGACGACTTCAACATTGAGGGAGACATCGAAGCCGCCTTCGACTTGGCAGACTACCTGCTTGGTCAGGGGCGTTGCCTAGGGGGAGGTTTTGATCTTAAAGAGCGGCTGCAGAAATGGTCCGCGAACGATCAGCCACGAGCAGGCCCCCACCCCATTGAGTTGTGGGGTTCAGTTCATTCCAAGGATCGGGACCAACAAGCCGTCACCTATCACTACGATCTTCCAGCCGAGTTCTACGCGCTCTGGCTGGATCAGCGCATGGTCTACTCGTGCGCTTACTTCGCCACACCGGAAGAGGATCTGGATTCGGCACAGCAGCGCAAGCTGGATTACATCTGCAAGAAGCTGCGGCTCCGTCGTGGCGAGCGTCTCCTGGATATTGGCTGCGGTTGGGGCGGATTGATCATGCACGCAGCCGCTAACTATGGCGTGCAAGCCGTAGGGCTCACGCTCAGTGTGCCGCAGGCGGAGATGGCGCGACAACGCCTGCGCGGAGCAGGCCTGAACGATCGACGCCGCGTGGAGGTTTCAGACTACCGTGACATTGACCATGGCCAGCAGTACGACAAAATTGTCAGCGTCGGCCTGTTTGAGCACGTCGGCGAAGCGCTCCTGCCGGAATACTTCAACCGAGCGTACGAGCTATTGCGACCGGGTGGGGTGTTTCTTAACCATGGGATTGCCTATTCCGCCACCTACCGCCGGGAGGGCCCGTCCTTTAGTGACCAGTATGTGTTTCCGGATGGCGAGCTCGTCCCGATCAACACCACGCTTCGAGCAGCTGAAGTGAGCGGGTTTGAGGTCCGGGATCTAGAAAGCCTGCGCGAGCACTATGCCTTGACACTTCACCAATGGGTACAGCGACTGGAGGCCCATGCAGAAGAGGCGCGCAGGATCACGGATGATAAAACTTACCGGATATGGCGCCTCTACATGGCCGGCTCTGCTCACGGATTCCGTACTGGTCGCCTGAACGTGTACCAGACGCTACTCGCCAAGCCATGGCACGGCGACAGTGGTTTGCCGCTGACGCGGGAAGACTGGTGTCGCGTCTGAGACACAATCGATCCGACAGACGATTCGTGGAGCCTATCACGGTACCAGGTTCGCCGCGTCACAGCAGTGATTGACGAGGGTCACTGCGGACGCTTCGTGGCGGAAGTCTGTGTGGTAGCTGACTGGGGATCGATTCCGCTCGACAGTTTCCCTTTCGCAGATCGCCTCGCTATCGCCGAGGAGATCGATACCCGCTGGCAGGACCTCCTCCAGCCAATGCAAAGCCAACGTGCCGATTGTTGGGGGATCGAGACTATGATGTTGCTTAGAGAAACTCTGATTAAGTACCATCGAAAACCTTGAACCACGGGGTACACAGAGGCCCCCGGGGACTTAATCAGACTTTCTTTAATTGAGAATGGAAGAGCGCGGTCTCGCGTTTACCCCTACTGCTAGTCGATCTTCTTCAACTCGCCCTCGAACGAGTGCTCGGGGCTGTGGCCGGGCTCGGGGAAATCGCTGTCGGCGCCGTCCTGCATGGGGTCGGGGTTGCGGTGCGAAAGCTGGCCTTGCATGGAGTTGTTGCCGGATTGGGTGCGTTCGTCCGGCTCCTGGGAACCCTTCCCGCGGTCGGCGTCGTTGTGCAGGTGGTCGCTGACACTTTTCGGCATGACAGGCCTCTTGAGGTGCGTGCGTCGATAAGAATGATTACAGGATTAGGCTACGCCGAAAGCTTGCGGCGGGCAATGACCGTGTTTGGAAGTTGTTGAAATGGCTGCCATAGGTAAAATTAATAGACGGTTAACGTGATCTTGAATCTAAAATAGAATAATGGTTAACAATTTTCGGAAATATTATCTGTTTGCCAGCGACTTCGATCAGACGTTGACCTTCAACGATACGGGTTACGTACTGAGCGAACTGCTCGGCATTTCTGTCAAAGAATTCGAGCGCAAGGCCAAGGGCATGGCGAAGCTGAACCTGGTTCAGCAAGGCGCCGAACTTTCGTATTTACTCTTGCATGATCCCGAGTTCCATTCGCGCGTCCGGCGCGATGACCTGGTCGAGGTGGGCAAGCGCATTCGCCTCAAGGAAAATATCAAACAGAAGTACGAGATACTCGACCGGCGGATCGACGGATTCCACTTTGATTTTTACGTGCTCTCGGCGGCGCCGGTCGAGGTGATCCAGTCGGCGCTGGAGGGGATCGTGCCGGAGGACCACATCTTTGGCACCGAGTTCAAGTACAACGCTTCGGGCGAGATCGAGAGCCTGGTGCGGGCCACGGCCGGGTATGGAAAAGTCACGCGGCTGGACCAACTCGAAGAACAGCTTGGCCTTCCGGCGGACCATATTGTCTATGTGGGCGACGGCAGTTCCGACATTCACGTCATGCTGCACGTGAACCGGCGCGACGGCTTCACTATTGCCGTGTCGGAATCGAAGCTGGTGGCGCAGATCGCGAAGCGGACGGTGCTCGGCGACAACGCCCTGGCCACGCTGGTGCCGATTCTGGAAGAGATTGCCAGGTGGCAGCGGCCGCAGATCCGTCAGCTGTTCGAATCGTACGGCTTCCTGATTCAGGGATGGGACCGCGTGCAGACCGATTGGGTCACGCTGCGGCCGAGCGGCGTGGCGGCAGAGAAGGCGACGGTGGTGGACGCGAAGTAAACCTCAAACCAATTCACCGCAGAGACGCCGAGGGCGCAGAGGAATTCTGGATCGTTCCGCTTTAGAGCTGTCGATGACCTTGCGAGCCGTACCGTTTTACTTCCAACACCGGGGGCAAGGGGGCGGCAACTCAGCTTCCTTTCGAAGTACCTTCATTTTTGCATAAATGATGGCTTCCCAGTTTGGGATTCAAACGCCCTGATGGTATTACGCGGCAATGACGCACGAACTTGGGTGTCGTACAGGGAATGGCTCAATCGAGTTCGTCAAGAAGTGGCGAAGCACAGACAGTGTCTGGAGCAAGTCCAACAACCAGACGAGAGCCTCGTGCGAACCTTAGACAAAGCTCTATACACGATTGGCAGTGAGATCATGGGTTAGACATGCCAATTTCAAAGGACAGCCTCAAAGACCGCCTCGCCCGCCACCGCCAGATCAAGACCCGCGTCATCGGCAGGAAGTCGGGCGGATGATCTCAATCCACGGCTCGCACGGTTACGATCTCCACCCTGTCATCTATGCTCGGATTCTCTGAATCCTATGCCGTAGTCATCCGCGCACGGCGACGCCGCCCGCATCCGAGGCATTGGCAGGCGCTGGCGAAGCTGGTGGGTGTCATAGCCACCATCAAGGAAGTTGTGGGCGTGGTGTTTGCCAACAGGGAAAGAGCGCAGTCGTAGGCACTAGACTAGTGTGGGGGTTTGAAAACAATATGATCCACGGCCCTTGGTGGGAGATGACCTTTCGGCCACCAAAGGATTCGCTTCAATGGGCCGACCGAGATACAACGGCAAGTTACGATGCGCAAAAGAAGGCGCAAGGAAGCAAATGACGTTACTTGTCGCAGTCCTCGCAGTGCCTGTAGCCGCCCTTGCCGTTACGTCGCTCGCTCTGTGGTATATCGCGGCCCGCACGACACTGATCATTGTCGTGATAAACGCGCTTGTCGGCCGGTTTCTTGGCCTCATTAATGGAGTAATACTCGGTGACTTTCGCCATTGGTTTAGTCTCCTGTAGAAGATTTAGAAACTCCCAAAGTTCGGCCCATGAATGGGGGAAAGCGAACAAAGTGCTACAGCCATTTGGCGACGCCGCCGTGATGTGAGCATGTCCCTCGGCGGCTCTGGCTGAAACTGTAGCTTCCATCGCGGCATTGTGCGGTTGCTCCTTGAGGCGCTGCCGAGCAGTTCTCAGGGCGCTTTACTGTTTCTCCCTTGCTGTTGACATAGGTGCCGTTGTCCGTACATTTCGGTTGAGACTTCTGTTGCTGTGACGCTGGTTGAGTGGGTGATGGTTGCGGAGTCTGCGCGGACAGCGAAGGGAACAATATAGCCGCGAGCGCAACCATGGACATGAATCGGCGGACAAAAAACATGGGTGATCTCCTTCAAGTTGTCCGAATAGAGGTACACCAAGGGAAGGGGGCCGAAAACCGATGAGGAGTATACACCCAAAACAGAGTTCCCTGTCGGGAAGCACACGACATCCGCACTGGCCGACACCGCCCGCATCCAAGGCACTGGCAGGCGCTGGCGGAACTGGCGGGCGTCTCGCAGTCGCACACGTAAGCACACCAGATGACCCCGTAAGGTGCAGTTGCCAATGTGAGCCTCATCACGCATCAGTGTGATTACATCCTTATTGTTCTTGACACGCGTTTGTAACTCTATATAGAGTTCTTACCAATTCTGGTAAGAGAAAATTTGAACTCAAGGCTTTGCCTGCCTTTCTTGCCGGGATTCTTCCCCTTTAGCGACTGGCGCTCATCCGCGCTGTGCGCGGGTTTGGTTGTGCTTGGCGCTCGTGCGCCGAAAGCAAGGTCGCACTGTGTGTTCCGTAGAACTGCGTCAAGAGGAGATTCAATGCAAACTCGCATTTCTTGCCGCTTGCTTCAGGCTTTCCTGCTCATTCTTGTTGGTTCAACTTTCTTGTTCTCCCAGAATCAGCCCCGGGCCACCGCTCCGCGCCCGTTGATCACACAACCGGTAGATGAGTCGCAGCGTGCCACGCTGAGCGGAAATACCTATCCGCTGGCGCGGCCTGAGTTCGACGTGGGCACGGCCCCAGCAAGTTTGCCCATGGAGCGAATGTTGCTGGTGCTCAAGCGCAGTCCGGAGAAGGAATTCGCACTCCGCAAACTGCTCGACGATCAGCAGGACAAGGGCTCGCCCGATTACCACCAGTGGCTCACGCCCGAGGAAGTCGGCACACAGTTTGGCCCGACCGACGCCGATATGCAGACGATCACGGCATGGCTCCAGTCGCACGGATTTCAGGTCGGTTCGACAAAGGGCCGCACAGTGCTGGAGTTTTCGGGATCGGCGAGCCAGGTGCAGGAAGCTTTTCACACCACGATCCACAAATACATCGTCAACGGGGAACAACATTGGGCCAATGACAGGGATCCTAGCATTCCGGCAGCGCTGATCCCAGCGGTGGCGGGGATTGATTCGCTGCACAATTTTCCACGCAAAGCCATGAATCGGTACGTGGGTCAGTACTCCGTGAAGACCCACCGGCTCACATCGCCTGCCGAGCCTGCCTATACGGTGGCCTGCGGTAATGGAAACGAGTGCTATTTTCTAACGCCATACGATTTCGCCACGATCTACGATGTGCAAGCGCTTTGGACCAGCAACATCGATGGAATCGGACAGACGATCGCGATTGTGGGACGAACGAATGTTAACCCACAGGATGCAACCAACTTCTGGCAGCTATTCGGCCTGACAATACCTGCGAACAAACTCAACATTATCTACAACGGGTATCCTCCGGAAGTTAACGGCGACGAACCCGAGGCCGACATTGACATTCAGTGGTCAGGGGCGGTTGCGCCACAAGCGACGATCGATTTTGTAACCTCGGAGTCGACAGAGACCACGGATGGAATTGATCTCTCCGCCGTCTACATTGTCGACAACAATCTGGCCCCGGTGATGAGTGAAAGTTACGGCGAATGTGAACTGGGGCTGGGCACGGCCGGAAATCAGTTCTATTACACCCTCTGGGAACAGGCTGCGGCGCAGGGCATCAGTGCCTTTGTATCCTCGGGCGACAACGGTTCTGCGGCCTGCGACAATCCAGCCGGGCCAGCACAATATGGCCTAAACGTCAACGGAATCGCTTCGACGCCGTTCAATGCTGCCATCGGCGGAACGGACTTCAATCAATACAACACGTGGTCGAATTATTGGAATTCGACCAACAACCCAACCACACAGGAATCCGCCAAGGGCCACATTCCGGAGACTACCTGGAACGACTCCTGCACAAACAGCCTCGCCATCACACTGGGCTACGGTTCTACGGCCGAGCAGGCCTGCAACAACCAGCAGATGATCCAACAGGGTGGGGTGAACTCGACCGGCGGCAGCGGTGGCGCGAGCAACTGTGCGGTCAATACACAAGGTGTGCTGGGCTCATGTACGCAAAGCTACCCCAAGCCCTCATGGCAGCACGGGACGGGAGTACCAGCAGACAACAAGCGCGATCTCCCCGACGTTTCCCTGTTTGCTAGTAATGGCTTCCTGGGCAGCGCGTACGTGATTTGCGAGCAGGACAAAACAGGGGGTTGCAATCTGAATGATCTCCTCGGATACGGCGGAACTTCAGTCGCCTCGCCCGCATTTGCCGGAATCATGTCTCTGGTGAACGAGAAGATGGGCGGCCCTCAAGGTGTTCCCGGTTTCGCGTTATACCAACTGGCAAGCAAACAGGCGAATGCCTTTCATGATGTGCCGACCGGTTCGACCATCGCCATGCCTTGCGTTACGGGGACTCCCAATTGTGTCACCAATACCGCCGGCGACGCCTACGGTGTGCTTTCGGGCTATAGCACGACCACGGCGTACGACTTAGCTACTGGTCTGGGATCGGTGGACGCCGCCAATTTGGTTAACAACTGGGGCAAAGCGTCATTTACGGCGACCACCACTACGATGAGCTTGAACAGCGGCAACGCCGTGAACATAACACACGGAACGGCCGTTCCGGTGAGCATAGCAGTTAGCTCGACTGCGGCTTCTGGGGCCGCTTCCCTGCTGGTCAGCAATCAGGCTGGCACAACGATCGGCGAGGGCATCGACGGCTTCGCGCTGACCAACGGCGCGACCGCGGCAGGCAGCATAACCAGCATGCTGCCCGCCGGGAGCTACTACGTGATCGCACACTATGCCGGAGATGGAACCTATGGCGGCAGCTACTCGAACACTGTGCCCGTTATGGTTAGCAAAGAGAACAGCACCGCAATTCTGAAGGGCGTTATTGTAAAAGGCTCTACGACCCCGGTAACATCCCTGCCGTTTGACGCGCAGTACTTCGTGCGCGCCGACGTCGGGAACTCGCAGGGCGCCCTTTGCAGTCCGCCACCGTTCGGCGAGGTGGCGTGCCCCAGCGGCGGCTTATTCTTCACCGTCGACGGCAACCAAGTGCTCAGCACCTTCAATCTGAATAGCGAGGGCTATGCGGAAACCTGGGTGGGAGCAATCGGCGGCTTGACTGGCGGCCAGCAAACCCTAGGTGCGCAATACAGTGGGGACAACAACTACAATGCTGGCTCAGGGTCGGTGGTCGTTACGGTTACGAGGGCCGCCACTGACACCACCCAGGTTACGGCTCAAGGAGCTATTACGCAGCCGGTTGCGCTCACGACAGACATCGAGGATCCTAGCGCCTCGCCTATTCTTCCCACCCCAACCGGAACAGTTACCTTCTATTCAAACGGCACCGCTATCCCGGGCACTCCCGTGTACAGCACGGGCAGTAACGGAATCTTCCTTTATTCAACGGCGACGCTGACCACAACCTTTCCCGCGCCGGGAACCTACACCTTTACGGCCAGCTACAGCGGAGATCAAAACTACCAGCCTTCGGCCTCCACAGCCAGTCAAGTCACACTGCAGTATCCGATCCCTACCGTGTCGGCAAACCCGGCAAGCCAGACCGTTCTGTCCGGTACTCCCGTAACCGTAACTGCTGTTGTTGATACGACAAATAAGATACAGCCCCCCACGGGGACGGTCACTTTGGGAGGTGGTAACGTCGGGACATTGGGCGGGCCAACGACCTGCACGCAAACCACGGACAGTAGCGGTAACTATGTGTGTCAGGCCACATTCACGTTCACACCTCCGCCTCCGAGTGTGTCTACGGTCGACTTTTTCTCGGCACAGTACAGCGGCGATGCGAACTACCCTGCCAGCCAATCAGCGTTGTCTTGGATCTACATCACCGACTTTTCGCTCAGCCCAAACTCGCCGCAGGTTACGGTGACGCAGGGATCGTCGCAAACGGTAGCGGTCAACGTATCGCCTCTAAACGGATTCAGTGGTACGGTCGGTAACTTCAGTTGCTCTGGTCTGCCGGCGGAGACGAGTTGCAGTTTTAGCCCCACGACCGTCACGGGCGGTTCGGGCTCGACTACACTAACCGTCACGACCGCACCCCTCGGGCAGATGCGGCAGATGCGCCGGCCCGCGAACGAGAACCCGGGCGTCAGGTGGATGGCCACGGCAATGCTTCCCCTGCTGGGCCTGTGCCTGATCGGCATTCCTCTGCGCCGGCGCCCGCGGGCTACCCTGATTACCCTGATGATTCTGACCATGGTGCTGCTGCCCAGCTGCGGCGGCGGCGGTGGAGGCGGAGGACAACAAAACAACCCTGTTCCTTCGATTGCATCCTTGTCTCCAACCCAACAGGCGGCAGGCTCTCAGTCGCAGACGCTCACCATCAACGGGACAGGATTCATCAACGGTTCCACGGCGACGGCCAACGGCACTGCTCATGCGGTGACGTTCACCAGCGCGTCGCAGATTTCGATTGCCCTGACGGCGGCCGATCTGGCCACGACGGGCTGTGCTGCGCAAGAACCCATGTGCGGCCCTGCAAACCACAGAAATGGTTGGCTCCTGACGCAATTGACGGCGTCGGCCCGGAACCGTGACGATTGG
>Ga0209904_1000021_pt1 | contig 12003 bp, 15 predicted proteins | sample PerMet712P3D_FD_188315 | JGI IMG/M metagenome (GOLD analysis project Ga0209904, IMG submission 188315) | Thawing permafrost microbial communities from the Arctic, studying carbon transformations - Permafrost 712P3D (version 2) | ecosystem: Environmental > Terrestrial > Soil > Wetlands >... | reverse complement strand
TTGCGGTAGCCAGCGTCGCCTTGGCCGATGTCACAATCGACGAGTCAATAGGCTCCGAGACCGCCTTGGTCGCAACTGGTTTCGCATGGTACACCACGCGCTCAGAGAAGAGCCTGAGTCACACTTAGCGTAACTCAGAGTAGTAGAAGTGACGACGCTCGAAAAGAGGCAGAGGCAGTTCGAAGACCCGAGTCTCGACACTCTCGAATTCAAATTCTTTTCCACACTCCGGCTCGGGACAGCTCACTCTGAACTTTTCCTTGCTTGTTGCGAAGTCGGCTTGCTGTTTGACGACAACCCATGTGCCGCATTTCGGACATGTGACGCATGAACACAGAATGCGATCGGCCATTCCAAGATTATATGGCACGAACTGAACGTCGTTGATGCCATCGGGTTCTGGCGTTACAATCCAAACCCGATTTTTTCCAGTCCTCCATACCTCTGCCTTCGTCCTATACTTTTACCCATGTGTGGTCGCTATCGCCTCGCCCGGAAGAAAGAGATTCTCGCGGAGACGTTCGACGTGGAAGACGGCGTTGACTGGAGCCCTCGCTACAACGTTGCGCCGGGACAGAATGTGGCAGTCATTCGCCAGGACGCGACCAGACCTGTCCGGTCGTTTTCACTGATGCGTTGGGGATTGATTCCTTTCTGGGCGAAGGACGCCAACGTCGGGTACAAGATGATCAATGCCCGATCGGAGACGATCACTGAGAAGGCGGCATTCCGCGAGCCGATGCAATCTCGCCGCTGCCTGATTCCTGCCGACGCCTTCTATGAATGGTTGCGACATGAAGCTGCGTGTGTGATTGTCCGGCGAGCACTACTCGACCGGACCTAGCATCCCATTGGCAGTACCCTACGAGGTATGGCGTTTCGGAAACGAATCGTCTAGAAGCCCTCGGACAATGTATCCCTCCGTCGTCAGAAACGGGTACCGAAACCGCAAGGGGCCGGTATTTCTGCCAGCATCAAGGCGGATCGGGGCTAGGGTGAATGGTAAGGTCAGCAGATGCGAACCTCTTTAAGTATCGTCAAGAATGAAGGGGTCAAAGATGCTGATAGGCTCCGAGGTTACGGCTGGAACGGGTGCTCCATTCTCACCCGTCGTGGGCGAAAAGGCCGTCGGTATAGCAGGAGGGACCTAACCCATTCAGTCATGCATGTGGAACATGGTAAGCCCGCATCGCTCCCTTCGGGGTAGCCAGGCCGCAAGGTCATGCAACGGCGATGCGGGTAGAGGATAGAGGAGAAAGCGAACGTCCGACTGTAATGGCCGGAATACGGATTGCAACATTATCCGACGCGCAAGCGGGCCGACTTCCTCTTGGTTTCCGATCACGAGAGAACTTGGCAAATCGGCATAATAGGATCGGCAGATGACGGCGCAAGCTGGTGCAATCCTAAACACGAGTTCGGCATGGGACGCTGTTGATTGGCGAACCATCGAGGACAATGTTCGCCGACTCCAGGCGCGTATCGTGAAGGCGGTGCAGCAAAAGAAATGGAACAGGGTGAAAGCCTTGCAACATCTTCTTACGCACTCGGCAAGCGGCAAACTACTCGCCGTTCGCCGAGTAACAGTGAACAATGGTAGAAAGACGCCTGGAGTGGATGGCGAACTCTGGGATTCACCACACAAGAAGCTTCAAGGTGTGATTTCGCTGACGGCACGGGGTTACCGCCCCATGCCTCTGCGGCGGATTTACATCCCGAAGGCCAATGGGAAACTCCGACCGTTAGGAATTCCGACGATGCGGGATCGAGCCATGCAAGCCTTGTATTTGCTGGCCCTCGACCCGGTCGCGGAGACGACTGCGGATCAGAACTCCTACGGCTTCCGGCAGGGGAGAGGTTGTGCGGACGCGATTGAACAGTGCTTCACTGCGCTCTGTCACAAAAACCCCAGCTGGGTGCTCGAAGGCGACATCAAAGGCTGCTTCGACAACATTAGTCATCAGTGGCTGCTCGACAATGTTCCCATGAACAAAGCGATCCTCCACAAGTGGCTAAAGTCGGGCTACCTCGACAAACAAGTGTTCTACGACACGATCTCCGGCACGCCGCAGGGCGGAATCATATCGCCAGTTCTGTCAAACATCGCGCTCGACGGCCTCGAACGCCGCCTCCGAGAAGTTTTCCCTGTACGCGGCAAAGGCTCCGACCGTGGTCGGGCAGCACAAGTGCATTTGATTCGCTATGCAGATGATTTCGTCATTACCGGCCACTCAGAGGAGTTGCTGAGAATGACGGTCAAGCCGCTAGTCGAATCCTTCCTGACCGAACGGGGTTTGGTCCTTTCTTCCGAAAAGACCTTAATCACGCACGTAGAAGAAGGTTTCGACTTCCTTGGGCAGAACATTCGGCGCTATCCGAACGGGAAGCTGTTCATCAAGCCGCTCGGAAAAGTGTTGCATCTGTTCTCGCCAAAGTGAAGCAGATCGTCCGGGAGCACTTGGGTAGCGCCGCCCATCTTCTTATTAATCGGCTAAATCCGATCATGCGGGGATGGACCAACTACCACCGCCATGTCGTCTCCAAACGGGTTTTCGCGCGAGTCGATGCTCCGATATTCAGGATGCTATGGCACTGGGCGCAAGCCCGTCACCCCGAAAAGGGGCTGGTTGGATCAAGCAGAAGTATTTCGACCGTGTGAAAACACGCGATTGGTGGTTCTTCGGTGACACCGTGGACGCGCAGGGCTCGCCTCTTCGCGTCCGCTTGTTTCATGCGGCTTCCGTGCGAATCGTAAGGCATGTCAAGGTTCGGTCCGGCCTAAATCTTTATGATCCCAGTTGGACACCTTATCTCTCCAGACGCCGCGCGTTCGCTCCGCACCGTGCGCGTTCATGATTTGAGCGTTCCCGGAAACTTGAGCCGTGTGAGTTGGAAACTCTCACGCACGGTTCTTAGAGGGGGACCAACAGCAACGTTGGTCCCCTACTCGGCGAACTGAGTCGTGGCCTGGTTTCCGATGAAACTGTCCGCTGGGCCCGCGCCCGCTACGCCGATTACCTGGCCGGCAAAGTCAGCGAAGACGACATGTGCGCCGAAATGGTGACCATGAATCGCGGACTAGCTGAAGCCGAGATTGTGCGCGCCGCGGTCCCGTTCTTCGAGGAGAAAATCGCGGAGGGATTTTCCCCGACATGAAGGCGCTGGTACTCGAGCTGCAGGCTCTCGGCCGCGAAGTCTGGGCCGTCTCTTCTACCAGCGAGTGGCTCATCCGAACAGGTATGAAACATTTCGGAATTCCGTCGGACCGGGTTCTGGCGGCGGCTGTCGCAGTCGAGGACGGCAAGGTCACGGATAAGGTCATTCGGGTGCCGAGCGGCAAAGGCAAGCCGCAGGCTATAGTGAGGTGATCGGACGAACCCCGGACGCAGGTCTTCGGGAATTCCATCTGGGACGCGGACATGCTGGAAATCGCGCGCAATCCCTTCGCGGTTAATCCAACGGCGGAACTCGAGAGCATCGCCCGGCGGCGGCAATGGCCAATCTATTTTCCCGAATCCCTGCTTCGCTCATAGATTCTTGATGGCGGCCTTCAACGCGTCCATCGCCAGGTGACTGGCATGAAACGAAGCCTTGGGCAAACCGCCGATAGCTCTCACCAGTTCTTCCCGGCGCAATTGGAGGGCTTCGGCGATCGTCCTTCCTTGCACCAGTTCGGTCAGCAGCGAGGCACAGGCCATGGCGGGAACACATCCTTTCGCCAGAAACCGAATTTCTTGGATGCGCTGGTCGATGACTCTCAGAGTGAGTTTCAGAACGTCGCCGCAGGCAGGATTGTCGATCTGGACGGATGAGTCCGGATTGACCACTTCGCCGGCGTTGCGCGGGTGTTGGAAGTGATCGAGAACCTGAGGAGAATACATCGGGGGAATTGTACCTACCCCTTTCGGGCATCGACGAGATGCTGGGATCTGTTGGCATATCTCACAAAAAAGTATAGATTCAATCGCAGTTTAGACGCAACGCGGCTCAAATTTACTGATTACTGCAGGTCCTTGCACAAGTCCTAGGCGGGCATAGCGAGTTAATCGGCGCAATTAACGCAACTGGAGAAATAACGCTCTTGACCATTGTCAGTTTTTTAAACTACTGACAAAAGGTAACTTATATCACTGCCCTCAGACTCGAGGGACACTGCACTACTTTCGCCCTTGAGTGTCAGATCCCAGAACAATCGGAGTCTAATACGCACATGCCAAACTAAACGCAACTGGCTGATTATAATATGGTTAAAGGTCGTCTTAGCTATGGAAAATTCAGACCCAACGCAGCGGACTGTCCTGGGGTGGGGAACCGCGCTGCGCTCGGCCACCGCCAAAACGTCGTTTTACGTAGCTCAAACGTACACACACAACACAAGAATTTTTCCATTGTAACCAAACAAAAGACTTAGATAACAATATCTGGGCACATTTTTCACGGAAGGGTGTTACCTCGTCCCCCCTTTCGCCCCCCTTATTTTCACAAATGTGAAAATCCGCACGGTTAAAGAGGATTGTATCGGGTACACAGGAGGTTCTAGCCAATTCCCACAGACCACGCCACTTCACCGGCGCCGCCGGCTACGCCGTTTTCGCCGTCAGCTACTTCGTGTTCGCCTTGGGCAAGCTGCCCGGGATGAAGATCGATCGCCCCGGCATGGCCATCATCGGCGCCGTGCTGATGGTTGCCTTCCGCATTGTTCCTGCCGCCGAAGCGCTGCGTTTCATCGACTTCGGCACGCTGGTACTGCTGTTCTCCATGATGCTGGTGGTCGGCTACCTGCACCTGACAGGCTTTTTCGAGTGGATCGCCGAGCAGATCGTCACGCGTCTGAAACCGCGCCACTTGCTGCCCACCGTCATCTTCATCACCGGCGTGCTCTCGGCGTTTTTCGTCAACGACATTATCTGCCTGGTAATGGTGCCGTTTACACTCCTCGCTACGCGCCGCATGGGATTGAAACCGCTGCCGTACCTGCTCGCCGTGGCGACCTCGGCCAACATCGGCAGCGTCGCCACCATTACCGGAAACCCACAGAACATGCTGATCGGCTCGTTCTCCGGGCTGACGTACCGCCACTTCATCTGGCACCTAGGACCGGTGGCGCTAATCGGCCTATTGAGTCTCGCATAATACAGTGACAGAATACTCAAAGAGAAAGGCCGGCGTGTCGGAGGAAGGAAAACGGGAGTCGACGGGTATGGCCGACGCGACGAAGGCCACGGCGGAAGGTGGCGACGGCTTCTGTCATCAGTTCCGGGCAGAGATTGGCCATTTCGCGACCCTTGATATTGCTCCAGATGCCTGCGGTGGGATTGAGGTCGGGCGCATAGCCGGGGAGCCACTCGATCTGCAACCAGTCGCGCTGGGCCCAAAGGAACTGCGACATTTCTCGGCTGCGGTGGGCGGGCAGGTGGTCCCAGAGGAGGATCACGCGTTGGCCGTGAACGAAGCATTTGAGTTGCTTGAGGAAAGCGATGAGGCTGACGGTGTTGAAGCTGTCTTCTTGGTGCGGGCAAACAGGCGGGTTTTCTGCCCATCCCAGCGGAAACCCAGCGCCGCCGCTACCGAAGTCTTATCCCAATGATTGCCTCGCGACTTTAGGACCGGGGTTTGACCCCGCGGGGCCCAGGTGGTCCGGACCGAAGGCTGTTGGGTGAAACCCGATTCGTCCTGGAAGTAGATCCAGGCTTGCCGCCGCCGAGCGTTTTTTTTACGGCCGGCCAACGCACCGCCACCCAGTATTGGACCTTCTCCTCGCTCCGTTCCCGGGCCTGCTGCGCCGGCTTCTGCACGCTCCAATCCAAGGAACCCAGAAGTTTCCAGACGTGTCCGGGATGGAACCTCTCTCCGGTGATCCGTTCAATGACCGTGGCTACCCGCGGCAGAGTCCACAGATCCGCGCTGAAACCATGCTGCCGAGCGCCTTGACGCAAGGCCGCGTCCACCCGCCCCAACTGGCGGGCGCTGAGCCGAGGCTTGCGTCCGGCCCGGCCCGCGGCTCGCAGCCCCGCCATGCCCCCGGATTTCCACTGCCGGTGCCAGCGGCTAACACTTTGCCGGCTGGCCTTCAGTTGGCGAGCAACCGAGGCTTGCGTCTCCCCTTTGGCGAACAGGTGCGCCGCTTCCTTGCGCCTGTGCTCCAGACCCGCGAAATCACGCGGTTGTTTCCCGTGAGCCACCATGGCCCAGCATGACACAATCTTGTTTCAATGTCACTGTATTATGCGAGACTCAATAGTGCTGGATTGGCTGATCATCCGCCGAATGTGCGGCAACGATTTTGTGCCTGGAGAAGCCGAAGGTGTCGCAGCTGCGACGCTACATGTCTCGACCCGCGAGTTGCGAAAGCCCGCCATCGTGATTGCCCTCGTGCTGGCCGGCTTTATTGCGGGCGTGCCGCCAGCTATGATGGCTGCCATCGGGGCCGCGCTCATGCTGATCACGCGCACGCGCAATCCGCGGTTGGTCTACGACGAAGTCGATTGGGGGCTGCTGGTGTTTTTGTCGATCTGTTCCTGATCGTGGGTGGTGCTGAAAACTCCGGTTTGACCGGCTACCTCTTCGAGATCGCTGACGCTCCAATCTTCAGAACGCGGGTATCTTTACGGCTGTGACCGCGGTGTTGTCGAACGTGGTCAGCAACGTGCCAGCAGTGATGCTGCTCAAGACGCTCGTACCGGCTTTCCACGATCCGCACACTGGTTGGCTGGTGCTCGCCATGGCCAGCACGCTAGCGGGAAACCTGACAATCACAGGCTCAGTCGCGAACCTGATCGTCGTGGAGCGCGCGCACGGCGAAGTGCACATTGGCTTTTGGACTACTCGCGCGTCGGTATTCCAGTCACGCTGGTGACGCTCGCGGTTGGATGGGCTTGGCTGACCTGGGTGCGTTGAGCTAGAGTGCCGGTCCGGATCCACCTTTAGACACGGGCTGCTAGTCAGTACTGTCACGGTTGCGGACTGTAAACCAGTATTGTGGCTTGGTTGTTTCCCTCCTGCGGGACCGGAACAAAATACAGATTCAGTGTGGGCGCGAAGAATGAGTTCCTCGCGCGAGGTCCGGTCGGGACTCTTGCCAGGGACTTATAGTGGTCAGCATCAAGCTGTTGAAACACGTCGACGAATCCTTCCCCGCAAGAAATATAGATGCGCTTGTGAGCGGCATCGTAAAAGATATCGTCGGCATTCAGTCCAGTCGAAAGATCGCTGACTGCCTTTCCCGAGTCTGTGTCGACAACAATAAAGCTCGTGGGAGTACGGGTGGCCACAAACAGGCGGTGATTGGCTTGGTCCAGCCTCATGGGTACGTTTGCATCCCCTTCGAGATCCAGGGACCACGTCGCCACAAGCTTGCGTTTCTCCAGGTCGATCACACCAATTTCGTCTTTGGAAGTGATATTGACGAAAAGCCGCTTAGCCGGCACATCGATATCCATTCCCTCGAGACGAGCGGCCTCGATCCGGATGTCGCCGAGATGCTGGCCAGTCGTTGTATCAATAATTCCAATTGACGAAGAGTGCGACCTCGCGCTCCTGCCGCCATATGCAACGTAGAGATATTTGGTGAGTGGATCGTAGGCGATGCAGTCTGCCCCTTGACCCAGGTTCACAACGTGGACAGGACGATAAGAGCTTGCCTTGATGATCTTGAGGTTTTCATTTTCATCAGGACCGTCAGTCACGAAAAGCTCATCGGACTCCGGTATGTAAAGGACCCAATGAGGTCTCGCGAATCCTGGGATGCTGTGAATGGACTTGAAGGTCCGCAGGTCAAACACTTCGACCGACTTGTGATCCTCTTCCGTAAGGAAGAGCCTTTGGCCCTGAAGGTCCACGGCAAAATGATCGAAATCACCTTCGATGCCCGGTAATGGAATCGTGTGGATTAGCTTGAGCGGAGGGGCTTCCTCTGCCCCGGCTTTGATCGCAAATGTCATCAGGACAGCTAAAGAGAGGGATCGAAGAACTGTACCGCTTAGCGAACTGCCGTCGGGGAATTTGATCAATCGCTTCATCATAATACGCCTCCAAAAGTCAGCCAAACTTGCGTTTTCAAAATCAAAGCAGCCTAACAATGTGGTAGCTCTCAGAGACTAGTCGTGGACCGTATGCGAAACCGTCGAAACCGAAACTGCCAGGCCGCGAGCGATGTCCTTCATCGTTGGCCGGTTGGTGATTTTATTTTTTGTGTATGTAAACGGTTGCATTAAACACCAATTTAGCTGTTAGTGTCAATAAGCTTTTAAGCCGTGTGTCGTTAGCACATGATATGTCCGGTTGATTTAGCAAGTGATATGTCCGCTTTGCAGGCGGCGAGGGTAGGAGACCATGGAGAGCATGTTCTCTTACACGCAGGCCGCAGTGGAGCGGGCGATGAAAGTGCAGGGAGTCATTTTGCGGGCCATGGCGAAGAAGATCACGTGGTGGCAGGCGGCCGAGATCGCAGTTGGTGGAAGAGGAAGCGACGGTTCCGGTGTTGACGGGGCTGAAAGAAGTGGTCGAATGCAAGGGCGTGTTCTGCGCTTTGTATAGCGATCGCGCCAGTCATTTTTGGCTGACGCCGAAGGCCGGAGAAGCGGTGGACCACGACCGCCTCACGCAGGTGGGGCGTGCGCTGCGCGAGTTGGGGGTGCGCATTATTCCCGCCTACTCGCCGCAAGCGCGCGGGCGCAGCGAACGCAGCTTCGGCACCTGGCAGGGCCGGCTGCCGCAGGAACTGCGGTTGCGTGGGATCCGGACGGTGGAGGCGGCGAATGCCTTTCTGCGCGAGCATTACATCGGAGAGTTCAATCGCCGCTTCCAAGTCAAACCCGCACAACCCGGCCATGCCTTTGTGCCCTGCCGAGCAAAGGATTTGGAGCGCATCTTTTCGCTGCAATTCGAGCGCACGGTGAACCGGGACAACACGGTCAGCTTTCAGAACCTGACTTTGCAGATCGAGCCGGTGCGCTGGCGGGGCACGCTGGCGGGCTGCGCGGTGACCGTGCACCAACACCTGGACGGAACCTTGAGCCTCAGCTATGGGCCGCACTCATTCGGTCGCTACGACGAGCGAGGCTGTCCGATCCTCAACTCGAAACCGGCGGCAGGCAGGGCCGTGGAAAAGACGCGTGGTGGAAAAGTCCCAAAACCGACTTTCCCACCGCGCTTGGAAATCCCGCAAAGGGCGCCGGCGGCTGCGGGAGATTAACGAAACCGGACATTTCACTTGCTACAAAAAGCGGACATTTTAATTTGCTAAGAACATAAGCTTTTAAGCCGTGGGTGCCACTTGACTAGAACTAGCTTGGGCCTGCCGGAGCCTTCTTTCGCGAGAGCATCCCCCTAGCCATCGTTTCAATGCTGCGCGACAAGCTGCCGCCGACAGCAGCAGACCTTAGAATGCTCAGAATTAGTACAAAATTAGTACAAACGATGCGAAGGCTTTGCTCGATCTGAGAATAATGCTCAGTGCAAGGTGCAGAACAGATCGCTGCCACGACATCGGAAGATATCCCCTGTTTGTCTTCTCACGGACCGTGCCCGGTTCGCACCGGGCGGAATTTAGGCGGCGTCATGCGCGTCATGCTGGTAGTGGGGTCTTAGCGTGGATATGGCGCCTTCGCTAAACGTTCGACCCCACTACCCGTCATGCTTTAGCTCTTGACAATGCTCCTCCCGCGCGCTCTAATAAATGCGCTTTAAGTATGCAACCGCTTGCATAACTCAGAAGAGGACGCGAGGATGACGAGATCGTGTGCTGTCCTTTCGGTCGACGATTTCGCGTACGCTCAACAACTACTCTCGGATTACACCCTCGATCCGGGAGGAGAGTATTCCAAAAGACAGTTCCCGGGAAGCATTACATCCGAAACATGGTGGCGCGGGGCCAAGCGGTTCGCAAGCCGCACCCGACGGAGGCTGGTGGTTTCCTCGATATCAAATCCTTCTTTGTCGAGATCGCTCGCGGGACGGAGCACGGGACTATGGGTTGCTACTGCGTCTGAGTAGAGGAAAGAATTCGCAATGGGATATCTAAAAGTAGGATCAGTCTGTTCGGCCAAACATTTCGGAATGATCGAGACAAGGGGACTCGGGAGGAATTTTCTAAATGAGACACTTTAGGGCTGAAGGAATGCGAGTAATCCTGGTGACCGCAGCAATTCTATTGTTGAGCGGGATTTGGGCAAGTGCGCAAAGGGTGTCGGGGACTCTCTTCGGCACCGTCCTCGACTCAAGTGGAGCAGTGGTGCAGGGGGTGAGGATTACGGCTACGAATGTTGACACAGCAGCAGTACGAACCACGACGACCGGCAGTTCGGGAACTTACGAGATCCCGGGCGTAGTGGCAGGAGTCTACAAAATCGAAGCTTCCGTGAGCGGTTTCAAGACAGATGTCAGGACGGGTGTTGCTGTTACGGTTGGGACAAACCTGGCCGTGAACTTCGTCCTCACTGTCGGGTCGACGACGCAAATAGTGGAGGTTGTCCAAAATCAGGTGCAGGTTGAGACTACGAACGCCACAGTCGGTGGAGTGGTGGGCTCGAGCGCCATTAGTGAGCTTCCCTTGAACGGTCGCGATTGGCTGCAACTGGCAACCCTACAGCCCGGGGTTATTGGCGGCGTGGGGCAAACCCCGAGCACTGCTTCCAGCGCGACCAGCAGTGGTAGAGCCGCAAGGGGCAATGGACTGGCCATATCAATTTCGGGGGGTCGCGACTCCGAAAATGTTTTTCTTATCGATGGACTGATTGTCAATGACTATGCCAATGCGGGTCCGGGAAGCAGCTTGGGTGTCAACCTAGGTGTGGATGCGATTCGAGAATTTTCGGTCTTGACCAGCGATTACACTGCCGAATACGGGATGAGTTCAGGGGGCGTAGTCAACGCCATCCTCAAGTCCGGCACCAACAACATTCATGGTAGCGCATTTTACTTTCACCGCAACAGCGCGCTGGATGCGCGTAACTTCTTTGATGTGGTGAAGCCACCATTTCGGCGCCATCAATTCGGAGGCTCGGTGGGTGGGCCGATCAAGAAAGACAAGACCTTCTTCTTCGCAAACTTTGAAGCACTGCGGCAGTTCCTCAGCATTTCAGAGTCCTCGGATACTCTGTCACCCAACGCCAGAAACGGCATTCTAACGACCGGCAACGTCACGGTTGCTTCCGCAGTAAAGCCCTACCTCGCCGCTTTTCCGATACCCAACGGACCGATCACTGGAGACACTGGGAAGTTCATCTTCGGTGGTGCAGACATCGGAAACGAATCCTATGCAATCGGCAAGATCGATCACTATTTCTCACCGCGGACCGTGCTTTATGGCAGCTATTCGTACGACAATGCGGCGAACACCGTGCCGGATCCCTACAATGAAAAACTCATTGCTACCCCCTCTCGTCGTCAGAATTTCATTTTGAGCCTGCAGCACGTTTTTAGTCCTGCGCTAATCAACGCCACCCGAGCGGGATTTAGCCGAACCCACGGGGCCGACGCGTTTGACCTTAGCGCGGTAACTCCGAATCCGATAGTGACTAACCCAGCACTCGGCTTTGTTCCGGGTTTACCCGCGGGCATCATTACTGTAGCTAACCTCGCCTTTGCCGGAGGTCTCGGAGCCAGCGGTGCCGATCTTTACAATTACACAGCTCCTCAGTTTTCTGATGACTTGACGTGGATCAAGGGTCGACACTCTTTGAGAACGGGTTTTATTGTGAGCCGGATACAGTTCAATGTCTCGGCCGGAAACATTCCCAACGGCGAGTGGGACTTTGGATCCATCTCCGACTTTCTGACCTTAGTCCCTCTAGACTTTACCTCCGACTTTCCTGGCTCCGACTCGAAACGAGGAATGCGTCAGACCTATCTCGGCGCATATATCCAGGATGACTTTAAGGTTCGTCCGAATCTCACTCTCAACTATGGGCTGCGATACGAATTTGCGACCGTGCTGACGGAGGCACACAACAAAATTGCCAATCTTCGGAATCTGACGGACCCGACGCCAACCTTGGGTAACCC
>Ga0209904_1000020_pt1 | contig 12187 bp, 13 predicted proteins | sample PerMet712P3D_FD_188315 | JGI IMG/M metagenome (GOLD analysis project Ga0209904, IMG submission 188315) | Thawing permafrost microbial communities from the Arctic, studying carbon transformations - Permafrost 712P3D (version 2) | ecosystem: Environmental > Terrestrial > Soil > Wetlands >... | reverse complement strand
GGCCATATGGAATCTTTCGAGAGGCGAAGAACACCACACCGACCGTGTACATAACGCCTCCCGCAACCAGCCATCGAAGTCCGAGAGCCGAGACATGGGTCACGAGCGGTCTGGCGGCCACCACTACGAGCCAGCCCATCGCGAGATAGAGGACCGTGGAGAGGACCTTGAAATGGTCTACAAACCAGAACTTGAAGACGATCCCAGCCATGGCGCAGCCCCAGACGATTCCAAGCAGAGACCATCCCCATCCGCCCCGCAAATTGACGAGCAGAAACGGCGTGTAGGTTCCCGCAATCAGCAGATAGATCGCCGAGTGATCCAAGATTCTCAGCGCACGCTTTAGGTGGGGTGAGGGAATGCCGTGGTACAGCGTTGAGGCCAGGTAGAGGCAAATGAGAGTGCTGCCGTAAATTGCGCAGCCTACGACGTGCCAGGCGGTGCCATGTCCAATCGCCATCGCAAGCAAGACCACGAAGCCCGCGACACTCAGGACCAGGCCGACTCCGTGGGTAGTGCTGTTCACGATTTCTTCAAGAGAGATCCGGCGGGATGGTCGATCCACTTTTTCCTCTTCCTGAACCCCATTGTTTCTCTGTGTACCGGACTTAGCAAGAACAATGCGGAGGTGAGGGATAGTGGTCGTGGCGTGTGACGCGGCAAAGGCCGCACTGGGACACCATATAATTCGGGTATGGCCGACCGCATTGCGTGTTCGTGCGTCACATGTCCGAAGTGTGGAACTTGGGTTGTCGTCGGACAGCAGACCGAAGGTGGGGAGAACAAGGAAAAGTTCAGAGCAAGCTGCCCCGTGCCAGAGTGTGGGAAGGAATTTGAATTCGAAATGGGGGAGACGCGATTTTTCGACCTTCCTCTGCCGCTTTTCGAGCGCCGCCACTTCTATCGGTCTGAAATATCCTGACCGTCAAAAAGAGCAGTCGAACTTGTCTGACAATATCTTGTGGTTCAGTCACTGCGTTGCGCTACGACGGCGGCTTCTAGCTACCGTCGTTGTCCCACCATGGGCTACTCTCCCGAGCGTCGTCGCAATTCCTTGAGCCAGACTCTCGGATTCGCACCGTGAATGACGCGCCCAAGGAATCCTAGCTTTTCAGCCACATTGCGGCGGTTCTGACGGATGTCGTCTTTCGTGACCTTCGTATAGATCTCAAGAAAGCCCTCCATGCTCATGGGTTTGGAGAAAAGATACGTGGCATGGCCGAGTTGAGGGGTTTCGACAGCAACGAATTTCTCCAGTTCAAGAATGTATTCGGTACGAAACAGATAGATCCGACGAGCATGGCGAGAGAGTTGGCGATAAAAGAAGCGATCATAGTCGGGACGCCAACTTATCAAAGAGACGTCGAAGTCGCCGGGAATACGCAGAGCCGCGCACATCTTCTCGAGTTCCGATTTCTCCACTGCTTGCGACTCGATGCGCAGGCGGATCTGAGCCAATGCGGTGGAGTACTGTCCAAACCGGTGGTAGGTTTTCCTCGCAGTCTCTATCTGTTCCTGGATATCGGCGGGGAGCTTGACCTCCAGCCGACTGGGCAACGCCGTTTCCTGCGATGCGAGTTCCCATTTGTCGAGGCGACGCTGGTACCTGCCGCTCTGCACAAACGTTGCATTGATCTGCATCTTGGCTCCCAGCAGATGCTTCCACTGATTCCAGCTGGAGTCCCATACCATGTGCAGCGCGGCGTGGTCGATCCAAAACTCGAGCTTGCGGCGAGGATCGTGGTACAGAGCACGGTCGTCGTAGAAGTCGCATTTGCGCAGTGAGGCATGGAACTGGCGCTGCCGTTGCTCCGGCAGGAAAGCCAAAATGCGGTTGGCAAAGAAAGCTCGGCCATCGTGAGAGCGCTCGCCAGCAGCAAGCAGGGAGCCGAAGCCGCCATACGGAAAGGGCGCGGGATCCTCCGCGTCGGTCAAGAGTGCGTCATAACAGGCACGGAGTTCTGGCTGAGCCAAAATGTTGAACGCTCGCTCCACGTCAACATGATCGCTGTGAGGAGCGCCAGCGGAATCGAGCTCCAAGGCCCGCAATTTGTATCCGACGCGAAGTTCAGCGGGAGAAGCGCCAGCCGGAACCCGCAACACATCGTAGAAGGTGTACTGATCGGAAGCAGTGCCGCCTCGTGGAATACGGTAGAAGTAGTCACGCAAAACCTCACATCGCAACAAAATTGAGGAGATGCCCAGGCTCCCTTCGCGAACTTCAGCCGAGACGAACAGTTGATTTCGCTTGTTTTTCTGGGGTTGGGTCACATACCCGATCGGAGCTTGGTACAAATCGCGACCGTGCCCGAAGCGCGAGTTCTTGGTGACGTAGAGTTCCGTTCCTCGGTTGACGGGGGAAGTGAAAAGCGGAAACGCAATCTCGTCGCCGGTAGCGACATTAGCCGCTAGAAACCGAGAAATCCGAAGTTTGCTTCCGTTCGCCAGCAGGCACTCGGCATGGTCTGCCTTGCGCTGGAGTGATGCCACTCGTTCTCGGCAAACTTGGCACGCCGGAATGGTCGGTGCGGCCGCCATACAGTCGTCCCTGCTCTTCACGATTATAGGGCGAGACAGGAGTCACTCAGAATGGAGGGATACGATTTCCAATTTCCGTGGCCCGTAAGCTACTGCGACGAATCTTCAATTCACCTTCTGTTGGTCGTAATCCGGCAGGTCTTCCGAGACAACAAGAACACATGACTGGCCGTCGAATTCGATCCTATCTGCAGAATAGGCTGTGAGCTTGATCTCGCCAGACTTGGTACGAATTCGCGTGATCACGTTCCGGATCGGACCTTGCTGGAGTTGCGTGGTCATGCGCACGCGGTCTGACGGATCTTCCCAAATCCTCAGTTCATTGACGGTGCGGCCAAGTACCTCTTCGCGCGAATAGCCGTATCTTTGCTCGAAGGCGCCATTCACATCCAGGAACCTGCCTTCTTTCACGGTTGTGATGGAGAAGGGAATTGGACTGGAGCGAAAGACCTTTTGAAACTTCTCTTCGGAGACTTGGCGGTCTCCTTGTGCCTGGGCCAGAGCGGCTTCGGCTTGCTTGAGATCAACGATTCGTTTTTCGAGCTCGGAGCCGTAGATTTGTGCGGTCTGGTAAAGGCGAGCGTTTTGGATTGCCGCGGCAGCGGGAATGGCCAGCAATTCAGTACGCCTGAGATGCTCCTGTGTATAGCGATTCGGATCGGTATGGCCGGCGGAAAGAAATCCCAAGAATTCTTCGGATGCGACCAAGGGCACGCACAGCCAGGATCGAAATTGTTTATGTCCCTTGAAGGTTTTCCATCCTTCCTCCTGGTTCGTGTCCGGGATCAACACGCTCTTTTGTTCGACTGATATCCGCTGCAAGAACGGAGATTTGTCAGCGATGAGAGTCAGCGGGGATCTATAGAATTTGTCCGCGGGCTCGGGACAGAGCTTTTCCCCCAGCGCCAGCCAGTGGGGTCCACCTTCCGGAACCAGGACCCGCGCGCAGGTGTATGGAACTATGTCCGCCAGCGATCTCAGCAGCGCGTCCATAACGAAATCCATGCGCAGGTCTTGCGTAAGCGCAAGTGTGGCTTTACGCAGCGCATCGGCTTCGGCCCATGCCGATTCGGCCTTGGCAAGGTTTTTGCCAACTTGGTCTTCTGCCTGTTTCTGCGCGGTAATTTCCTGCGCAGTCCCTACAAGGCGGAGAATCTTACCGGAACTGTCTCGTACCGGGAACCCATGCACCTTGACCCACCGGACTTCGCCATTAGTACAGAGGATGCGGAACCGTTCATCGAATTGGCCGGTCTGCGTAGCTTCTTCCAGTTTTGCCAGAACATGCCCGCGGTCTTCGGGGTGGATGAGGTCCTCATATGAGGTCGGATTCTCCATCAGTGACTGGCATGATCGGCCAGTGATCGTTTCGTAGGCATCGTTGACGTAAATCGCGCGCCGGGTGCCGGCGTCAATCGTCCAGAAGATTTCCCGGATATTGCTTGCCATCTGCTGAAACTGATCTTTGCTTGCACGGTACTCTTGTAGGGCACGGACCAAGAACCAAGTCCCCACCGAGATCACGGCGCCGAAGCCTGCCACCACAGCGACCAGTAGCGGGCGCGGGATCTCCGCCCCCTGAATTCTTGCGCGAAGCACGAGGAAAAGGAGAACGGCTGCGATCGCAATCGTGATTATCGAGAAGGCCCATCGATTGGTTTGTGTCCGCTGCCTCAGAGGGTGTTGTGGACGGAGTGGGTCGAGTTGTTCCATAGCACTGCCGCCGGGAGCGGTCTCGCGCACAGGCAGACCGCGGTCCCTGTTGGGACTAGCCTCAACTATAAGGCCATCGCGCCAAATCTATGCCAGGCGAGGAGACCTTAGCAAGCCAGCCGAGCGGCAATCGGAACTCTGATCCGGCCGGCCATGCTATGAGCGCCCAGATCAGCAACAGCCGCACGGCTTGCCGCGTATAGCTTCCCGACCTTCGCAGAGTATGAGCGGCAGAATGACGAGCGCCGCAACTGGATCGGCCCATCTCATGCGCCAAATGGCGTTCATCCCCAGCCCTACCAACGCAATCACCGAAAGGTAGGCACACAACGCTGACTCCGCGGCATCTGCTCGCAGCACGGCACTTCCTGTGGCTGCGGGACAATTTGCGCTTCTCCCTCGCGAGCCAGGGCATCCCAGCAGCTGCCACGACCAAGACGGCGATCCCCAGGGCGCTGGGCTTGGGTTCGCTGTGTCCCAGCAAACTCATGAATGACGCGAGGGCCACGTAGGCAGCCAACGCGAACAGGAATAGGCCCGCGACGCGAGCCGCCCGTCTTTCCGTGTGCTCGTGTGCGGCATTTGTGCGAAACCTCCGGAGAACGACTACGGCCGAGAGGAGTTCAACGGCACTATCTCCGCCGAAGGCCAGCAGTGCGGGGCTGCGTGCTCGCCACGCCGAGAACAGGGACACCGCGGCTTCCACGCCCATCCAAGCGATGGTGATTGCCTGCACGCGGCGAATTCGATGGACGGCGTCTGAAGCAGCGATCTGCAGCGTCGAGGCCATCTGAGTGAGGATATCGCACGACCCCGGGCTTTCTCGCGACTACATCACTGTGCTACTATCTGCGCCGCAGCCGCTCGTGAGGCCCCGTCAGCAGGCGTGAGCTCTGGCGAGCCGTCCGCGACCAAGCCTTGTGGGCGGCTTGCTTCCAACCTCGGTTGAGGTTCACCCTTCTTCTTAGGCTCAGCTGCGTTTCCCCACAACCAGCCGACGCAGAGAGGGGTTGTTCATACCCCTGTTGTCGCCGATACCTGCGGCTCGTAGTAGGGATCGATTGGGTATTGTGGTGCCTGTCAGATGAGGATATTCGTGGCCAGCGAGAAGGATCTGTGCGGTCTCATTTGGAGAGGCGATGGGCGAGTAATACGCAGCAAAGGGTGATTTCATGTTTGACACAATGAACTCGAAGAGTACAGTCAACCAGCTTTTCAACGAAGAGAAGTGGCGCTACATCTGGCTTCTGTTAGCTGCTGGTGTTTTGTTGTTCCTCGCTCTGGTCGTGCTGTGCCTCAGGCTTTGGATGTTCCTCCGTCATTGTCACTGCGGAACCTAAGGCAGACAACGGGACCGTGGTTCTGTCTGCAATCATGCTTCTTGTCTTTAAAACCGAACTTGGCGGACCTTCTCAGCACCATTAGAACGTCACAACTGGCGCCGAGCTGAATGAATCCTTGTCCCGAATTGTGCGGATATCCCCTTCGACAACACGATGTCGACCAACTTGTCGTACTATCCCGTGAACGAAAATAGGGGGCAGGTCACCCTCTAAGGGATTGCGTTAGCGATAGGGAGATGCTAGGCTAGGCGAAGAAAAGGCGAATAAGACTGGAGTTCATCATGTCCGCTTTCGAGTCCTTAGCCCCGCGCCGGCCAGCAACTCTCGAAACGGTGCACAACATTCTCGGATCGCTGGTCGCGCATTATCGGCAGGAGGAAGTGCTGACGGCCGTAAGGCAGATTCCGGCCCGAGAAGCCAAGTTTCGGCCCATATCGGCTTGGGTGACAAGTGCCTTGTCTGAGGCGTACCACGCGAAAGGAATCCAGGAACTGTATTCGCATCAGGCCGCTACAGCCGACTTGGTGCACGACGGGAAGGACGTTGTGGTAGTGACGCCGACGGCATCCGGCAAAACGCTTTGCTACAACCTGCCGGTATTGAACGCGGTCCTGGAGAATCCCGACACCCGTGCACTTTATTTGTTTCCCACCAAGGCACTGGCCCAAGACCAACTTGCAGAATTGCACGACCTTTCGAAGCGGCTCAGTGACCTCTTTGGAGTGTTCACTTATGACGGTGATACTCCAAGCGATGCCCGCAAGGCGATCCGGGAGCGCGGACATATCGTGCTCACGAATCCGGACATGCTCCACACCGGAATCCTGCCGCACCACACCAAGTGGATGCGGCTGTTTGAAAACCTGCGCTACATCGTGCTCGATGAATTGCACACGTATCGCGGCGTGTTCGGTAGCCATCTTGCCAATGTGCTGCGGCGATTGAGGCGCGTCGCGCAGTTCTACGGCTCGAATCCCCGGTTCATCTGTTGTTCCGCCACCATTGCGAATCCCGGCGAAATGGCCTCGCAACTCATCGAAAGGGAAGTCGAGGTTGTCGAAGAGAATGGCGCGCCCGCGGGAGAGAAAGTATTTGTTTTCTACAATCCTCCGGTAATCAATCGCAACCTCGGAATCCGGCGCAGCTATATCAATGAAGCCACCCGCGTAGCCAAGGAACTGCTGGCACGGAAGCTGCAAACGATTGTCTTTGCTAACAGCCGATTGCACACCGAGGTCCTGCTCACCTATTTGCAGCAGGCAAATCCGCCGAAACCCGGCCAAGCGGAACCAGTCCGCGGCTACCGGGGTGGGTATCTGCCAGGAGAACGGCGCGAGATTGAACGCGGGCTGCGCGAAGGCCGGATACGCGGAATCGTGACGACAAATGCTCTTGAGTTGGGAATCGATATTGGCTCGCTCGATGCTTGCGTGATGGCAGGCTATGCGGGCTCCATTGCTTCGACCTGGCAGAGAGTCGGCCGTGCCGGGCGGCGTAGCGGGAGTTCGTGTGCGGTATTCGTTGCGTCATCGGCGCCGCTCGACCAATTCATCGTGCAACACCCGGATTACTTTTTCGGAAGCTCACCCGAGCACGCCCACATTCAACCAGACAACCTCGAGATCCTCGTGAACCATTTGAAGTGTGCGGCCTTCGAGTTGCCACTTTCGCCCGATGAACGATTCGGCAACGTGGATCTGACGGAGATCTGCGAGCGGCTTGGCGAAGCTGGGTTCCTGCATAAGAGCGGCGGGAACTGGCACTGGGTGCAGGAAGCGTATCCGGCGGACACGATCAGTTTGCGATCGGTGACCTCGGACAACTTCGTGATCATCGACACGCAAGGGGAAGGGAATGGCGAGCCCAAAGTGATCGGAGAGGTGGATTTCTCCTCCGCGCTTACGACGGTTCATCCCAAGGCCATCTACATCCACCAGGGGCAGCAGTACCACGTCGAGCGGCTGGATTTCGAGAAGCGCAAGGCATATGTGAAGCGTGTGAACGTGGACTATTTCACGGACGCGATCCGCTATACGCAAGTTAGGGTTCTTGAAATCGCGGAGGAAGAAAGCATCCCAGGACCAGGGGCGCGGGCGCATGGCGACGTGCTGGTACGGTCGCAAGTCGTCGGTTTCAAGAAAATCAAGTTCTTCAGCAACGAGAACGTAGGCTCCGGGAAGCTTGAGCTGCCGGAGAACGAGATGCACACGACCGCATTCTGGGTGACGCTCGGGCACAGCCTGTTAGCGGAATTGCCCTTCACGCTTTCCGAGCGGCAGAGCGGCATCTTTGGGTTGCTTTATGCCCTTGGGTCTATGGCGACGTTGCTGTTGATGTGTGACCGGCGGGACCTTGGCACAGCGGTGGGCGAACGTCCACCGAGCGCGGCTTCAGAAATCAATTGGCAGGAGTTCGCGGCGCCACCATCCGCGGAGACGGCGGCATTCTTCGAACCCAATCTTTATCTTTACGATGCGTACCCCGGCGGGATTGGATTCAGCGAGCCGCTGTATCGGATCTCGAACGCGCTGTTTGAATGTACGTATGGGCTCATCGCGGCGTGTCCATGTCAGAACGGATGCCCTTCCTGTGTCGGACCTGTTGGGGACAAGCGTGAACGCCCGAAGGAAGTGGCCTTGACGATCCTTGAGCGACTACTAACCAAAGAATCCTGTATCCCGGCCGACGCCGCGAAGGGAAGCGAGCATGGCAATTAGCGCGAGCCGCGCCGCGATTGACCGCTTTGCCAGGCTGAAGGCCCTGCAGCGTCCGCCGAGCTTCCGGCGATTAGGGTCTGAGACGGAACCAGAAGAGAATCAGGTTCTGTTGGGATCTCTCCGCCGCGAGTCGGGATCTGCCATTGGATCCGACAGACTGGCGCTCATTCTGGGCGCCTCGGTCAAACAGAACCTCCATGGGGAACACCTGTCGCTGCACTGTTGGCACGGTGGCCATGCTCCGTGCGTTCCAGGAGCAGCCGCCCTGAAATTACTGGCCCCGGAAGCTCCGGAGGAAGCGCTTGACCGACAGCAGTGGCTCTTTCTTGACACCGAGACTACAGGATTGATGGGCGGAACCGGAACGTATCCGTTTCTGGTCGGCCTGGCATGGTGGGAAGGCGGAGGCCTCGAAGTCGAGCAGTTGTTCATGCGTGAGTACAGCGAAGAACGTTCTTTGCTCGCGGCGCTCGCCGAGCGCCTGGCGGAACGTCCGGTGCTGGTCACATTCAATGGGAAATCGTTCGACTGGCCGCTGCTCGAAACCCGGTACCGAATGACCCGGGCGATTCCTCCGCCGGCACCGCGGGCCCATCTCGATTTCCTGCATCCGGCGCGAAATCTCTGGCGCCTACGGCTTGGGTCGGTACGCCTGTCGCAACTCGAACGTCATGTGCTCGGATGGGACAGAGGCGACGATCTGGTATCGGAGCTAATTCCGAGGATCTATCTGAACTTCGTGCGCCACGGCCATGCCGAGCCGCTCGTGCCCGTCTTTGAACATAACCAGATGGACCTGCGCGGCCTTGCCGGGCTCGCGGGTCGAATTCTGTCACTCCTCGGAGAGGAATCGTCCAGTCAGGATGGACTGGAATTGTACGGGGTGTCGCGCATGTGCGAGCGGCGTGGCGAGATCAAGCGCGCGCGCAAATTGTATGAGCAATCCATTGCCTCGACACTGCCAACCGAAACTGACCGTGCTACCCGCACGGCACTGGCACGGTTGGCCAAGCGTGACGGGGACGTGCATCTTGCACAGGAGCTTTGGGAGAGCATGCTGGGTAATTCCCGTGAGGGATACAAGGCTTACGAACAGCTAGCCATCCACTTCGAGCACAAAGTTCGACAGCCGCAACACGCGCTTGGGATTGTGCGTAAAGCCCTTTCGGAACTCCGGCGCGCGAACCAGGCGAGCATGATCTCGCCGACCGTCTATCGCCGGACAAAGGCAGAGTTCGAACATCGGCTGGCGCGTCTCGAGCGCAAGGCGGGACAGACATTGCTTGAGGCTTGTGACGCATAGCGGGGCTTTTCTCGTTGTTAGTTGACGGAATTGATTCAGAATCAGACTGGTGAACACCACAGAATGGATGAAGGACGCAAACGTGTGCTGGCCATTGTGGCCGGGATCCTGGTGGCGCGGCATCTTAAGACACCGGAAGACCTGGGCGACAGCCGGCCCAGCCCGCGAACCGAGTACCTGATCTCGTCAGCCGTGCAGTGGGCCGATCGAATCATGAGAAAGATTGATGGCGTGTTCGGTAATTCGCCTGGGAACGGGTAACGATGAACGCGAGCGTAGAAGAGACTCTGATTTCGGTGTGGCGCCAGGCGCTGGTCGAAGACTTCGGGACGGTCACGCTCGAAAGCGGGAGCTATTCGGTCCGTAGGACAAGCCGATCCAGGCTGCGGGAGGTCGATTTCAAGTTTGAAGGACAGATGCTGCGAGGGCTTGAGCAGAACCCGAAAACGCAATCCCGTTGGGTGCAGCTCTCCCGGGAAGGGAAGAAGGTCATGCAGTGCCTGAGGGACCGACAATACATCGCCAACGTGGTTGATGGGAAGGTGCAGTTTTACGGACACAGCGGTCGCGGCGAATGAACGGACCAGACCGCCAGCAAAGGAGCGACTACAGCCTCAGGGCTGGTCAGGATGGCACGATCGTGGTGGAAACAAATCCGTCCGACAAGGGTTAAATACAATCAAAGTAATCTCCCGAGGTTCTGTTATGAAGGGTTCCCAGGTGGATGGCTCTTTTCAAATAGGCAGGGGTCTCAACGCAGTTGCCCTGCAAAACGCGGTCCTGTGTGCTGAATGTGACGTCGTAAGTGACAGCCCGCACGACCGGTGTCTGGTGTGCGGGAGCCGTTCACTGTTCAACATAGCGCGCATGTTCGGCGGGAACCTTCCCCAGAATCGCGCGGTCTTGATTCCCTCAGAGACACTGGAAGTGCAGAAGCACGAAATTGTGCTGAACTTTCCAAGGCCCCATAGGCACCGCGTCAAAGCAATCGGTTAGTCCGTGTCCCCGAACGATCGTGCGAAAAATCATCCATGTCGACATGGACGCGTTCTATGCATCTGTCGAGCAGCGTGACGATCCGCAATTGTGTGGCAAGCCCGTAGTTGTCGCTTGGAAGGGCAACCGCTCGGTTGTCTGCGCGGCTTCGTACGAGGCTAGGAAGTTCGGGGTTCGTTCAGCGATGCCAGCAGTACGCGCTGAACGCCTGTGTCCCGAGGCGATATTCGTCGCTCCGAATTTCACACGCTATCGGGCGGTTTCGAAGAGTGTGCGGGAAATATTCACGCGTCACACGGACCTGATCGAACCGCTGTCGCTCGACGAAGCGTATCTCGATGTCACCGAGAACAAGACGGGCTTGCCGACCGCCACCCTAGTGGCGCGCACAATTCGTGAGCAAATCCGCCAAGAATTGAACCTGACTGCTTCTGCGGGCGTAGCGCCGAACAAGTTTTTAGCCAAGCTTGCGTCTGACTGGCGCAAACCGGATGGACTCTTCGTCATCCAGCCTGATGAGATCGAGGCATTTCTGCTGCCATTGCCGGTTGGACGTTTGCCCGGAGTCGGGAAAGTTACCGGAGAGAAATTGGCGAAGTTCGGAATACAGACAGTTGCCGATTTGCGAAAGATAGATTTGTCGGTGCTCGAACACGAGTTCGGCCGCTATGGTGTGCGGCTACACGAACTCGCTCGCGGCATCGACGACACTGAGGTGGTTCCGGACCGACCTACGCAATCGATATCCGCTGAGGATACTTTCGAGTTTGACGTTCCTTTGGCCGAAACCGATCCAATGATACGGCGACTCGCAGAAAAGGTTTGGTCGGCCTCGCGCAAAGAGTCGCGGATTGCGCGGACGGTGGTGCTCAAACTGAAGACGAGCGAGTTCAAGCTTCTTACGCGCAGCCATACGCCGGGCTCGCCTCCCTCCTCCTGCGAAGAGTTGACGGACATTGCGCTGAGCCTTCGGGAACGAGTGAAACTCAGTCCACAGAAGCGCTATCGGCTGGTTGGCGTTGGGTTGAGCAACTTCCAGGCTCGAGAAGATGATGCTGCGCAGGCGGATCTTTTCTCCGATCCATCACTAAAGACGTGATCGATGCGACTCGCTCACGCTCCACTCTCCAGCGGTCTTCGCTTATTTGTTTCGTTTGGCTGCTTTCCATTTCGCCCAGCGTGCGCGCTGGGCCGCCGCAATTCGCTTGCGCGCCGCCGCTGACATGGTTCTTCGTTTCTTGCCAAGTGTCTGAGCGCGCCCGACTCTTCCGCGCAACCCGCCGAGACTGCCCAGAGCCTTTAAAGCCTCGTCCAGTTGTTCGATTCTCCTCTGCGCTTGACCCCTTTCTTGCTTCAACTGCTGTACCACATTAGCCAAATTCGCCATTGATTCCTCTCGGGCAGAAATTGTAGCAGCCCCGGTGATCACCTCAAAGCCCGCGGCCGTGGCCTCCGCCAGGAGGTCGCTCAGGAGAGCGTGGATGTCAACGATTCCGTCGGTGGGACAGAAAAGCGCGTAGTCAAACCTGTCTCTTATACACATCTAGATGTGTATAAGAGACAGTCCCAAGGCCATC